>Ga0007764_11694572_pt1 | contig 11184 bp, 3 predicted proteins | sample LauGreFa1BDMLBDN_FD_61633 | JGI IMG/M metagenome (GOLD analysis project Ga0007764, IMG submission 61633) | Metatranscriptome of freshwater lake microbial communities from Lake Michigan, USA - Fa13.BD.MLB.DN (Metagenome Metatranscriptome) | ecosystem: Environmental > Aquatic > Freshwater > Lake... | reverse complement strand
GAATGTTATACAACAATTTACGAATTGCTGTGTATCATATCTATCACACTTGTCGCCTCCCACTAGGTACTTATTGTCTATGTGGTCCCAGTCCTGGAGATAATTTCAATGGACGCCTGGTACGTACGGGAATTATGTCATTCCTGTATTTGTACCCACCTGCCAAATGGCACCATCCCAATTTTATTGGATGAGAGGTTTTTATGACTCGCCGATTACAAGGTTAAGTGTTTCTTCGCGGTTTCGCGGTAGGGAGGATTTTTACCACGCAGACGGTGGTTGCTCAAAATTAACCCGTGACTTGAGTTAAAACACGACGGGTATGGCCCCCGCTTGCGCCCTCTTTAGGAGGGCGCTTGTTGGGGGCCGTTTTCGGAGCATTTGTCTTGCGTTGGCATTTGCTCCATCATTCACGCACACGCACGCACGCGCACTTTCACATACACTCACATTTGCGCATTCGTCCACACATTTTATGCACATAATCCCCCTTCCTTTCCTTTCCCTTTCCCCTTTTCCTTTTTTAGGGCTTGGAATTCCCGCGGTTAACTTGATCCGCAGATTGGTTTCCTTACTCGGCCGGCGAAACCGAGGACACCTGATTGAGAGGAACTGTGCCCCCCATGTTAGCAGAACTCAATTAGGAAGCACCACATCCGGCATGCAGACATGCCACAGATTCGTCCGCGCTACTTCACCTGGAAGCTATTAGTTGAACCGATTAGACTGGAACGATTATGATATAGAACTAAAGGTAAGATGCACCCCCAAAGCAGAGGTAAATCGGCAGGTAACAGAGCTGGCCCTCACTCCGAACAATTTCGTGGTTATGGATTGGCTAACCACCAACACGTTTGCGAATTTTTATTTGATCAACCCTCATCGCGAGATCATCTACGCACGTTGCCCGAAAGGGTCCATCGCTTTTGCTCGTATTTTATTCGCACTTAGTATTTGCTGGGCATTGCTATGTGTGTCTCAGACGGAAGCACCCATTTTGAAATCCAACCCCCTTGTTCTTCTTTTGAACTCCACTGCCCAGGCCGGGATCGGGATGGCTAGGAATAGTCGTCAATATATGCTGGATTCTTCGTTTGTTGAGAGAGATAATATTGTGGTTAACAGTTCGGAGTTTTTCATTAATGGGTGTGTTAATGAAGTTCATTTCCCCATCGTTCCCCCCTCGCACATACATACGTTCGTTTCGTCATCTGCCATTCATTGTATCATTTCCCATTACATTTTTCATTCGTTGTTTCATTCCGTTCGATCTACAATTATTGCACATTTTTCACTGTTCCCACCACTTTCATATACACGTTCGCAATTTGCTACGACACACATCGCCGGGTTGAATGGTAGTGGTGGTGTGTCTTTTAAGATTGGGTCAGTAAATCATACTACTAATGGATGTTTTGGGAGTGTGTTTTTACATTGGGTAGTTGAGACAGAATCCCCCAGTGTGTTGCTGTTCAATGCTTCTGTGCCAAATATCATCTGTCACGATTCGTTGGGTTTGCATCTGCATGCAGTTATTTCGTTTGCAACTGGAGTCTCTCAAGTGTTTGGCTGTTTGCTTAGTGTCTGGTACCCCCTTAATAGAGATTTTGTTGAATGGGATGAGGACACATGGGCATCTGAAGTTTCGCGTTTACTGGGTTGTCCTGTGTTGTGCTTTCGTGAACACGGCAACTGTTGTGTTTCCATATGGAATTTCATTTTGGAAAAGGTTGAAACAGAGGTTTTTCCTACTGGCTCATGGTCAAAGGTCTGTACGAAGATTCGGAACCGATTGCCTTACAAGCCTCAGCGCTGGTCCAATGATAGTGTTGCAGATGTCTTGTTTTTAGTTGCAGGATTAGTTAACCACTACATCAAATGCAAAGGAAAAGGATTCGGTCATCATTTAGCCATAATGCACTTTGTCAGATCGCAATATCCAAATATTCGCTCATCTTGGGAGTCTGCTGGTTCGTTGGCTTCGCTCTTGGGAAGCTTTAATATTCCTGTGGTTGATTTGAGGATTTTACAGCGTGTGTGTGAGCAATTTCAACAAGCACAACAACCGAGGTTACATCAAGCACAGGGTGGTGGTAGTGATGCTTTTTATACTTCAGTAGTCACTTTGGTTTCCACTTTAATTGCATATTACGGTTTCTTGCGTGGAACGTCACATGCTGAAGATGTTTTTACAGTTGTTGGAGCAGCTTTGAATGGCACTAGCCCTTTTGCTCGCAAGTATCTTGTGATTGAGCGTTTAGCCACACATATTAACACTGTTATTGGTAGATTGAGGGACTTCTATGCAAGTGGATTTGACGTTTCCACTTTTTTCTCATGCGATGCAGAGTTAAATGACATGTCTAGTCATATAGATGAGTTAATTAAGAAGCTCGATTCTATCCGAAACACAGAAACTCAGCAAATTTCAACGCGGTTACAGGAATATGTTTTGCATGCTGAACAAATTAGATTGCGATTGAGTAACATGCAGACAACACATGTGGCTCGCATTCGGTGTATTCGACCATTATTGTTGAAGAGTGAGACTCTATGCAACGATCTCCGCGTTTTCATGATGAGCGCCAGATGTGAGAGACCTGCCCCATTTGTCATTGCGCTGACCGGTCCATCTTCTGTGGGAAAAACGTGCTTGATTAAAGCCATCACAGCTCAATTTCGATTTGATAGTCCTTTTGAACCGGATCTCTCTGCTCGCAATGGCGGGAAGGGCCTGGATGAGTGTGGAGAGTACTGGTACACTTTGGGGAACAGTTCGAAAGATACATACATGAATGGTGCCGCCAATTATCAGCACACTTTGGTGCTGGATGACGTAGCTGCAGTGACAGCAAAATTGGCCCCTGAAGCTTTGAGTGAGATGGTTTCAAACATCATCCGACTTGCGAACAATGCAACCTTCCAGACGCCTCAAGCTGATTTGAATGACAAGGGAAAAATTTTTGCTTTTCATCAATTGATCATGATGACTTCTAATTCGGAAAATTTGCAAGCTTTTACAGCTGCACAGTGTCCACCAGCAGTACTTAGGCGCATCAATTACTTTGTTAAGGTCACGGTGAAACCACAATTCAGGAAAGAGGGGACTACCATGGTCGATTCAGAAAAGGTGGCAGCATATCTTGACGCCGAGTACGCAATTGACACAGGTAGAGTCGCTGATATTCATGATTTTGAGGTGTACGTTTATATGGTGAATGATGATGTGTGCAGAAAACAGATTTTACACAATTTTGCAAGCACCGCTGAACTACTCTCTTTTCTTCGAAATGGATGGGACCGATATGCCCGCCAGCAGAAAAATTCGATTTTGACTCAAGGTAGATCATCGTATAAACCCTGTCCTCGCTGCGGAATGATTGGAGTTGACCAGCGTAATGGCATTTTTGTGTGTAAGGATCCAACTTGTGTTGTAGATGATGACCTAGAAGCTTTGAATGCTGGAGAGCAAGGGATTCCATTGCACATTGCTCGTGCCGTTGGAAATTTTCAGCCCATTGAAGAAGAACGAGCTGAGTATCCACCACTTGACGAGGATGAATTTGGCGATGTTTTAGAGGTTGATGTGGCAGAACGTCCGTACGAACTTCAGGGTCAGTCCTTTTCTGTTGATGCATTTTGCATGAAGTTGGTATGTTACTTCCCTCTGATTTCTTTGATTATTTTCTTGTCTAGTTATCCCACACAATACAACATCCGATATGCTTCTGGTTGGATTCCAAATTTGTCAATGGTGTTAATGGTTCAATTCATCAATGCTTTGTTCTACGGGCAAGTGTTAGCATTTGAAGAGGTGTGGAAGATGCTTCCTTGGATTGGATGGACTATGCCCACGTACGAATTGATTGCCTATCTGTATTCGGGAGTCGCCTTGAAATTACGTATAGCTCCTTTTATCATGCACTTGATCACGTTGTATGTGTATCGTAGGTACGGCAAGTCTTTCCAAACTTTCGTCGGTTGTTTGATTTTTCACGTGAGCTATAATCTTTCATGCTTGTTAATTTGGGAAAATCCGTTGTTTCCCTATTACATGGATGAATTGTGTGAGGAGTTGTACCAGAACGGAAATATTACGCAGCTACCTTTTGGCCCGATACCAGGATATCCCATTCCCATGAGGTTGCTTGAGTGTAGTGGTTTCATTGGCATGCATTCATTCCTCGGTGTGTGTGTTGCACTTCTTTGTCTGTTCGAATTTGTTAGGCGACTTGAGCAAGCTGCAAGAGCCATGGTTTGCCAAAATCCTCTTTACTACGCATATAGAGGCTATGATCTTGCCAGAAGCAGATTTATGTCTCTTGGAGTTGTGCGACTATGGGCTTATGACATGTATCGACAATGCAGATTCCATGTGATAATGCTCGCTGTGTATTCCTATGTGTCCTATCGACGTTTGCGTGCTCGAGTTACAAATAGACATATTTTGACCGGCATCGGCTTAGTAATTGTGGCTTTGAGTGGATATGCATTTGCTGAGTGGTGTTGTAGGATTTTGCAACCACAGGGCAAAAATGAGGTAGCTATGGGAGAGAATATATGGGCGCGACAGATGCAACTTGGAGTCTTGACTAGCAACCCTGGAGTTCAACCAGAACCATTTGCAGATGATGTTATTCGAGCCACTGGTGTGCTCAGGTGTAATGGTCATTGTATCAAGGTTTTTGCTGCTGGTTCAAATTGTGTTTTGTTAACTAAACATGAAGCCCAACGATTGTGCGACGATATTGGACGGGGCCAAGCTGAGCTGGAGCTGTCACGTTCGTCTGTCTTTGCTAGACGTGTGTCCGCCTGTAAAATCTCTAAGGAGTCTTTTCGATTTCATCCGTGCAAAGACCTTGCTTGCTTAACAATGGGCATTGCTTTTAATAAAGACTTAACATCTTATTTTCGGTTGCAGTCAGACATCGAAAGTTCTCTTAGTATCACTAGCTGCCAAGTTGTCAATCCACAATCTGGATTATTTAAGGCACCAGTTTTAACCAAATTATTGAAACCCGTTGCTTACTTAACTCAGACAGTCATGGAGATGTATATTGGTAAAATTTATGATAGGGATGGTAACCCAGTTATGTCTCGTGATGGTATGTGTGGCTCCATTCTTTTTAGCGCACACCAAGGTTGTTGTTTCATAGCTGGTATGCATATTGCTGGGTTACCTGGGAACAATGAGCACTGTTATATGCCAATTAGTCGTGAGGATGTCGCAACAGTGATGACACGGGGCACAGATGTCGATGCAGTCCAGTGTATGGCCCAGTTGCAGATGCAAGGGAAGGCTGTTGAAGGATGTCATCCCAAGTGCAGCTTTAGATTTTGTGATTCACAACCAGGTGCTCCAGCTATATCTCACGCGACTTTAGGATCTGCTCCGCAACACACCAATCGCAACACTGCATTGATGCATGCTTCTTATAAGGGTTGGTGGGCTAAACGCACTTTGCCTGTTTTTGAAGAATATAGGGTAGTGGCTCACCGTGCTTATCTACACCTGTCAGGTTCATTGTCTTTTCATCCGCCTCGTTTGCCAAGGTTTTACGCGTGGTTACCAAAGTTTCGATTTGCTGATGTAGTGACCCAAAGCAAAGAGCTGTTGCCCGTTCCGGAGGTACAAAGACTGGCAGATATGTATCTGAATCGAATGCGGCGGTGTCCAGAGTTTATGCGACGTGTGCGTACAATTGAACCGTTGTCTGAGCATGAAACACTTCATGGAATAAAGGGATCGTTGTATGTGAAACGCATGAATTTTAAGTCCAGTGCTGGATTTCCTTATAACAAGGCTAAGGAATTTGTATTGACTTGTTATGATTCTGTCAATCGTTTTTATTGTATTCCTGATGGCGTTAAAGCCCGCATTGAGGGTATGAGGCAGCGAGGAAGAGAGAAAAAGTTCTTAGGCATATTTTTCACTGCACAAATCAAAGATGAGGCAACTAAAGAGGGAAAGTTGATTCCCCCGCAAGAATTGTGTGATGCAGAGGGCAATATTTTAAAGCCAAGTGAAGTCGATCCCCAAGTGTTACTTAGTGTCATACGCAATTCCTCTTTTGGCAAGTTGCGCGTTTTTCAAGCTGTGAATTTTGAGGCTTTATATATTATTCGCGAGCAATTTCTTGTGTTGGTATCATTGTTGCAAGAGTTTAACTTTTTGAGTTGCATTGCAGTAGGTACAAATTGCTTCGGTAAGGATTGGGATCTTCTTTATAGACACATGACTCCATCGAGCTTTTGCGATAATGATGTTTTTCGTTTTATCTGTGGGGATTTCAGCAATTATGATCAGCGTATTGGTGCTAGTTGGCTTCGCGCAGCTTGGGGAGTATTGATTGAGCTGTTGAGTGAGACCACATACTTCAAAAATTTGCCAGCTGGTGAAAAGGAAGCCCATCAAAATTTGTGGTGGTCTATAGCTGATGGTGTCGCTAATCCATTCACTTGGTTTTTCGGTGATTTGTTGCAACTTGATGGTAGTAACCCTTCAGGACATCCCCTAACAGTCATTATCAACGGCATTGTTAATTACATGTACATGGCTTACGCTTTTGCACAAATATATCCGGACAGGGCATTTGATGAATGCATCAGATTGATGACCTATGGGGACGATAACATGTTGACAGTGCGACCTGATTGTCTCGACTATAATCAAGTTTCTATCACGAGAGCTTTGGCACAGATTGGCATAATTTACACTAACTCCGATAAAAGTGCCGTACAGAAGGAATTCGAGAGTGAATTAACCTTTTTGAAAAGAACTTGGTCTGCATGTTCCTATGCGATAGAGGGTGTCACACACCATTTCTACACTTGTCCACTTGATTTTGCTTCTATTGGTAAAATGCTCTCGACTGAGTCGGCTCGCCATCCACAGCTAAGAGACATACGGATCATCAATGTTCTCACAGGTGCCATGTTTGAGCACATTCAATATGGAAGGAGAGAATATGAGCATTTTAAACGACTGTGTGACGAGTTTGTGGATGAACATGATTTGGGGAATGTCAAGACATGTGTCTTAACGAATGGTTGGCCAAATTACGATCAGTATATGTTGGCGCGGTGTGTCGACGGCAATGTTTTTGCGCATGTCGACACCGAGCTTCCCCGTTTGGGGGAGCTTGACTTTGAATAGAAGTCAAGGACCGCGGGATAAAGACCCCATCCCGCATATGGTCCTCGCGCATTGGGGCATTTGGTGGGGGTGGTGAGACAAGGCCTCTTCTCACCGATACCTCCCAACGAGGCATTTTGTTAGGGCGACGATTTAGTTTGTTCTTTGTAGTTTTCTCCTCATTGGTTCTGGTTAGAGTTGAGTTAACTACTATTATTTGGTTTTGGGTGACGTATTTTTCTTTTAGAGTGTTCTCCTCCCGGTTCTGTTAGAGTTGAGTTCACTTTTCTTTTCTTAGTGTGGGGTGATGAAGGGTTCCTGGAGCCCCTATGTGTTTAATTTTGGCGTATGTTACATGTCATGAACCAAAGAAACCCATTCTTCATAGTTTTACCGTTTCCTTTAATTACAGAACACCAAAGTTTGGAAATATTGGATGAAGAATTGAGCAACCTGGGGCAATCCCCCGAAATCCTTTTTAGGATTAGAGTGGTTCACTAATTGGAGTTCACTTCTGCTTGTATGAGTTTAACTGCAGTCGTAATTTAACTCGCCGAATCTATTGAAATTAATCAACAACAGGCTTTTATTGATGCAGATCCGTTTGATCATGCAGAGGAACCTTTTGTTCCCCCTGCTTCATCTGTCACTGAGAATGGCATGGATTTGTCTCATTTTTTTGAAAGGCCTATTCTTATTAAAACGCTAGAGTGGGACGATAACACTACATTGTTTCAGGTTGAGAACTTGTGGACACAATACTTCACTCACAAAGTTATTTGGCCAAAGTTGTTAGGATTTTCCCGCATGACTTGTAATTTGGAAGTTGAAATTCGTGTCAACGGTTCCCCTTTCCGCTTTGGAGATGTTCTAGTTTCTTATCGACCTTTGTTTCAGAGTGATGTGGACGGATACTTATCCAATTATTCAGGTGGTTATCTCACTGAGGATGGGTGTGTGTCCACGTATGTTTCTGGGTTTTCTGTTAATCCCTCTTCTAGCGCAGCTTCACTTATTGCACGTTCCCAACGACAGTCTTGTTATTTGCAAGTTGCCAAGAGCATTGGATGCAAAATGGTACTACCTTTCATTTATCCGTTCGAAGCACTTCGTGTCACCAGTCTTGCACATGATCCTGCAGTTTCTTTGTCTGTGACAAAAATGCAAGACACGACTTTTTATAAGTCTTTGGCTTCTTTAGGATCATTGACTTTTGAGAGCCTATGCACCTTGCGGAACACACAAGTCACATCTGGAGTGGGTGTCACCATTGACGTTTTTGTTAGAGCTGTTAATGTTCGAGCTTGGTTAGCATCAGGGGTTGCAGCTATGGAACCCCAAGGAAAGAAAGGCAAGGGAGAGGAAGGAATTAAACCGTCTCAGGTCACTTCTGCGATTGCTGCTGGCGCAAAGGCATTTAAAGATATACCGGTCATAGGACCCTTAGCAACTGTTGGGTCAATGGTTGCAGAGGGTGTCACCATGGTTTTACAAGCTTTTGGGTTTACTCCTATGGCTTTAAATTTAGTGACCCAGCCGGTGTCTAAAGCATTGACTTTTATTCAATCGTCTTTGTCCGCTCCACGCAATGTTGTATCTTTGTCTTTGGATCATCAGAATCAAGTTAGTATTGATCCAGGTATTGTTGGAGCTCCTCCTCAAGATGAATTGTCACTTTCTAGTTTTTGCGGTAGGTCATCAATAGCAACATTAACATATTTTGGATCCTCCTGTGTCACAAATGACACCATCTTTTTAATGCCAATTCATCCTATGCTGGGGTACAAGGATAATGGTGGTGGTACCAAGACCATTCTTTCAACCAGGTATCAGTTATTGCCCTGTGCATTTGCAGCAATGAATTTTAAATATTGGAGGGGCACTTGTGTTGTTAAATTGCATGCGATTAAAACTCAATTTCACAAAGGCAGACTCAGGGTCACTTGGGATCCAGAATTCGCTTCATCGAATGCAACGACTTATGCTGATTTTTCCACAACACATGAAGGTTATCAGCAGATGGCCACATGGGATTTGGATGCTGCCGAGTGTTTGACAGTTAAGATAGGTTTTGGTGCCCGTACAGGCAGATTATCTGTTCCTTCTGTCTCAACTATTGGGCTAACTGCTAATGCCACATGGAAATCTAACACTGAGGCTTCTTCTGGACCCATCGTGACTTCAGGGTTTGCATCAGACAATTATTTGGATTACGCCAATGGGTTTTTGCGTGTGTCAGTTCTCAATCGTTTACAAGCTTCTGATGTCACTTATCCTGTCCCCATAGTTGTTTCAGTTCATTTTGAAGATTTAGAATTGTATGATCCTGTTGATAATGGTGTCAATGCCCAGTCGCAATCCCTCGCAACTTATTCTAGTTCTGCAAATTATGATCCTTCTTCCTTTTATATGGGGTATAATGGAGTTTTGTCCACTTTAACAACCAGGAGATCTTGGCCTAACACTTATTATCCACAAGGAGGCGTTGAGAAGGACACTATGTACGAATTTCAACCTTCTACTTCTATTGGTACTTTAATTTACGAGGGTGAATTATGTGCTAGTCTAAGGGCACTTGCAGCACGTGAGACTTATTATGACACTTTATTGTATGAAGTCCCTGCCGCATATACGTGTCCAGATGCAGCTTCTTTGGATATGTATTATTCTCTTACTGTACCACCTTCTTTGATAACTACAAATTTGCCTTGGCGGCCAGGTTGCTTTGGAACTGCATCAATCCAGCGATCGAGCACTTTTGCTATAGGTTCTTCTGCACCTACGTATACAATGACTGCTAACGATGCTACTAGCCAGATTTATTCATTGTCGTTTGCACGAACTCCATTGTGTGTTTTGATTCAAGAGTGTTTTGTTGGTCAAAGAGGCTCTTTCAATTGGAAGTTTGCGCCTGGTCCAAGTTCTGGAGCAACTATCAAGTCTTTGGTAGTATCCCGTAGCAACGTTTGCGCTGATCTTTCTCGAGTTGGTTCATTTCCTAGGGCTGCAAGTGTTTCGCCTTATACGTCGACTATTACTCCTGATGCAACTAATTACGGGTTCAACTATGCTACTGAGGACAGGTCAACTTTAGTACCATTGCATTTTGATACAGGGGCTGTTACTGCCCCATCAAGGACTATTTCGAATCCTAGATCTTCTCGTGTTAACATTTCTATGAAGTTAGCCCAAATTCGTACAGTCCTAAATGCTTGGATTGGGAATTTTGCTGCTGGGGCTATTGCTGCAACCTCCTCTGAGAATTTGGTGGCGGGAATTCGTTTCCCTTATTTTTCATTGGCAAAGTTCTTGCCTGGTAGTTCCACTGGTTGGATGTCAAAATTTGGCAATGCCGAGTTGGCAAGCAGTATGAGATTGAATATCATTACAGAGGGGTCTTGGTCCGCTAGCCATCCTAGCACTCCCGAGATGAATAATACTAGTGACACATCTTGGAGGATAGCATCTGGGTTGCCACCACGACCGTACGTCTCCGTGCATGTTTCGTGCTCCACTGGAGACGATTGGTCTGTTGCCCATTTTGTTAATGTCCCGTCCTTGTTTTCAACTGTTTATCCAACATCATTGATGTCGCCAGATCAGGTTGATTGTTAATCTTTAACTTTTGTTTGTAAGTTGCATTAGTAGCGTACTCCGCTTGACACTCAAGTATACTTTGTCAGGTGTGACCATTGCCAAAAGCAGCTTACCTTTGCTTTGTTGTTCCCCCTAAACTGCTTTTATCGGGCAGTATCTTTTGCTGTTGGTAATTTGATGTGCAGGGGAGGTCTAACTCAAAAATCCGTGAGAGACTTTAAATTTGGGAGTTTGGCAGTGTCTTAGTAACTGCACCGGATAGAATCCTTGACTGTCGCCATTGGATTCTCATTTTATTTCCGCAACCTTAACACAATTGTAGTGGGCGAATGAATGCCTAGATGCCGAAAGGGTCACAATGTGTGTTTTGGTATGCGAAGACCTGTGGGAGTATTCCCACTTCCACGGGTGCGGCTGGGGCGTACCCAGCAATTTCTTAACCTCAAAAATGC
>Ga0007764_10066287_pt1 | contig 11334 bp, 10 predicted proteins | sample LauGreFa1BDMLBDN_FD_61633 | JGI IMG/M metagenome (GOLD analysis project Ga0007764, IMG submission 61633) | Metatranscriptome of freshwater lake microbial communities from Lake Michigan, USA - Fa13.BD.MLB.DN (Metagenome Metatranscriptome) | ecosystem: Environmental > Aquatic > Freshwater > Lake... | reverse complement strand
ACGAAGTCTTCTGCCCATTTTTACATGTATTTTTTTATCACTAAATTTATACTATTTAGTGTGTTACACATATTATCAAACAAGTCTATATTCTATAGCTGTTAATATTAGTTTATTGGCTTTTTTATTATCTTTTTTGTTTACATGATTATTTGATGTTCATGCGGAAGAAAAAGAGGTTTTCGTACTTTAGAGGTTCAATTTGGTTTTCAACGGTATTCCTGATTTCCACTCAGCTTCTGGTCAGTCTGATAAGTCTGATGATTTCGAGGGCTATGCTAGTGAGAGCGACGGGAAACTACCTGAATCGGATGGTCATCCCGTTAATCCAATCCGGAGACGGAGGTGACCGTGATTGATAAAAACGAAAAAAAACAAGAATGTGGTGGAAAAATCTACCCCGGACTAAACATTAAGAGAATACAAGATTGTTCAAATGCATTTTCTGGTTGAAATGCTATAAGTACAATTGGGTCTTTTATTACTATTTTTTCAATGTTTATTTTTTTTTATTTAATAACAAAATGCGATAATTAGTTACTACTACTTTTGGACCATTTATTTATCCTAAAATAATTTTTTTTGAAACAGTATTTCAACTTTTTTCTAGTATTGGGGTTAATTTATTTTTTACATTTTTTTTTATTATTTTCTTTTTTTACATGTAAAAATATGAATTTTACTTTTATACGTTTTTTAAAAATTTATTTTAAAGCAAAAATTTTTTAAAAGCAATGTCTTCTGTTCATTTAGCACCTCAAAGCAAATTTATAAAGTATAAAAAACCTTTGTTAAAATCAAAAGAAAAAAGCTTTTTACCAAAACAACGAAACCATACTTCAGGTACTCGGGATGCTTTTTTGGCGTGAATTTATTTTTGGTTTGCAAAAAAAGATTTTGTATATAGACTTAAGCACCCATTTCACTTAGTAGAACGAAGTCTTCTGCCCATTTTTACATGTATTTTTTTATCACTAAATTTAGGCTATTTAGTGTGTTACACATATTATCAAACAAGTCTGTATTCTATAGCTATTAATATTAGTTTATTGGCTTTTTTACTATCTTTTTTGTTTACATGATTATTTGATGTTCATGCGGAAGAAAAAATAGGTTTTCATACTTTAGAGGTTCAATTTGGTTTTCAACTGGGGATAATTTTTTTTATAGTTTCTGAAATTATGCTTTTTGTTTCTTTTTTTTGATCTTTTTTTCATTTTAGCTTAAGTCCAGCTGTTTCCATTGGTTTATGCTGACCTATGGAAGGTTTACCGTTCTTCGCTTGAAATAAAATACCACTGATAAATACATTATTATTACTTTCTTCAGGAATTGATATAACAATTTCTCATAAAACATTTTATTTATGAGAAAAAGAACTAAAAAGACAGTTTTGGTCAAAGATTTTATTTATATTACCAAATTTTTCAAACAGAATAGCTCGAGTACTTTATCAAAAAATATCTTTAGCAAATTTTTTAAAACGTACTATGGCTTCTGCTAAGTTTACGAATAATTTTAATTATTTTTCTTCTTATTCAAGACAATTTTACACAACTATAACATTTATTTTTTTTACGTTGTTACGAGGATTTATTTTTTTGATTTGCCAATATATTGAGTATTTTTTTTCACCATTTTCTATCACAGACGGGGTTTACGGTAGTGTTTTTTTTATGTCTACAGGATTACATGGCTTACATGTAATTATAGGATTTTCCGCTTTGTTATATTGCGCTTTTTTAAAAAAACAAATTCACGACTCTGGCTATTACTATTGAGAACATTCTGTCGGTTTCAATGGTAGTATTTGATATTGACATTTTGTAGATGTAGTTTGATTATTCTTATTTTTAGTGATTTACTGATGATCCTCAAATTAAACTTACTATCCATAATTATGCCTTTGTTGTCATTTGTGTTATTATTTTTTTTTGGAAATTTTATCAGTAAATTCTCAAAGATTATAACTATATTTAGTTTATTTCTATCCGTATGTTTTACTATTATTGGTAGTTTTCAAACTATTTTTAATTTTTGTATTTTAAATGTTAAATTTCATTACTGATTAAAATTTGGAAATGTGCTTGTAGAATCAGGCTTTTTATTTGATAATTTATCTGTCGTTATGATTTTTGTAGTTTGCTTAGTTTCTTTATGTGTTCATGTCTACTCTTGCTATTACATGTCGACTGATCCGCATTTAACTAGATTTTTAGCGTATTTGTCACTATTTACGTTTTTTATGCTTTTTTTACTATCTTCTGATAACTTAATTCAGTTTTTTTGTGCCTGGGAAGGTGTTGGTTTATGTTCATATTTACTAATTAATTTTTGATTTACTCGTGTTGAAGCTAATAAGGCAGCATTAAAAGCTGTTTTTGTTAATCGTATTGGTGACTACGCTTTATTTTTTTCAATAGCTTTAACTTTATTTACATTTAAAACAACGGAGTTTTGTCTTTTAAATTCTTTAATATTCGCATTTTCAGAGCAATTTGTTTATTTTTGTTATTTAAAATTAAACTTAATTGATGTTATATGTTTTGGATTTTCAATTGGGGCTTTTTGTAAATCAGCACAAATTGGATTTCACGTATGATTACCTGATGCGATGGAAGGACCAACTCCGGTATCGGCTTTAATTCATGCTGCAACAATGGTTACTGCTGGTATTTATCTTATTTGTCGATGTTCTTTTTTTTTTGAATTTTCACCAAAATTTCTTAATATTTTTATCGTTTTTGGTTCTTTTACTGCATTACTTGGAGCGAGCACAGCACTGTTTCAATATGATATAAAAAAAATTATTGCATATTCGACGTGTAGTCAACTTGGCTATATGTTTGTTGCTTGTGGTTTATCTAGATACGATATTGCACTTTTCCACCTTATTAATCATGCTTTTTTTAAAGCTGCTTTATTTTTATGTGCAGGTATTGTAATACACACATTATCGGGTGAACAAGATATTCGAAAAATGGGTAATCTGCGAGAAAAATTACCACTAGTTTATACGGTTATGTTAATTGCTTCGTTCGCACTAGCCGGTATACCATTTTTTGCTGGTTTTTATTCTAAAGATGCAATTTTAGGTAATTGTTTGGTTACAAATTCGAATATTGGTTTTTTTTCTTATTTTTGCTGCTTATTGAGCGCATTTTTAACATCTTTTTATTCGGCAGGTTTAATATATTATATTTTTTTAGGTAGATTTAGGGGTAGTTATAATGCTTTTAAAAAAATTCATTCAACCCCTATACTCGCTTTAATCCCAGTTTATTTATTAGCTATTTTAAGCATTATTTCTGGTTTTTACTTAAAAGATTTAATGATAGGCTTGGGTACAAATTTTTTTGATGGTTTATTTTTTTTTAATATAAAAACAGATTTATCTGGAGATTTCGAATTTATTTCAAGTTATTTTTACAAGTTATTACCCATTTCTGCTGGTTTATCGGGTTTTGCTTTTTACTATTTAAAAGATTTTTTAAAAAATAAATAAAAACTATAATTTTTTTAGGTAATTCATTAATTTTTTTTGTTTGTCTGCAGGCGACGGAATTGACCCCTTTATTAGATCTACATTTAACCTATTACGAATTAGTTTTGGTTAGTTTTACTTTATTTTTTAGTGCAATATTAAAAATTTTTTTTACAAAAAAAAACTTATTGTTAATTATGTTAGGGGTTGAAATAATGATGCTAAGTATAATTTTTTTTGTTTTATCTTGTTTTAATTCTATATGTTTTTTAAACTCTTACAATTTTTTAATTGTTTTTGTTTTACTAACTATTGTAGTTTCAGAATCTGTTATTGGTCTTGTTTTGATCCTTTTACTTTCCAAACATTTTGGCTCGATCGATTTAAAAAAATTAAACAAATTGCGGGGTTAAAACTAGTATTTATGAAAGTAATAAATATACTTGCATTAAAAAATATTAAATGTTAAATCGATTATTTAGTATACTTAGAACAGAAGTAGGCGATGGCTATCCCGTAGCAACAAATATAAGTTATAATTGAGCGTGAGGTTCTTTAAGTGGTATTTTTCTAATTATTCAAATTATTACAGGTATTTTACTTTCTATGCATTATCAAGCTAATATAAATTTTGCATTTGATAGCGTTGAGCATATAATGACAAATGTTCATTACGGCTATGTATTACGTTATATGCATGCAAATGGTGCTTCTTTTTACTTTTTTTCTATGTACATGCATATGGGCAAAAACCTTTATTTTAAATTATATTTAAATAATAAATTTGCTTGGTTTTCTGGTTTAACAATATTTTTACTATCAATGGCTACTGCTTTTATAGGTTATGTTTTACCTTGAGGTCAAATGAGTTATTGAGGTGCAACTGTTATTACAAATATATTTTCTGCTATACCTACAATCGGTTCTGACTTAGTTATATGGCTTTGAGGTGGTTATTCAGTTGATGGTCCCACATTAAGCCGATTTTACAGTTTACATTTTACTTTGCCATTTATAATATTAGTTTTAGTTTTTGTACATATTTTTTTTTTACATAACGGTAATTCTTCTAACCGCCTTATGATTAAAAGTAATGATAAATCACCCTTTTACCCTTATATGATTTTAAAAGATTTTGTTATTTTTTTTTTTATAATATTTTTATATTTTTATTTTGTTTTTTTTAACCCCAACTATTTAGGTCATTCCGATAATTACATAAGAGCAAATCCTCTTGTAACACCTTTACACATTGTTCCTGAATGATATTTTTTACCATTTTATGCTATTTTACGTGCTGTTCCTGATAAATTAGGTGGAGCCGTTTTAATGCTTTTTTCTATTTTAGTTTTATTTTTTTTACCTATTTTTGATTGCATTAATAATGAAAGAAATAGTCAATTTGCTAAAAATAAATATTATGATACTTACTTCTTTATTTTTTCTTGTAGTGTTATTACATTAGGTTGATTGGGTTCTCAACCCATCGAAAATCCTTTTATTAATATTGGAATTTTTGTTACATTTTTGTATTTTAGTTTTTTTTTATATGTATTTTTACCATTTTTTTTATCTATATTTTTAAAAATTTTTAAATTTAAAAAAAATTAACATTAATTTTTTCTTTATTGCACAAATTTAATATTTAATTAAATCTTTATTTTATATTTATAACTATATTATATCTAAACAAAAAAAATGAAAAATATTTTTACTTCAACAAAACTAAATCAAAAAATTAAAACATTAGTTGAGTCGCTTAAGAACGTATTACAAGTAAATTTTATATTTTGTACTAATTACTTTTTATCCTTTTTTTGATTTTTTTTTTCTATAACATGTAAAAAGGAAAAAATAGCTTTTGACAATATTAATTTATCTAAAAATAACCCAGTTAAACCACCGTCTCGTTGTCCTGTTACACGTCTTCGTTTAGTATTTAAAAATATGATTATAATTCTTAAATCATTTTTTTTTAAATATTTTAATTTTAGTAATTTTTTTAAATCTATTATCACAAAAATTTCTAATTTTTTAAGTAGATGAATGTTTTCTACAAATCATAAAGACATTGGTATTCTTTATATCCTTTTTGGGTTATGCTCTGGTATTGTAGGTTCTTTATTTTCTTTTATGATTAGATTAGAATTAGCTTATCCCGGAAGTGCTTTTTTTCAAGGTAATACGCAATTATACAATGTAATTGTAACAGCACATGCTTTTCTAATGATTTTTTATACTGTTATGCCGATTTTAATAAGTGGATTTGGTAATTACTTTGTACCAATTTTAATAAATGCTCCAGATATGGCTTATCCTAGGTTAAACAATTTAAGTTTTTGATTACTACCACCGTCTTTAATTTTCCTTCTGTTATCAAGTGTAATTGATGAGGGTGTAGGTACGGGTTGAACTGTATATCCACCATTATCAAGTGCAACTGGTCATTATGGTGCTTCGGTAGAATTAGCTATATTTGCTTTGCATTTAGCCGGTTTATCTTCTTTAATTGGTTCAATTAATATGATAGTTACAATTTTAAATATGCGAGGTCCAGGTCTAACAATGCATCGTTTAAATCTTTTTGTTTGATCTATTTTAATCACGTCTATTCTTTTGCTATTGTCTTTACCGGTTTTAGCAGGTGCTATTACTATGCTCTTAACTGACCGTATTACTTCTACATCGTTTTTTGATCCAGCTTTTGGTGGAGATCCAATTCTTTATCAGCATTTATTCTGATTTTTTGGTCATCCAGAAGTTTACGTTCTTATTTTACCAGCTTTTGGTATTGTTAGTAATATAGTATCAACATTATCTCGTAAACCTATTTTTGGTTATTTGGGAATGGTGTACGCTATGTCTTCTATTGGATTTTTAGGTTTTATTGTTTGAGCTCATCATATGTATACTGTTGGTCTAGATTTAGATGCTAGAGCTTACTTTTCTGCGGCTACTATGACCATTGCTGTACCTACTGGTATAAAAATTTTTAGTTGAATTGCTACTATGTGGGGTGGTAAATTGCGTTTTTGTACTCCATTACTTTTTGCTGTAGGTTTTATTTTTTTATTTACTGTAGGTGGGTTAAGTGGAATAATACTTTCAAATTCAGGTATTGATATTTCAATGCATGATACTTATTATGTGGTTGGTCATTTTCATTATACTTTATCTATGGGAGCAATTTTTGGAATATTTGCAGGATTTTACTACTGAATAGAAAAAATAATTGGTTTACGTTACAACGAAGCATTAGGCATTGCTCATTTTATTACTTTTTTTATAGGTGTTAATTTAACATTTTTTCCTATGCATTTTTTAGGTTTAGCTGGTATGCCTCGTAGAATACCAGATTACCCAGATGCATTTGCTGGTTGAAATGCTATAAGCACAATTGGCTCTTTTATTACTATTTTTTCAATGTTTATTTTTTTTTATTTAATTTTTAAAATGTTTAAGGATTCAATAATAGGTCGTTCGTTTCCATGGTGTGTTAATAGTTTTGTTGAGGTTACTCATAAAAAAAAAAACAAAAGAAAAAGTATTAGTACTTACTTTAATCCTAAACCTATGCCGCAAAATACACCACGATTTACTTATTCTTGATTGCATAACGCAATTTACTCAAAATCAAAAGTAACTAAAATTAATTTAAAAAATATAAAAATTAATAATATATCTCATAAATAATTATTAAATTTACAATTAAATCTTGTTTTAAATAATTTAAAATAAATAACAAAATGTCACAATTAGACACTACTACTTTTGGACCATTTATTTATGCTCAAATAATTTTTTTTGCAACCGCATTACAATTTTTTTCTATCGCTGGTGTTAATAGCTTTTTTACATTTTTTTTTCTATTATTTTCTTTTTTTACATGTAAAAATATGAATTTTATTTTTATACGTTTTTTAAAAATTTATTTTAAAGCAAAAATTTCTGATTTACCATTACCCTGACAAGTTGAATTTCAAGATTCTGCTTCTTCCCAGATGGAGGGTATTGTTGATTTATACGCAGATTTAATGGCTATTTTATTTGGTGTATTATTATTCGTTTGTTATACTTTAATTAGTACTATTTGAGTTTGAAATTTAAATATAAATTTAATACGTAATAAATATTTTTTACACCCGAAAACTTGATATTACTTTAATTTTCACCCTATTTTAGAAATAGTTTGAACGATAATGCCGGCTTTCATACTAATTATTATTGGTATTTTATCGTTTTCTTTGCTATTTTCTTTAGAAGATGACTTTGGTACATCTATTTGAATTAAAGTTATTGGTTCCCAATGGTACTGAGCTTACGAGTATTACTCTGGTACTGAAGTAATTTCGACTAATAGCTTTATGATTCCTGAGGAGGAATTAACTTTTGGTCAACTTCGTTTACTGCAAGTTGATAACTGATTAGTATTTTATCCTTATACCCCTATTAAGTTTTTTGTTACTTCTCAGGATGTTTTACATAGTTGAGCAATACCTTCCTTTGGTGTTAAAGTTGATGCTTGTCCGGGTCGTCTAAATGCTATTAACGTTTTTACAAAACGATCGGGTTATTTTTATGGACAATGTAGTGAAATTTGCGGCGTAAATCATGCATTTATGCCAATTGTTATACAAATTACTGATGTCGACTAAAATTAAGACTATAATAGGCTGATTAGGAAGTAAATTATGAATTACTTTAATTTTTATTTTAGCGCCAATTCCTGGTAGTGCTTGTCCTGTTCCTATGTTATTTAGGTTTCTTATTTGACTTCTTGGGGGTGGTTCGTCTGTATGATTTTTAGACATGTTAAAATCTTTTTCTTTTATTATAGTTTTTAATTTAAGTATTTTTTTAATTGGTATTTTTTTTTTTTATTTTTTTTATTTTTTTTTTACTATTATAATAAAATTAAAAAATTATTTTTTGTTTAATATACTTAAAATTTTTTGTTATTATCTTATTTCTTTTTTTTCTAATGGTTGATACTTAGATATTTGTATCACAGCTTTGTCTAATTTTATTTGTAATTTAAGTAAAAATATTTTTTATTATACTATAGATAAAGGTATTATTTATTTTTTTGGTCCTGAGGGTTTAACAAACTTTATACTATATATATCCCGTAAAATTTCTTTTTTACAATCTGGTTTTATATTTAATTATATATTTCTAACTGTAATAGGTATTTTTTTTATTTTTTTATTAATTACCTTTTGATAAAATGCTAACACCTCTACTGACGACAAAATTACTTTTAACAACTTATTTAGTAAAAACAATCCCAAATCTAATAGCTAGAGCATACCTTAGACACTTTGAATTAGATTTAAGAACTTCTAAATCTAATTACTTAGCGCTTCTTCTTTTTTTAAAAATGCATTCGCTATGCCAATTTAACCTTTTAATCGATTTAATCGTTTATGATATTCCTGGTAAAAAAAGAAGATTTACTATTATTTTTTTATTACTAAGTACGCGTTATAATACACGTATGCGTGTTCAATTACAAATTTCCGAAACTCAAACAATTTACACTCTTACTCATTTGTTTAAAAATGCGGGTTGACTAGAACGTGAAGCTTGGGATATGTTTGGTGTTTTTTTTTTAGGTAATAAAGATTTACGAAGAATTTTAACAGATTACGGTTTTATTGGACATCCGTTACGAAAAGATTTTCCATTAACTGGTTTTACGGAAATATATTTTAGCGATTATTATAGGCGAATTGTACATAAACCAGTTGAAGTTATGCAAGAATATAGAAATTTTATATTTGTAAGTCCTTGATCACATTAAATTGAATTTTTTAATTTTATTCACAAAAGTATTAATAACTATTATTCCTATTTTAGTTAGTGTAGCTATATATACGCTATTAGAACGTAAAGTTTTGGCTTCTGTACAACGTCGACGTGGTCCGAATGTTACCGGATTTTGGGGATTATTACAACCAGTTGCCGATGGATTAAAATTGGCAATTAAAGAATTTTTTTTACCAAGTCGCGCTAATTATTTTTTTTTTATTTTAGCTCCTATATGGACTTTTTGTCTTGCGTTTTCTGCTTGATACGGTATACCTTTTAGCTATAATTTTTTTTTTGTAAATCTTAATTTTGGAATGCTATTCTTTTTAGCTATTTCCGCATTAAGCGTTTATGGCGTTATTATTGGAGGTTGGGCTAGTAATTCTTACTACGCGTTATTGGGTGGTTTACGTTCAGCTGCCCAAATGGTATCTTATGAAATTTCTTTTGGTTTAACAATTATACCTATTGCCTTGTGAAGTAATTCTTTTAATCTTTTAGATATTGTGTATGCGCAATCAGAAACATACAAAACTTATTTTATTATTCCATTTTTACCTCTTTTAATAATCTATTTTATTTCTATTTTAGCTGAAACAAATAGAAGTCCTTTTGATTTGCCTGAATCTGAAGCAGAACTAGTAGCTGGGTTTAACGTTGAATTCGCATCTACACCCTTTGCTTTATTTTTTTTAGCTGAATATAGCAATATGTTACTAATGTCTACATTGCTTAGTATTTTATTTTTAGGCGGTTGAACTTTTTTTTTTTTTATTAATCCTTTTATTTTAATTTTAAAATTGTTGACTGTAGCTTTTTTATTTATTCTTGTTAGAGGTGCATTGCCTAGATATAGATATGATCAGTTAATGAAGATATGTTGACAGATCTTTTTACCTTTATGTTTTTCTTTTTTTCACTTTACCGTTGGTATTTTAGTGTTAACTGACCTTTTTTAGTTTACGTTTTTTCTTTGCGATTAAATTTTTATTACAAAAAACATTTACGTTCTTTATTTTTATCAAAATTTTTATATATATCTTTAAATCAAATAATAAAATTAAATTTTGGTATTTTACAGCTAGGAACTAAAAAAAAAAAAATAAATTATGGGTTAGCTTACTTATTTTTGATGTTATTAACAGGGATACAGCCTGTACATTCACTAACGTTTGACATGATACGGGGTAAAAAAAAATCTAAATTTAATAGTTTTTTTGTAAAATTTCAGAAAAAAAATTTTTTTATTTTTTTAGAAAAACTTACAATTTATTACTTTGTAAATTTTGAAAATTGGATTGGTTTATTAGAAAAATTTTATTTAAAAAATTTTTTTTCAATTTATCACTCATTAAGAATTTTTGATTTTTCAATTTTTTTTGAATTAGATTTTTTACTAAATTTTAATTTTTCTAATTTAAAATCTATATCTAGTAAGTGGTGCTGTTTTTTATTTTTTTGTAATACAGCGAATTCTTCATTTCAATTTATTACTTTATTACGAAGTTTAGAAATACCAGTAAATTTAAAAAAAAATGGTTCAGATAAAAACTAAACTAATTATTGCTGATAACTCTGGTGGAAAATATGCCAGGTGTATAAGGGTTTATGACAAAAAATACGGTAATTTGTGTGATTTTATTGTAGTGACCTTACTTATTTTTGATATAACTAAAAAATTGGTTAAAAAAAGAAAATATATAGGCTTACTGATTAGTGTTAAACGTTGGAAATCTCGACTAAATGGTATTTATCTAAGATATTCACGAAATCGCATGATTTTATTTCAAGAACATGATAAATTTGGTGGAACTCGTATTTATGGTCCTTTATGTCGTGAATTGAGAAATAAATCTTTGTTTAGTAGATTTAAAAAATTATTATCTTATGCAAAAAGAATTATTTAATTTATTATTTTTAAATGCACTTGAGCAATTTGACATAGTATCGGTTTTTCGTGTATGTTGTTCATTTGGTTTTAATAATTTTATAATCGCTAATACTTTTTTGTTATTAAGTTTTTTTTTTTTTTTTTTTAA
>Ga0007764_10107359_pt1 | contig 11417 bp, 13 predicted proteins | sample LauGreFa1BDMLBDN_FD_61633 | JGI IMG/M metagenome (GOLD analysis project Ga0007764, IMG submission 61633) | Metatranscriptome of freshwater lake microbial communities from Lake Michigan, USA - Fa13.BD.MLB.DN (Metagenome Metatranscriptome) | ecosystem: Environmental > Aquatic > Freshwater > Lake... | reverse complement strand
CTTGCAGCTGTCTTTGATCCGGACGCGTGTGGTGCTTCTTGCCTTGCCTGCCAGCGGGCCATTAGGCTATTCATGTAACAAGTTCTGTTAATTAATGAATTGGAGTTTTGTAGCACTCTCAGCTACTATCTTTTCAGCTTATCTCGACATCAAGTGTAACCATCCTTTGCGTATGCTACTTATGGCACGCATAGAATCCCAAGATTACTTACAAAAGAATGGCAGTCTACTCTCTTTCCCCGCGGGTAATAGAACCGAAGCCAACTTGTCGACGACTAACAACTTTATGGGCATACTCACTCAAAATAACTGTACTCTTAACGAGTCAGTCTACTACTGTAATGCCACCACTTTCGTGCTCGTGCACGAGAAACTCACTTACGGAGTTAACCAATCTACCGCATTCAATGATTTCAATCGCACTTTCGGTCACATCGCCACTTAAGACGGTGCTTCATACAAGAATTACACTATAAACGTGACTGAACACTACCTCAACGATCTTATGAAAATCATCTATAAAGACACTATAGCCACTAATCTCCCAGATGATAAATTCGCCAGGATTATGACCCTGTTGTTGAAGCTCAAGGCAGTTTCGGACGACACTAGCGACGTATTTTTTGATATTTACTCTAGGGCAGCAATTTGTAAATCAGAAATCTATAGCGAATTAGGTTTTAGATGGTGTGATGACTACACCATCATGGATCCGCTCGGTTTAGCCGAACTGATGTCCAAAATAGCTATGTAATTACTTGTCGATGGGCACTAATTGGACTATTATAAGAAAGTCGCCAGACAATTCGCTTACTACTGGCCGGCCGGCATGTCCGTCGAACCAGGTTAGGAAAGAGGAGCAGACTACCGAGTTTTGAAAATGTTTTATAAGCATAACCCTGATAAATATCACGATTACTCCGGTATGTTCCAAGAAGCGAAAGATTACATGTATAACGCACCATCCAACCTATACTAATACGTGGTAGGTATTTTCACAACCATTTACCTATGGATTTGTACCTACGTCCCATTCTTTAAGGCCTCACCCAACGTATCTCTCAAGGGAAAGAAAACCAAACAACCATTGGATGATGATCTCTCAGACTCGGACGAAGAACCAGACATTTAAAGAGATTAGGAAGTAGAGCTTGTATCAGATACTCAGGTCACGCAGCGCGGTAACACTCGAGCGGTACAAGAGACTAGCACCGGTGACCTCGATACATCCTCATCTGACGAAGAAGACCACATATAAAGAAAGAAAGGATGTTGGTAATGGTTCAGACAACAATACACCAATATTACGCTACGAGGTAGAGCAAAGAAGGAAGAATAAACCAAGAAACACCACTCAGCACAGGCTTAGAAAACCAAGTTCACCATCATGTAAGCACAAATTAAAGAGAACGCGGGTAGACAGTACGCTCCCAAGTATTAGGGTACAAAATATGTCAGACAAGATGTGGTTATCAACGATGTACTCTACGAAGACGTGAAGATCTGGTAAAAAGGAGGCAAACTACAAACCAATAGCGAAGACGTAACAGCCGGATAAATCAGGTCTTAGCACCCAAACATTCTCAGTGACAAAAGGCTAGACGGAGCTTGGAAAGTTGTAAAGAGGCAGTTCCAGAAACAGAGGAAAGACTCCAGCTTACCGTATCTAGATATAAGATAATTGGGCGTCTTTTCCTCTAGGCCACTATCAGAGAAGGTACTCCACGTATAATTAATTAGACTGGCTTATCATTCTTATCACCCATTCATACTTAATTCCTTGTCTGTTATTATAGGCAAAATAACAGTAGGCACATAGATACCTAAGCCGATAGATTACGGACCACTTGCTGATTTCCACCAAGTAATCCTAACGACGTTCAACCCCATGAACAAGATATATCTCACAGGTGAGCTAAATTCATTGAGTGCCGAATTCAAGTAAAACATTCATACGAGCGGTGGTATGGATTATAGAGCCTAGGATTTCTCCTAAATGGGGACTACTCTCAACAAGTTCCTTGAGTTCGTAGAGAACCATATGGTGATATTTATGGACACCTTCGTTTATCCTATACTGAAAGAAACGCCCCAAATACAGGTCGAAGTACACGAGACTGAGTTTATCTAATCGTAACCAGTAGTCTAAGACAAAGTGGTAGAAAAGACCCCTATCTAATAATAGTAGTTGGCCGACGATGCGCTCTCCACTGCTTAGAAATTTTTCTAGAAGCCGCTATCCGATTTGACAAAAAGAAAGTTCAACCTATCACTCAATGCATAACCCTGGACTTACGACGCGGTCCTGAGTGATTTAAAACCCGAATAGAAATAAAGTATTATCGCGGAAACCGAAGCCATAGTGCAAGGCATACACGACCAACACGACAGTAAGAAGATTAAGGTTAAACAATAATAAGTGAAAAGAACCGAAGTGGTCCAACAATAAAATAAGTGGTCGAATCACTTATCGCTATAGTTTTAATTCTTCGGTGATGACAGGAATTTAGGGGTTTAATTAAACTCTGAGTACTTATAGTAGTTGCAACAAGCCTCCCAATCGCACTAGATATTCTATCTCCTCACTAACGATCCAGCCAACCTGACGGCCGCGAACACAGCCATGTGGTATGATACTACCACCATGCCTGCATGGAGAAAAGACCCTTAGTTCAACAAAACTATTTATCCGATCCTAGAGATATTAGAATCCAAACCTATGGCTCATCTGTCCTACGATAAGTTTTCAAAAGGCACAGGGTATAGATGGAAATACGGTCCCATGCGCTCAAGCCACTAAAATAAGTCACTACTTCACTACCTATTCGTAGACACGCTTAAGACTCTCGGATACGTCACCCAATAACCCAATGGAGTACCACAATTAAAGATCTAACACCATCAAAAATTACAAGAAGTAATCGATCAGATCCTATTAAAACAGAGATTCAGTAATCCTAGAGATCTACATAAAGAGACCATTAATCGCATGAAGATCTTTAAGCAAAACCAAATTGATAAGGATTACGACACGATCATTGCCGAACTGTTGTAAACAGTAGAGCTTAAATCGAGACTCTTAGCCCCCACGCAAGGTTACACCTTCCCTAGTTGCGACTTTATCGATCACACTGACGGATGTGTAGGTGTATTGAGATCGATCCTCAGATTACCCATGGACTATGGCCAAAAAGAAGTCTTGTAATACTTGGAAATGCAACGTCTGGAAAATATTGACAAGTCTCATATCATATCCTATTAACCAGGTAAGGCGATCTACATTAGATATGCTATCGTCGACGGTGAACACCACATATAGCTCGAACTCAACTCTGCGAATTATAAGGCAGCCTAATAGCTCTTCACCAATATGCAGTTAGTGAAATCCTGCGATGACATTTACCAGAAAGCAGGTATACCTGACGGTCTCCCTAAACTCGAATTCCTTTCAGATTGTTTAAGATAACTCTGTCTGAGAGCAAACGTTCCGTATACCAATGATTACTCTATGTACGTCTTATCCTTCATGGCAGGTGTCACCCTCTTTAATGGTAACATATATCAGACGAAGAAAGATGCTGAGCAAGTCTTACACTCTTACAACAACCATATAGTTTTCTACGGTAAGCATATTGAACCGGTAAGTAACTTCTTCATAGAAGTCCCCAAGTGCGGAAAATTAATATAAGGCGACAGGATCAAAGCCGCTACCTAGAAACTTAAGAAGGAGGAGGTCATTACTAAGAATAAAAAAGATAGAATATAGAAGAGATATGCCCAGAAGTTTAATCTGAATACGGTCCCTAGTGAATTCTAAAACAGCAGTGAAGACGGTATGGACATCTTCACATCTTTCAAAGATTAACCACCCGAGAAATACGTTGATCCCATGATGCAATATCTCTCCCAGGGGAATTCCGAAATATAGATTAATGATACTGGAACTAAGTCGTAGTTACCCAAAAAATGGAGTAAAAAGTAGTAACCGCCCGTTAACGTTAACGAATCAGAGAGGAAGAAAAGGTTCGCAGATAGACAAGTTAGATAGTCAGTTAGATAACAACACGACGAGTAGTGGAATTCAATACCAGCTAGCAAGATAGGCCTGACCGAATACGAGTAATAAATAGCTAACAGTACACCGGGAGCTAAGGATATAATTAAAGGCGTAAGAACGGCTCTCACACCAACTTGGGAATCGTAGCATAGATTCCCCGAACAGGATGTTCAGAACGAGCCAACCGATACTGATGACGATAAAATCCCCGAAGAGTACAAAGGTAAATATAGCATAGCTAACAGCCAGTCAGAGGACGATAGTGGCGAAGATTTCATTCCGCACAAGAAGTAACCTAGCGGTCAGAGCGAAATTTAATTTAAATATTAACCCGATAGTAGAGACAACGAGTCTGCACGTAGTGGCGAATCACAGAGGGATAATTATAGCGAATACCAAGATGACGAAAATAGTGAACCACCAGTCAAGAACTACTTCACTAATAAGAAGCCTGTCCAAGAGGAATAACTGACCATACAGGAATGCATACAAATGTGGAATTATAGAGCAGCAGAGTACGAAAGACGCAACAAACTTCCCGATCGCAAACGCTTCGTTAGTAAAGAGACTTTAGAGAAAGTATACAAAATTAAGAAAGATGATACCCCTGTCACAAAACAGCTACCCACCTATAGCGATCTTAACTAAGCCGGTCTAGTAGCATTCCCGCAGGAAGAGGAGATGTCTGGACTTATTTGGAGAGACGGTTATTAATTCATATATAAACATGGAGCTGACTTGTATAGACACGAATTATTGCACAGGAAAACCACACCTACCCCGTACAAATTTTTTGACGCACCTAACACTTCTCTGGTCGAGATTGTCGAGCCATGGGACACTAAGATATGGAAGGAAGGATGCGCTTACGTATGGTATGCCGATTGGTATCTACCAGTTCCCGAGGAATTCTCTATGGATGATTGGACAAAACTCGTGTTATCAGGCGGACTACCGTCGCCCTACGGCACTAAGACTATAAAAGATCAATCTACCCTGGTTGCTGTTCCTAAAGACCCTAGCGTCGTTGACTTACGTCAACTCTTGTGTGATAACATGGAGTTTGCCGTTGCTAATGTTCAAGTTAAGTCAGACAAGCCTTCAAAGAAGAGATAAGGTAGTAGAGACGATCTCGATGCCCAACCCAAACCAAGCAAGAGTAAATTCGTATTTAAATATTTCTATAACCATATGTACGCTATTGCTGTGACTACAGTAAACGAAGAGATAGCCGATATTACGGGATACGGAGCTTACTTTAACAAATTAGACGTAGACAGGCTGATGTTCTATACTGATAGACCCCTCTATGTCCTGCTTATAGAGAAAGAGACAGATAAATTCGCCCACGTACGGACCTTCTCCAACAAGCATCTAGTTGACAATAGGAGATATTATTACTACGGTCTAGACCACCTCAGACCACGTCAGACCATTCCTCATATAGGTAACTTTCCTACTTAGATTAATTACTCGGCCGTATCTAGAGAATCTAACATCCATTGGACGATAAAAGGCAGCGACAACCAACCGGTCTAAGCACAACATAGATTCGAGTATAACAAACTACGTTAATAAATGCTTGATTCCCCAATAGGACATTTTTCGCAATCGACGAAATGTAGCTTTAACATTTAAACGGGTATACAGTACAGAATTGTGGCCACCTTAAGAGATGCTAGTGATTCATGGCAAACGTTAAATCTCGCACAAAGGTACATGAAAGTATTCAAGAAAAGCTGGCTGAGCGATAAGTAGCTAGTACAAGTGGTGACCAACAACAAACATGCTGACGAAATTCTTAATACGTGTACGATGGAAGATTTTAAAGAAAATGTCACTAAAATAAAAAATTTTAAACAAGCTGTTGAAGAGCTCGCGATCCCCACCAACGTGAAGAAATAGTGTGAAAAACATGAAGAAGAAATCAAACAGAAGAATGAGGCTAACGGTATTACTCCACAAGTACAAGCCATGTACAAAAACGCATCCGTGAAATTCAACTAAAATAAAATTAACTTCCTCGCCGAATAGGCTGATCTATTTGAAATTCCCCCAGAATGTGAAAAAATGCCATTCCAGCTATGCCCACTATGTAAATTAGCCGATAAGAGCGATAAGCCTTCGAACGACATAACCCGAGTGCTCATGCATGCTAAGTTGCCCGTCAACGTCGGACCAGTAGCTTACCTAATCTTCACCGCGGGTTAATAGAGCGGCAGTTATGGAAACATTCAATACGTGGTAAGGGGTGACTAATTCCACTCAAAAATCCTCTTCCCCAGCGCGAATGCCTACACTATGAACCACATGAAGTATGTACCCGGCCCGGGTAGTGTTATGAACATCTCTTAAGCCAATATGTTGGTAGTTTAGGTTGACGAGATAAACGTCCACACTTTCTTTACTATCTTTAGACTTTAACTACAGTTTATTGATCAGAAATAGTTAGTAGTATTTCCCCTAGCTGGCTCGCATTCAGTGGAAGATGTAGCAATTCCTGCTCACTGCTACGAGAAGGTACATGGTATTACTGATACATCCGGCTTCGCCAAAACATCTGATAAGACTTAACCACTCTCAGAGGCTATCACTAAGTACACTACTCAAATTACGTACGCACACACGGCCCTATACACCACTCCTTCCGTTTAGGCACTCATAAAGATACTAGTTCGCTCTAGAACGGAAAACATCATGGATGACAACGGTATCGGCAGAGCATATCGTCTCAGGAACCCCTGGATCACCAAAATGACAACGCACGACATGACTAGGTGGGAAATCTTTATGTTAAACCCTATCAACATGTTCGCCCTACCGCTAGATATTCAATGGGTTTATATTAACACGGCCTTTTATTGGTTTTCGGTCTTCGTCTGGTATGCCGGCGACATACACATGTCAATTAGGAATGTATGCGTTTATAGCTTCACCTTCTATCAGACCGTATGGGGACTGTACGAGGGTAACCACTTGCACGGTATTATTGAAAGATATGTTTCCGTAAGGACCAGTAACTGGGTCCTAGGCAACAATACCACTTAAGAGGACGTTAGTAGTTTCTAGTTAAAAGGTTCTTGGTTACGCAAAATATTAGGCATTTTCTTGTTCTTCAGAGCCATTATCCGTACGAACTACTTCTTATTATACTGGGTCCTATATGTTCCGGTGATAATATTTGTACCCGACCTTGAAAAGTTTATGTTTATTATAACCGTGGTGATGATGGTAGGGATGTAGTTCTCCACTAAAGTGAAGATGCTGCTGGTTGACACCTAATTACAAGGGAGACTCTAAACATGGGAAGCCAAGGACTTGTCAGGGCCAAAGTCTTAAGTAGAGTATGAATGCATACTCACCTAGAGCGTTTAGAATTTAAGATACGAACACGGTGATATTATATGTACCAATCAGTAGCCAGACCTGACAAATCGTAGTGTCGCTCTGGTCTCTTACCGTCCAGAAAGAGAAGCCTAACATACTTGCTAAGGGAAAAAATTGAGGTTCCTATTAGACCCTAAATTACCTACGGGTACCATCGCGGTAACTTTTTCTAATTGTCACTTTGCCTCTACTTACTCACTGTGGAGGTAAACCAGCGCTATGATTCAACCCGAACCCAGAGTAGTGGCTAAACTACGTAGGAATGTGCAGAGAAGTCTTCACTTACTACCATAAATCCCTAAAGACCCGTTATCCATTGAAGAGTATATGGAAGTCATCCAATCGAGGGACGCCACCAAATATGCCGTATACAGGAAAACGCTGGACTCACTTTATTCTGATCCTAACTAACGTATTCGTTATTCCCAATATGAAGTAATAGTCAAGTCGGGCGAAATGTTGGTTCTGGATCACTAAGGGAAACTCAACGGGAGACCTAGAAATATCTGTAATCCTGCTAAGGAATGGAAGGTGCTCTGCGGATTCATCAACTTCATACTATATAACGTTATGTTAAAGAAAATGTCGTTTAACTCCTGCGGCATGACCTTCGCCCAGATGTAGGACATGTTTGAAGATAACGCCGGTAGGTTTTAATCCACCGATGGATAAAGTCACGATGCTGCATAACACTACACCCTAATACGTGCAGTTCTATTCCCCATCTTTGATCACTATTGGCCGTACATTCTCAAGTGCCTGCGCGTCAGCGGACTGTTCGCTTATGCTGATAAAATACACTCCGGTATCCATAATTTAACATATAACCTGACACGGGGTAATCCTGTCTTGTGGAAGGCCACTGTACTAGGAACTATCGTCTCCGGATATGGGTTCACGTACCTTGCAAATAGCTGTCTCGTTCATGCGTATCTCAAGACTACGTTGGGATTGCCATGTTTCGTACATACCACGGAAGCAGTGGATAAGGACAGTGGAGACGACTAATTCGTCAAATTCACCGAGAGCATGTACCGAAGATTTTAGGCGAACTACAAAAAATACTATATCACTGATTAACAGTACCCCGTTACTCGTTATCATGGGCTAGGCCAAACCTTGAAATCTTTAAAAGAAGATATGTAGTTCTGCTCAAGATAGGCTTATTATTCTGGCAATAAGTTGTTCTGGACTAGGTTATTCTCGCTATACCAGCTTGGGTGCAACAACAGCGGTGTTCTCACTGAGAACAGAGTCTTAACGGATAACCAACTACTCAAACTCCGAGACCACGCTAACCTAGTGTGGGCACAAGGCGTACCAGGATACTCATCGATGTTCTACGACCAACTAGATTTTAAGACTTACGAATCTGCCATCGAGCAAATGGGATGGGAGTACAGACTTAAATTGTATCTGTATTAAAATTTCTGCGTCGACCCTTACATGGTATGTAGATCGGTGTACTAGAAAGAAAACCTTAATGTACTCGCCCCGGTGGCTGAATACCAACACGAAATCGTCTCATTCGGTAACAACACCGATATTTAACTTAAGGGCAAAGCACACGCGACCGATCAGGCTAGCCCCTAACCAGACAGCTACGTTCTGAGACACCAAACCCCGAAAAATAGAAAAAGGCATCGACTTTCCGAAGGGAAAAGTAGGCGATCATTCCGGAAGGCGCCTGAACCCAGATACCAACGCTACTTGGTCAGATCCTCGCTATCTACACTGTCGTAGAGGTCTGACGAAATTACTGCTCGCTTCGAACTTCCCACAACTAGCCCTGATGATGGTTCTACCACATCAGGACCAATGGGTTTTTTATTAAGCAACAACAATAATAATAATTCGAACCGTAACCGGGGTTCTTAATCCGGGAAAAACAAGAAAAAGTACAATAGTAACAACAGGGCACAAGGGTTCTAATCTCTATTAAAAGCCAATCAGGATCTCATACAAGAACTCAAAAATCAGAAGAGAAGCCAAGACAACCAAAATAAACTCTCCCAGTTCTATAGGGACAAGGAGATCGTCAACCCTGGCGGTCAAACGTTCCTACTCACTGATATCCTAGCTGCCAACTAGAAGGCCTAGTAAGGGCTTGCCCGTACCAAGCAACACCCATCTTCGCTCTCGAAGCAATAACTCCAGGACTTAGTCAACCAAAAAATTATGTCGGCCGTCAAAAAAGCATTCCCTAACGAAGACGAGCGCACTTTACTGGAATTAGTAGCGTATGATGATGTTTTTAGTCTCCTAAAAAACGGCGCATCTATGTTATGGGGGGCGAGACATGCCATCTTTCCCCAACTTGCCCCAATTGTTGATAACGCCATAAGTAAAGCTAAAGATATGATCTCTTCAATAACAGGCGGGAATATGTCCTCCAAGCTAAAAAACGCGATTGTCAGCGATCATAGCACCGTTCTAGGCAAGCTGAGCACCGGTGTCTAGTAATTCGCATAACATGTCATGGGTCCTAAAGTCGTATCCAACCTCTTACCGGCCACCCAATTATCCTCCCAAGGCTAGTATTTTGAACTGCCAATGTAATCCAAAGTCGGTACCGTAGTGCACGGTGTTATGAATAACGTCATCCAGACCATTTACTCACCCTTGTATATGGACATTGATAAGATCACGCGTACGCCATACGGTAGTACTCCTACGAGTTTATATAAGAGGGTCATTTCAGTCGCCCTAACTAACAAATTCGCCCACGCCGGTACCTTAGTACCCTATTTCGCTGAGAACATGGCCATCGTCTACACGCCTACAGGTACTACGTGTGTGGCGTTCCCACTCGACTAAAATTTTTTCCCGTCCATCCAAGGTATCACCCCCGTATTTCCCTCCGCTGCTCAATTAGACGCTTCTCAACAGGTATTGTAACACCCGTACTACCCGGGGTTACCAACCATGTCTAACCTGAGATTGACTTCCTCACAGGTCAGATTGGAGTACACAGGTCCCTCCATCGACGCATCAGGCACCATAACGGCTTTTTCCGCCAGATATCCTGAGGACAATCCTAACCTAGCCGCTTTAGGCATACCCATCTCGTTCTATTGGCTATTAACCACGAAAAACGCCACAGGAGAAGCCATGGTTAACGGGACAAACAGGTATCTCAATATAGGTAGTGTAGCACCATTTGGTATAAGGAACGTATCCTTTAATCCTTCACTGTTCACATCAGAGCCAACATATGTGTAAAAACCCATCACCCGAGCGGTGTCGAACACTATGCCGGTGACGGATTGGGAAGACGTATCTCTAATCAACCCGAATATGGTTGTCGAGCGTGGTACAAACGACGTGCACTCGTTTGCCTACAAATAATCTAGTCTGGACGTGTCCGTAGCAGGCTACTCGGGCACCAATGTTGTTGACTTTGTGCCTGACGCACCGCTAGGTCCAGTACACGTGTTTGTCATTAGTGGATTGAAAACCACTACTATAGCCCCATTCAAACTAACTATCGGCGGTGCGGTTGAAGTAGTATTAGCGCCTAATGTGCAATACCTCAACCCGCCAAGTAGGCCCGATTATTCAAAGGAGACCATAGAAAAGGTCTTCGAGCTGGCCTGTATCCAACCTAACGTTTGGATATAGGACGGCGACGTAACTGCGGGGTCGGCAACGACCTCACAGGCCGACTGATGAGGCCGGGGGCTTGACATCCCCCCCAATGGTATAGTTTACCTAGGGAAAAGTCGTCACAAGGCACGCCGTGCCAGCGCGGGAACGCGCAAAAATCTGTGCTGTGTAGGGGCTGCAACGATCCAGCTACACATTAGGCACTCGCTGTAAGAGGTTGGGCTGTCCAAAATCCTGGACGGTACCAAACAGGTCGGAGGTTACCTCCGCAGCACCGTGGGTTAATCGGTGTTCCAGCGCTGACGCTCGTAACCGCTGGATAGTAACGAGCCTGACCGGTTGGTCAGTTCATTCAATGACCCTGCCG
>Ga0007764_10022415_pt1 | contig 11672 bp, 8 predicted proteins | sample LauGreFa1BDMLBDN_FD_61633 | JGI IMG/M metagenome (GOLD analysis project Ga0007764, IMG submission 61633) | Metatranscriptome of freshwater lake microbial communities from Lake Michigan, USA - Fa13.BD.MLB.DN (Metagenome Metatranscriptome) | ecosystem: Environmental > Aquatic > Freshwater > Lake... | reverse complement strand
GCCGCCGCCCTCCGCCTCGGGGATGGGCTGGAGTCCGATGCAGCCGAGGAGGAGAGGGATCATCACCGGCGAAGTATAGCGTACCGGCTCAGAAAGTGTACTTCAACGACGCCGAAGCGTTGAGGCCGAGGTCCCACCCGACGGCGTAGAACACGTCGGCGTCGATACCCACGGAGAAGTGGGAGAGCTTGGTGTAGTACTCGAGCGTGGGGCCGACGAACCCGTAGGGGTGGATGCTGCCCTGGATGCCGGGATCGGCGCCGAAAGCGGGGATGACATCTTCGTTGTAGCCCACCGTCTCGATCAGGTGCGGGCTGTACAGCGCTCCGCCGCCAGCGCGGAAGCCGATGCCCACCCGGCGCACGGGGTAGGCGCTGAATTCGTAGGCCGCCTGGAGGGAATAGGTGCGCAGGTCGCCCTCGGTGCAGGGGTACCCGCCCGCGGCGCCGCCCGCGAAGTCGCAGAGGCCGCCCTGAAGCTCCCAAGCGAGGCCGTTGTGGATGCCCTGCACGAAGCCGACTTCCCACGCCATGGACTGCTTTTCGTTGTCGACGAAGTCCTGCCCGAAGCTGAGGCCGACCGAGGTGCCGGCGCTCACCGCCGACCCATTGCCCTTGTTGCCGAAGTTCAGCAGGTAGGCCGCGGCGCCCATGTTCGCGCGGGCGTAGAAGCCACGCACGATCTCGCGGATGGTGCGCTCGTCTTCCGGGCGCGCCTTCTTCTTCTTCTTCGGCGTGTCCTCCTCCTCCTCAGACTCCTCATCTTCATCGGAGGCCACGGCATCATCGGAGGCCACGGCGACGAGCCAGTCCTGGGGCAGGGCCGGCTCCGCGGCGACTGCAATGGGCATGACGAGGGCAATCAACGGAGCGACGATCATCAGTACGACCTCAGCGCGGCAGGTTTTAGCACAGGTGGGGCTAACCCGGCGAGAAGATGAAGGGATAGCTGACGATGACGATGCCGCCGCCCTTCGGTTCGGGGAACTGGAAGCGCATGAAGCGGCCGTTGATACAGCCTTCTACAGCGGGGCTACCCATGGTGGAGGCCTTGGTCGTGGCCGAGGAGACGGTGCCATCCTTGGCGATGACGAACTTCACCGTGATCTTGCCGCCGAGCGCGGGGTTCTTGGTGAGCTCCCGCTGGTAGCAGTAGCGGATCTGGTTCATGTTGCGCTTGATGACGGCGTCGATGAGCGACTTGTCGAGGGCGCCGAGGATGATCGGGTCGCCGCCGGGCGAGCCGATGCCGCCTTCGCCCTTCTTGCCGAAGTTACCGCCGCCGGAGCCGTAGCCGCTGGCGCCCGACCCACGGCCCTTCGTGCCAAGGCCGCCGAGGCCGTCGGCCGTGCCGCCGCCACCGAGGCCGGACCCACGACCGCCAAGGCCGCCGGAGCCCATCTGGGTGCCCTTGGCGCCGATGAGGCCGCCGATGCCGCTCATGGTGTCGGCGTTCATGCCGGTGGCGCCAAGCGCCTGGTCGAGCGCGGAGTCATCGCGGAGCGAGCCGAGCACGCCGGCGTTCTCGGCGATCTCCTTGTCCAGCTGCTGCTTCTGCATCTGGACCTTCTCGCCCTTGGCCTTGTCCATCTTGGCGTCTTTCTTGCCGACCTTGCCCTCTTCCTTCTTGGCCTTGGCGCCCTCGCCGGCGTCGGGGTTCTTGTCTTCCTTCTTGTTGTCCTTCTTCTCCTCCTCCTGCTTCTGCAGGAGGAGCTCCACCATGTGGTCGTCGAGACCCTGGTTGGAGCCCTTCGGGGGCGGCGGAAGGAACATGTACGCGAAGGTCATCGCCGCGGTGATGAAGCCCATGAACGCGACGATACCGACGATGGGCCAGTCGATCTGGGAGGCACCCTTGGCCGCGAGCTTGCCGGGGTAGACGAGGTGCGCCACGAAGATGGTGGTGCCCAGATCGACCACGAGGCGGGTGTCCTCGCCGATGTCGATGCTGAAGAGCTCACCGCCATCGCGCTTGGCGGAGCCGTCCGCGAGCATCTCCGCAAAGGTCTTGCGGGTCTCGCCGACATCGACGAAGCCGGCCCACTTGTCGGAGACCCGCGCGGTCCACCGGCCGCCGGCGTTGCTGAAGAGCTGGAAGTTCCGGCTGGGGAGCATGTCCGAGGGGACGAAGAAGGCGGATTCCCAGGCATCGCCGAAGAAGCTGGACTTCACGCCCGAGCCGAGGGTGACGGCCTGGCCGCGGAAGTGACGCACATCAACCACGGAGTCACCGAAGACCTGTGCGACCTCGAGCATCCGCCCACGGGACTTGTCGGCGGCGGCATCGTTCGCGGATGCGCTGGCGCGCATCACGAAGGCCATCACGTCTTCCACGGGGCCGTCGTCTTCCTCGGCCACCGGGAGCGACTCGCCGGGGCTGGTGTGGTCGTCGCCCGAATCTTCGCCCGCGGCGCCAAGCGCGGATGCGCTCGCGCCGGCGGCTTCGACCGCTTCGGGGATGGTCACGGTGATGCGGATGTCGCCGATGCTGATGGTGTCGCCCGAGCGGAGCACCACGTTGCTCACCGACTCGCCGTTGACCTTGGTGCTCTGATCGCCCACGAGGTCGTGGAGCTGAACGGAGCCGTCCTCGTTCACGTTCAGCACGGCGTGAAGGTCCTGCAAGGAGGACTCTTCGACACGGAGCATCGCCGCCGGGCCTTTGCCGATGGTGACGCTCTCGTTGCGAAGCTCTTCCCGACGGAGAAGCTGATCGCCGTTGTAGATGTCGAACGTGAGGGAAAGTGAGCTGCTGCCGGCCATGTTTCGTCCTCGGAGCCTTGCGTCTCGCGACGGGCTCCTGGGGTGGGGTGGTGTGCTACTTGACTTCGTCGACCGACTGTTCCATCTCTTCGTTGAAGTCCGCGCGGAGCTTGATCAGCGGGTTGAACTGAGCCTTCTTGCGGTCGAGGACGAGGGCGCTCTGGGGCTTGACCAGCTCACCGTTCACGTCGAGCCCTTCGAAGTCGATCTCGGTCTTGGTCTTGTACACGACCTTCTTGTCGCCTTCTGCCTCTTCGTCCTGAGCGAGCGCCGTGGAGGCGCCGAATCCGGCGAGGAGAGCGAGGAGCATCGTGCGGGTGGAGAACTTGACCATGGGCGACTCCGTGAGGCGGGATTGTTCCCGACGGCGAGCAGTTGGACAATAGGGCAACGGTTTGGTTCCCGTCAAACTTGCGTGTGCGGAGACTCGGCTAGCCCGGCGCAGGGGCCGGAGCCGGTTCGGGAGCCGGAGCAGGAGCCGGCGCGGGGGCCGGGTCCGGCGCGGGCGCCGGTGCGGGAGTGGCTGCGGCGCAAACGGCCACGGCGTCGGCGAGCTGTGCCTTCGCGTCATCCACGAAGGTGGTCATGTCGGCCACCATCGCGAGGTCCTTCTCGATGATGACCGGCTTCGCCTGCTCGATGACCATGGGCACCATGTCCATGACGCCGGTGGGGCTGGCCGCGAGGCACTCGCCATACTTCGCGATGTCGGCTTCCATGCTCTTGATGGTGACATCCATCGCGGCGAGGCGCTCGGCGTCACGCTTGGCGCGCTCCTCCGCTTCGATGCGCTTGCGCTCGATCTCTGCCTTGCGCTTCTTCTCGGCCTCTTCGAGGGTCTTGATCTCCTCCTTCAGCTTGAAGATGTCGTCGGAGGGGGAGATCTTGCCGGCGCTGCCCGTCACGAACGCCTCGAGGATGCCCGCCGCCTTCGTGAACTTCTTGGTGTAGTGCATGTGCAGCATGACCGCGTTGGTGGTCAGGGTGCGGTTCGCCGGATCGCGCTTGAGCAGCGCGTCGTAGATCTTCTCCGACTCCTCGTACTCCTTCTCGCCGCGCAGGGCGATCGCGTAGCCCATCTGGATGTCGACGTTCCCGGGGTACTGCTTGGCGATCGGCTCGAAGCAGGATCGGGCGAGGGGGTAGTCGCCGGAGTTCAGCGCCACGTAGCCGAGGTTGAGGTTGGCCTCGAGGTTGCCGGGGTCGACCTTCAGGGCCGTGCGGAACTGCTCGATGGCCGCAGGCTCGTTCTTCTGGGCCAGGAAGGTCACGCCCATGTTGTTGTAGATGCCGGCGTCGGCGTCATTCAGGGTGCGAGCCTTCTCTGCGGCCAGCGTGCTCATCCCGTAGTCGCCCTTCGCGTAGTAGGCGCGCGACAGGTTTCGATAGGCGCCGACGTTTTTCGGGTCACGCGCCAGGACCTCCTGGGCCTCCGCCACGGCCTGATCGAACATCTTGGCCGAGGAGTAGGCGTCCACCAGGTTGTTGCGGGCTTCGATGTCGTCGGGGTGGGCATCGACGTAGGCCTTCAGCACCGTGGCGGCTTCGGCGGCCTTCCCGTTGGCCACAAGCGCACCGCCGAGGTTGAACACCGCGGCGGAGTAGTCGGGCTGGAGCTCCACCGCCTTGCGGTAGTAGGCCTCGGCCTTGCTGACGTCGCCGGTGCGGTCGGCGGCATAGCCGGCGTTGAACCAGGCCTTGGTGTAGGTGGCGTCGGCCGTGGTGGCCGCCTCGAACCGGGCGAGGGCGCCGGCGTAGTCGGCGGTTCCGCCGCCTCCGCCGAGCAGCTTCACGCCGGCCGCGAACTCGGCCTTGGGATCGACCTGCGCTGCCGCGTTGGGGTCGGTCTCGATGGGCTTCTTCTCGCCACAGCCAGTGAGGACGAGCGCGATCAGGAGGATTCGGAGCATGGCTTAGGGCTCTTTTTCGAAGGAGGCGGTCTTGGCCGAGGGCGCGGAGAAGCGCGGCGACGGGATGGTCTCGAAGAGGCCTGGGAAGTCATCCGGAGCCAGCACGCCGAGGCGGCGGGTGGCTTCGGCCGTGCTCTCGTCGTACAGCGAGAGCTCGTAGGCCTTGGCGAGGGCTGCGCTGTAGAAGGTCGCGGCCTTCTGGGTGGCCGGGTAGGCCTTGTCTTCCAGCGCCATCCGGTAGATTTCCTTCTGGTCCTCGGTGAGGTAGGTCGGAATGTACGAGTTGAGCAGGGTGGACGCGAGATCTTCCGACGCGTAGCCGAGGCGTACCAGGGAGGCGGTACCCCACTTTCCTGCGCCGGAGGCGATGATCTTGTTGTAGGTGGCTTCCAGCGCGCTGAAGGCCTTCACCTTGTTCTTGAGCTGCTCGAGCAGCAGCTTGTCGACCTGCTTCTGGGGAAGCTTCTTGTCGCCGGGGCCGCTGACCTTCATGGCCATGTAGGTCGTGTACTCGGGCTCGGAGAGGGCGAAGAGCATCTGGGCGTAAGCTTCGGTGGCGACTTCGCCGCTCGCGCCCGCGGCCTTCTGCCCCTCGTAGAAGGCCACGCCGTCCTTCCAGTGCTGGGTGAGCTTCGGCGCCATGCCGATCTTGTCCATCATCAGCCCGTAGCGGAGCCGCGCGAACATCATCTCGTCGAAGCTGTACTGCACCGGGGGCGGGGCGCCCTTGACCGCGCGACCCGTGGCGACGGAGAATACACCCATGTAGACCTTGCTGGCCTCGGCGTACTTGCCGTTGGCCTCGTAGATCTTGGCGATTTCGAGCTGCACGCCGTTGATGTTGGGCTCGGTCTTGTAGGTGCCCATGTACTTCTGGTAGTCGCCGATCGACTGCTCCCACTGCCCCATCGCGCCGCGGAAGAGCGCCGCGGAGAAGATGGCATCCTTCGAGCCGGGGTGGGCCTGATCGATGGAGTAGAGCCGCTCATACCAGTCGGCGGCCTTGGAGAAGTCGGCGGTCGACTCGTAGTCGAAGCCGAGCGCGGCCACCTGGTCCTTGTAGTACTTGGACTTGGGGAAGTTCTCGACGATCTCGTGCCGGACCTTCATGGCGTCACGGGTGCGACCGAGGTCGTGGTAGTACACGCTCGCGTTGTTCAACGCGAGGTCGGCGTTCTGCGACTTCGGGAACTCCTGGTAGAAGGCCCAGTAGTCGGCGGCGCCCTTGGCCTTGTCGCTCGACTTCTTGAAGCCCACTTCGATGAGCTTGAGGGAGGAGTTCTCGTAGATGCCGTAGACCTCCTTTTTGAAGCCGTCGGAGCCGAGGCCCTGCTGGTCGTAGAAGGCCTTGCTGACTTCCTTCAGGTTGGGCCAGTCCTCGACGAGCGTGAAGCTGTCGAGGATGAGGTTGGCCGCCTGCTCGGCTTCTTTCGACTTCGGGTCCATCCCGATGACGACACGGAAGCGGTCGGAGGCGTCCTTGAACTGGTTGTTGTTGTACAGCAGGTAGGCGGACTTGTAGATGATGCCGCGGACCTTCGAGTCATCGGGGTAGAGCTTGGCGTACTGGTCGAGCGCGGTGAGCAGCTTCTTTTCCCAGTCGCTCAACTCGATCGGCTCGGTGCCGGCGCCGGGGCCATCCGCCTTCTTGTCCTTCTTCACGAACTCATCGGCCGCGAAGATGGCGGACTCGGCGCAGAACTTCGAGTGCTTGCCCTTCGGGTCCATCGCGACGACCTTCATGTACTGGTCGTAGGCGACGTCGAACTTCTTCAGCTTGTAGAGCAGCTCGCCGTAGTCGTGCCGCATGTCGTAGCTGTACTTGGAGTCGGGGAACTCCTCGAGGTAGGTGGCGTACGCGCCTTCGGCGAGCGCGCGCACGCGCTTCTGGGCCTCACCCGTGAGCTTGTTGCCTTCGATCTGGTAGTTCGTGGCCACCGTGCGCAGGCTCTTCTCGATGAGCTCCTGCGCGGACTTGATCGACTCGGTGTTGCTCGCGTTGGCGCGGGCCCAGGAGCTCGACTTGCCGTACTGGGTGCGAAGGCGGTCGATCTCCTGGATCGTGTCCTCCTTCTTGCCCATCTTGGTGAGGCACTGGATGATCTCGTTCTGGTATTCCGGTGCCTGCGGAGCCGTGGGCTGCTCCGTGATGAGCCGACGGTAGGTCTGGATGGCCTGTTCGAACTTGCCCTGCTCGAAGTAGGTTGCCGCGAGGCGCTTGAGCATGTCGCGAACGAGCTCGGGGCGGCCCAGCTTGCCGAAGTACTCGTAGGCTTCGTCGAGGTTGCCGGCGTCGGCGAAGAAGCGGACGAGGTCCTTCAGCGCTTCATCCTGCAGCTGGATGTTGCCCTTGCTGTTGCCCTGCTTCGTCGAGTAGTCGACCACGGTCTTCATCGTGTCGATGGCCTTGCCGTACTCGCCGACGTTGTACCAGCACCACGCGAGCTTGTAGTTCGCGAAGGCGTACTTCTCGAAGTCGCGGAAGGACGCGGCGCGCTGGTAGGCGGTGAGCGCCTTCATCGCTTCGTTCTTGTCGAAGTAGTACTCGCCGATGAGCAGGTAGGCGTCGGGGATGAACCGGCTGTCCTGGTAGGTCTTCACCAAACGCGTGAGCTCGAGGTTGCTCTCATCGCGACGCTTCACATCGCCCGTCGCGTTGGCGATTTCGTTGAGGGCCTGACCGAGGTAGAAGGTGGCCTCGTCGGCGCGCTGGAACTGGGGGTAGTTCTGGAGGATCTGGCGGTAGAGCTTGATGCTGCGTTCCTGCCACGAGGCCGACGCGGCATGGTCCTGGGGGATCTTGTCGGGCTCGCACTTCGGCGTGTTGAAGCACTTGTCGAACTCGGCGCTGTAGGCCTCCATCTCTCCCTGGTACAGGAACCGGCCTTCCTCGAAGAACAGGTCGGCGAGGCGGAGGAGCATCTCGGCCTTCTGGTCGCCTTCGAGGACCGAGTCCTTGAGGAGCTGCTTCAGCCGCTCGATGGACTCCATGCGCGCGGCGTGGGCCTTCTCCTCGAACTCTTTCTGCGCCGCGTCACGCGCGGTGGCGTCGGTGGCCTTGAGCACCCGACGATCGCCCCGGGCTCCACGATCCTGAGCCAGGGCCTGATCGGGCGCGACAAGCGAGCCGGCCAGCGGAATTACCGCGAGCGCGAGAAGGAGGTTGGAGCGAAGGAACTTGAATCGAAACATCATCGACGACTCCGGGTCGCGTCGGCGTCAGACATTGGAGAGCGAGAGAAGTTGCGCGGGAGGCCGGGCTACTTGCACTTCGCCTGTTCGGTGTAGTGGTACCAGCCCAGCTCATCCTTCCAGAACTCGCCGTTGAACGGCCAGTAGATGAAGCGGGGCGAGGTGGCGAAGTCGGTGTCCTGACTCTTCGCGGTGTCCTTCAGGTCGATGTTCTGCATGCTGTACGTGTAGTCCGCACGGCGAGCATCCACGACTTCGAACTGGATGATCTGGGCCTGGCCGATGAGCTCGCTCATCTGCTTGGTAACCGTGACCATGTTGCGGAGCAGGGCGCGGCCGGCGCGCTTCTTCAGGCGCTCCCGGCTTTCGGCGATGATCTTCATCGTCTCCTCGCCGACCGCGCTCTTCCACTGCGACTTCTGCGAGAGGATGAGCTGCTCTTCGGTGTCGAGCAGGGCGAGATGCTGGACGAGGCCGGCCAGCTCCTGGTCACGGAGCAGGCGGAGGAACAGGGCCTTCGGCAAGAGGGTTTCGCCCTTGCTTTCGAAGTAGCGCTCGTACGCCTGATCGGAGAGCTTGCGCCCCTCCTCCGAGGAGTAGGTCTTGAGCGTGTCCTTCAGCTCCTGGTGCACCGGCACGTAGGTGGCTTCGAACTCCTTCAGCGTGCGCTCGACATCGTCGAACTGGCAGAGGTTGAAGTAGGTCAGCGCGCGGAGGACGGTGGCCTCCGGGATGAACTCGTTGTCCGCGTAGTACGGGCTCTCCACGGTGAGGATTTCACCGAGCGTGTAGTTCAGGTCGCTGAGCATGAACAGCGTCCACGCCATCTCGAACTGCGCTTCGGCCCAGTACACGCTGTCGCGCGGCACCTGGGAGTAGTACTCGCGGGCCTGATCGTACTGCGCGATTCCGTAGTAGATACGCGCGATGTTGAGCACGGCGAGCTCGCGCAGCTTGTCGAGGGCCTCCAGCTCCTGGAGCGTGGGCGCATCGACCTTGGTCTTGGCCACTTCGGAGAAGGAGCGTACCGCTGACTTGAGCTTGCCCTGCTTGTTGTCGATCACGCCGATGAGGTAGGTGGCGCGAGTGTAGAGGTCGGACTTCTCGCTGACCTGCTGGAGCATCTTCTTGGCGTCGGACAGCCGATCCGCTTCGTAGTACTGCAGACCGAGGAGGTAGTACAGCTGGTTCCGCGCGGAGCGGGGGTAGTCCTCGGGGGAGATCTTCTCCACGACCTTCTCAAGGTCGGTGACATCGCCCGTGTACTTGTAGATCGCCACCAGCTTGGGGAGGGCGTACTTGAAGTAGGGGTTTCCCGTGCCCTTCTTCAGCACTTCGATGAAGTAGTACTGGGCCGAGTGGTACATCTTGAGGTCGTAGAGCGACATCCCCATGTAGTAGAGAATCTTGCTCTGCTTCTCGGGGTAGGTGTTGTCCTTGAGCAGGTCGTGCAGGGCGAGACTGGCCGACAGCGGCTTCTTGGCCTTGTACTGCCGGATCGCGTCGTCGAGCTTTTCTGGGTCCTTGCCCGCCTCTTCTTCGCTGTCCTTGTCGGAGAGCTCCTTGCGGGAGGACTCCTTGCCGACGCTGGTCTCCTTCTCGAAGGAGTCGCGCGAGGCCGCCTTCTTCGACTTGGGCTCCTCGGGCAGCTTCTCGTCGTCGCCCTGATCCTCCGAGGGTTCTTTCGGAGCCGAGTTCGCGGCGATCATCTTCTTGACGGATGCCACCACCGCGTCGGGCGCGCCTTCGTTGGTGAGGCAGCGGACGAAGTCGGCGGTGAACGACTCACCCGAGCCTTCGATGGTCTGCACCACGATGCTCTCGGGAACGTTCACGTTGACCATGTTCATCACTTCATCGCAGGTCAGCGCGTGGGCCGGGGCTGCGAGGGTGAGCAGGAGGAGCGGAGACATCTACTTCATCCCCGGGAAGAAGAAGGAAACGTTGGTCTGGACGATGAGGTTGTTCTTCATCTCCAGCGTCGTGGATTTGACGGTTTCGATGTAGGTCATCGACTTCACCTCGGCCCGGAGGGCCACCGATTCGCTGAAGGCGATGCGGGCGCCGCCGCCCATGACGGTCGTCGGGTGTACCTGACTCGCCGTGCGGTGCGCCGGACCATCCGGCGGCTCATTCTCGGCCTGAAGGGCGACGATGTCGTCTTCCGTGGCGGTGATGCCGAGACCGACGGTGCCATACACGTCGAACGCGATGATGTTGTTGCCGGCGGCGACCTTGCCGTAGATCGGCGCAAACTGCAGCCCGATGGAGCCGTGGCCCGTGAGGCGGGAGATGTCCGGCGAGACGTTGTTCTTCTCGAGCAGCTGGCAGGAGAGCGGCTTCCAGTCGGGGTCGTCGCATCCGCCCTGACCCAGGACCGGGCTGTACGCCGCAGTGGCTTCGACCGCGAAGATCTCGGTGACGTGGTAGTCGAACACCGCGCCGAGGATGTAGCGGTTGAGGAAGGGGTCGTTGGCGACGAAGCCGAGCGACGGGCCGATCTCGTATCGGTGAAGCTTCATGAAGGTCTTCGGCTGGATGGTCTTGATGACCTTCCGCTTCCGCTTCGGTTCCTCGGCCTTTTTCGCAGTTTCCACCTTGCCGGACTTCACGGCGTCGCGTTCGGACTTCACCGAGTCTTCGTCTTCGTCTTCTTCATCCTGGGCGACGGCATCGACGGAGAGGCCGGTCGACGCCGCGAGCTCGACGCCGACCTCGTCGGCCAGAGCCATCGGAGCGATGGCAAGGGAAAGGGCAATGCTCAGCATCGGGTGTCCTGGCCGCTCAGAAGTTGAAGAGGCGGGGCTTCATCTTCGGAATGAAGATGCTGACGCCGCCGGTGGTGATGAACGCCGTCTGGACCTCGCTGTTGAGGACCTGCGGCTGTCCGGTCGTGGGGTCCACGTCGCCGACGATGTAGTCGGCCTCGGGGCCGATGAACACGAGCGTGCGTGCGTCGAGCTTCAGGGCGATGCTCGGAGAGAGGAAGACGTTGATGCCCGCCCCGAGGTTCAGCGCCGGGCTGAACTGGGTGTTGGGCTGCGGCTCGACGTACACCGGATCGTCGGAGTTGCCGGTCCGGTAGTCTTCGGAGATGGTCGCTACGTCCTTGCTGATCGCGAGGAGTCCGAAGCCGCCTGTGCCGTAAACATCGAAGTTCACGACGCCTTCGCCGATGAGGTTGATCTTGCCGTAGACGGGCGCCCAGCGAGCGCTGAACGCGGCCGCCATCTGCAGCCGGTCGATCGGCTGCTGGAACTTCGTCTTTGGATCGCCCTGATAGGCGATGTCCAGAAGGGTGCGGGTGAGGCCCTTCACGCCGGATGCGCCGCTGTTCGGCGAGTACATGAACGCGGCCTCGACCGCGAAGCGCTCGCTGAAGTGGTAGGCGAGGAACGCCCCGCCCACGTAGACGTCGGCGAAGGAGTTGTTCGGCACGTACCCCAGGGAAGGCGCGAACTCGAAACGGCTCCCCTTGGTGAAGAAGCGGTTCCGGATCGGGTCCGGAATCGGCTTCTTGCCGTTGAATTCTCCGAGGGCGACCTCGGCATTGTTCTTTTCGCGAGCGAACGCCGTACTCGGTGCGAGCAGCCCCGTTGCCATGATGGCAAGGGCGACCGCGCCACCGAGAAGGCGCGAGATGGGTCCGAGAGGGCGACCTGCAGGCTTCATTCCAGCACTCCGCTGTCCAACATGCCCCGAGATGTTTTATTCGCAATACTTGTTTGCTATCGGTGTGCTGTCCTGTTTAGACTTGGATGCCTTTTATCACCCATTCGTATTTGCTTCCCAACAAATACTACTCAGT
>Ga0007764_10068414_pt1 | contig 11745 bp, 7 predicted proteins | sample LauGreFa1BDMLBDN_FD_61633 | JGI IMG/M metagenome (GOLD analysis project Ga0007764, IMG submission 61633) | Metatranscriptome of freshwater lake microbial communities from Lake Michigan, USA - Fa13.BD.MLB.DN (Metagenome Metatranscriptome) | ecosystem: Environmental > Aquatic > Freshwater > Lake... | reverse complement strand
TTAATGCTCCTCTTCTCCTTCAGCCAAAGGAACTGTTTGCGGAATAAAATCTGATTCCGAACCTGGCTTAGAATAATCATAAGGCCATCTGTGAACAACTGGTAAAGCACCAGGCCAGTTACCATGTACATGTTCAACAGGAGTAGTCCATTCTAATGTATTAGATTTCCAAGGATTTTGAACTGCTTTCGGTCCTCTATAAATACTGTAAAAGAAGTTGAATAAGAAAATAACTTGTCCAACAGCAGCGATAATAGCAAACACAGTAATGATAACATTTAAATCCATTATCATTTCATACGAATTCGTATCAAATTCACCATACACAGAATAATCATAATATCTTCTTGGTGCACCCGCTAAACCAACAAAGTGCATTGGAAAAAATACACCATAAGCTCCAACTAAAGTTACCCAGAAATGTGCATATCCTAAACGAGTATTCATCATTCTACCATACATTTTAGGGAACCAATGGTAAACTCCACCAAACATTCCGAAAACCGCAGACATACCCATTACTATATGGAAGTGAGCAACAACAAAATAAGTATCGTGAATTGCAATGTCTAATGCTGAATCGGCAAGGATAATACCAGTTACACCACCTGTAATGAAAGTTGATACTAAACCAATTGCAAATAACATAGCTGGTGTGAAAACTATGCTACCTCTCCAAAGAGTTGTTAAATAATTAAACACTTTTACTGCAGAAGGAATAGCAATTAGCAATGTAGTGAATACGAATACACTTCCAATAAATGGATTCATCCCTGTTACGAACATATGGTGACCCCATACAATAAAAGATAAGAAACCAATTGCTAAAATTGAACCAATCATTGCTCTGTATCCAAAAATTGGTTTGCGTGAATTTGTAGAAATAATCTCAGATGATAAACCTAAAGCTGGTAATAATACGATATAAACCTCAGGGTGACCTAAGAACCAAAATAAATGTTGGTACAACAATGGAGAACCTCCATGGTTTTCTAACATTTCACCTCCAACAATAATATCAGATAAATAAAAACTTGTACCAGCCAAACGGTCCATCATTAATAATAAAGCTGCAGATAATAAAACTGGAAAAGATAATACACCTAAAATTGCTGTTACAAAAAATGCCCAAATAGTTAAAGGCATTCTAGTCATAGACATACCAGTAGTTCTTAAATTTAATACAGTTACAATGTAATTCAAAGAACCAATCAAAGAACCAGCAATGAAAAGTGTCATAGATACTAACCAAAGAGTCATACCTAAACCAGAACCTTCAACAGCTTGAGGTAAAGCTGAAAGAGGAGGATATATAGTCCAACCAGCCATAGCAGGTCCTGTTTCGATAAACAATGAAATCAACATGATCACAGAAGATGCAAAAAACAACCAATATGAAATCATGTTTAAAAAACCTGAAGCCATATCTCTAGCTCCTAATTGCAATGGAATTAAAAGGTTAGAAAATGTACCAGATAAACCACCAGTTAATAAAAAGAATACCATGATTGTACCGTGAATTGTAACCAATCCTAAGTACATATTCTCCTTCAATACTCCACCTGGAGCCCAAGTCTCTCCCAAAAATAAAGAAAGGAAATCAGAGCTTTCACCTGGCCAAGCCAATTGAATACGAAATAAAATGGATAATAACATTGCTACCAATCCCATGAAAACAGCAGTAATTAAAAACTGCTTACCAATCATTTTATGGTCTTGACTAAAAATGTACTTTGAGATAAAACTTTCTTCATGATGATCGTGATGAGCATCGTGATGTCCGTGAGAATCGTGAGTAATTGCTGACATTATATCTACTATTAAATTATTATTACTTAGTTGCTAATTGTGTTGAATCAGTTACAGCAGCTGGGGCAGGGGCAGGGGCTGCTAAAAATTGATCTTTAAACGTAGTTTTAGATTTTTCCCATGCTTTGTATTTTGCAGGTGTATCAATCACAACGATCATTTTCATTTTGTAATGTGCACCACCACAAATTTTGTTACACATTAACACATAATTAAAAGATGAATTTTTCATTCGTTCTCTCATTTCTGCAGTTGTAACTGTAGGGATGAATTTCATTCTTGTAGTTAAACCTGGTACAGTGTTCATTTGCGCTCTTAAATGAGGGAAATAAGCAGAGTGGATAACATCTTTCGCTCTAAAAGTTAATTCATACTCTTGATTTACCATTAAGTGAAGTGTATCTTTTTGAATGAAATCATCATAAGCTAAGAAATCATTCTTTTTATCGTAACGAGCTTTCATTTGATACAACAATCTTAAAAGACGAGTTTTACGATCTAAATCAACTTCCATTTTTTCTCTATCCTCAGGAATAAAAATAGTTTTTTTGTTGTTTAATTTACTTTCCAATAATTTGATACCAAGAACAGTACTATCTGCTTTTCCAAATTCCATGTAACGAATTGCTGAATCCAATGTTGCTTCTGTTAATAAAGCTAATTCATTTTCTTGTGTAGTTAATTTGTAATCAAACTTCCCAAGCTTATTGTTTTTACCAGCATAACGAGCAGTCCAATCAAATTGTTTAGAAAACAATTCAACTTGAATCGCATCATTTTTTGATGATCCTGTTACATCCCCCCAAACTTTTAGACCTAAAATGATAATAACAGCTAAAACTGCTGCTGGAACTACTGTCCAGATCATTTCAAGTTTATTGTTATGTGGGAAGAAATATGCTTTAACTCCAGGTTTTCTTACATATTTCCAAGCATAAATAAATAACAAAGAATTAGTTAAGAAAAATACAGCGATAATTATCACAAAATTAAGATTTAACAACCAATCTGTTTCAGCACCGTGAACAGAAGCAGCATCACCGCGACCTGTCCAACCATAGGTAGACATTAAATAAATAAAGAACCCATAAAACAAAAACATAAATGTTAACATCAAGTTCGCATTCAGTTTATTGTCTCTGTTGGTTATATCTTCTTCTCTTCTGTTACGAAGTTTAGAAGAAAGTTCATATAACCTTACCAATTGAGAGATAGCTAATACTCCCAAAACGATTACTACTACTGTTACTAATTTAGACCCCATCTTATTATACTATTTCAAAAATTAACTATTTAATTATTAAATTTCGTGATGTAAACTTTCATCCAAGAATGGGTGATTTACAACAGTTAAAGGTGCTTTTGTTAAATTTTTAAGAATCATTTTTAAGAATAAACCTAAAACAGCTAAAAGCAACCCAATTTCTAAGAAACCTATATAAGCAGCTTCACCCATAGATCCAGCCATAATCATGATATAAACATCAACCCAGTGACCAAACAAGATAATAGCTCCAACAAAAGTTAATATTCCAGCATGTCTTTTAGCATCTCTAGACATCAACAATACCATTGGCAAAGCAAAATTGATTAAAAACATTCCAAAATACATTAATTTGAAGTCTTTAATACGAGTAATATAATAAGTTACCTCTTCGCCAATATTTGCGTACCAAATCAACATGAACTGAGAGAACCATAAATAAGACCATAGGAAACTAATAGCAAACATCCATTTTCCTAAGTCATGAATATGGCTTTCATTAACGTTTGGTAAATAACCTTTTTTCTTTAAGTACAATGTCAACGTTACTAATACTACCATAGTAGAGCACCACATTCCAGCAAAAACATACCATCCAAATAATGTAGAGAACCAGTGTACATCAATTGACATAATCCAGTCCCAAGATGATGTAGAACTAAATACGGCAAAAAATACTAAGAATACAGCTGCTTTTTTGTAGTTAGTAAAGTGAATGTCTGTACCTCCAACTTGATCTTCTAACAAAGAACGTTTTTTGAAACCATTCCAAAAAATGTAATAAGTAGCAAAATAAACTAAAGTTCTAATCCAGAAAAAAGCCTTATTCAAATAAGCTGACTTACCTTGAATAATTTCATCATGCTTCACAACCTCTTCATCCATCCACAAATAGATGTGTGCACCATCTTGTAAAGTAATAATTAACAAGGTAACTACCATTAAAATTATTCCAACTGGAAGAAAACCTGCTACAGCTTCGATAACTCTTTTTACAGATGCATACCATCCAGTTTCAGTAGCATACTGTAATGCTAAGAAAAATAATGCACCTAAACCTATTCCGAAAAAGAAAAAGCTATCAATCAATAAATTACCAGCTAAGCGTTGACCTAAATGGTGACCATGATCATGACCAGCTTCAATGACAACTCCAATTGCGGTAAACAACAATCCAACAGCTATCAAAACAAGCGTTAAAATGTTAGCGTTTTTTGTGATTTTGAAATCCATTTTGTATACTCTTTATAATTATTATTTTTTACCTTCTTCAACTTTAGAGTCTGCTTTTTCTTCTTCTTTAACAGTTGAAACACCAGTTCCATAATCAGCATTTTGGAATTTACGAATGTAATGTACCAAAGTCCATATTTCTTTTTTACTTACTAAAGAAGCGTGTGCACCCATGGCTCCTTTTCCATAATATATGGAGTAAAACAATTGACCATCTCCTAATGTTGCACGATCTGCATAATTTGGAACACCCGCGTAAGCACCACTCGTAACCATTGGTCCATTTCCATCACCTTTCTCACCATGACAGTGCATACAATTTGCAGCATAAAGTTCTTTTCCTTTCTTGAAAATTGCCTCAGAATTTTCAGGCGTTATTTTCATAGGATTTACATCTTTTGCAGCTTCGTTATATTCATAATCTGCAGTTTGATTTGAAGTAAAATCCCATCCATATAAACCATGTGTAGAAGCAAAAGCCGCTGAAGGTTTTCTATGATATGGTAATGAAAGTAAAACATCCTCTTCATTTGTTCCAACGAAAGGAATCGTTCTTTTTGGTGGAACTAAAGCAGATTGTTTGTTTTTAAAAGAAGTATTTATCATTCCTCTTACCTCACCATAATCAACATATGGTTCAATTGCAGGAGAACGATACATATCAGGCATGTATTCCAAACCTGCACTATCCTGATCTGAAGTACAAGAAACAAAAATCATCCCTGTTACTGCAACTGCGGATAAGTTAGCTATTAATTTATAAATTTTATTCATTGCTTAATAAATTTCTAGATACCTAAAATTAGTTTAACACTTTTTGATCTAATTCAACATATCCTGTTGTTTGTAACAAAGCAGTCAATTCTTCTTCTGTAAAACTAGAATTTTCAGACAATCTTAACTCCATAACAAACTTATCATCAGTAGTACGTGGATCTGGATTTTGAGCTGGTAAACCAGGCAAAGTTTTATTTCTTAAAAAATAAGTTAACGCCATTCCGTGAGCAGCACATAAAACTGTAAACTCAAATGTGATCGGAATAAATGCTAAAATATTTTGTAAATATGTATTGTTAGGTTTACCACCAACGTTCATTGGCCAGTCAACTATCATAAAGTAACGCATACCAATCGTAGCTAACAAAGTTCCAGTAATTGCATACATGAAAGCCATGATACCTAAACGAGTATTTTTAACTCCAATGATAGGATCTATTCCGTGAATTGGAAATGGTGAAAATACCTCCGATACTTTAACACCTTTTGAGACTAATTTCTTTGCACCGTCTTTTAGTACATCGTCATCGTCATACATTGCATAAATCACTTTATCTGCCATGATCCTAATTAATGTTGGTTATTATTATTGTGTGATTCTTCAGAATGATGATGCGTATCTGGCGCATTTTTATAAGATTCACCTGAAGATTTTAAAATAGTTTTTAATTCAGCGATTGGTAATACTGGGAAGAATCTTGCAAACAATAAAAAGAATACAAAAAACAATCCAATTGTACCAACATATACACCTAAATCAATGTGACTTGGATAGTGCATACTCCATGACGATGGTAAGTAATCTCTGTGAATTGATGATACAATGATTACATAACGCTCGAACCACATACCAATGTTTACAACAATAGATATTATGAACGTAAACAATAAACTTCTTCTAAGTGGTTTGAACCACATTAATTGAGGTGAAATTACGTTACAAGTCATCATTGACCAATATGCCCACCAATATGGTCCTGAGAAACGGTTAATGAATGCATATGCCTCGTACTCTACACCAGAATACCAAGAAATAAATAACTCTGTAATATAAGCTGTACCTACAATAGAACCTGTAACCATGATTACAATGTTCATATATTCGACATGACGAGTATGAATATATGCCTCTAATCGCATCGCTTTACGCATTACCAACATCAACGTTTGAACCATTGCGAATCCAGAGAATACCGCACCTGCTACGAAGTATGGAGGGAAAATTGTAGTATGCCATCCTGGAATTACTGAAGTAGCAAAGTCAAATGATACAATCGAGTGAACTGAGAATACTAAAGGTGTAGCTAATCCAGCTAATACTAAAGAAACTAATTCAAATCTGTTCCAATTTTTTGCTCTACCTGACCAACCAAAAGAAAGTATAGAATACATTTTCTTTGGTATTGGTCTTTTAACTCTGTCTCTCAAAGTAGCAAAATCAGGTATTAAACCTATGTACCAGAAAACTACTGAAACAGATAAATACGTTGAAATTGCGAAAACGTCCCATAACAAAGGTGAGTTAAAGTTTACCCACAATGAACCGAATTGGTTTGGTAATGGTAAGGTCCAATATCCTACCCATAAACGTCCCATGTGAATCAAAGGAAACATACCCGCCATGAATACAGCAAATATAGTCATCGCTTCAGCGGAACGGTTAATCGCCATTCTCCACTTCTGACGAAACAATAACAAAACTGCTGAGATTAACGTACCAGCGTGACCGATACCTACCCACCAAACGAAATTGGTAATATCCCATGCCCAACCGATTGTCTTGTTAAGACCCCAGACACCAATACCTGTTCCTAACAAATAAAAAATACACCCAACTCCGTATAAACCAATGACAAGTGCGATACCAAAAAGTATGTACCACATTTTTGGTGCCTTATCCTCAATTGGTTTACAAACATCACTTGTAATGTCTCCGTAGGTCTTATGACCTAAAATGAGGGGCTCTCTAATTGCTGATTCCTTATGCATTACTATTTATTTTAGCGATTAATGATGAGCTTTATTTTTACCGTGTTTAGCCTCTGCATGCGCTGGTGCTTCAACAACTTGTAATTTCTCTAATGCTTCGTTTTTTTCATTACGAACTTTTACCTTATACCAAATGTTAGGTTTAACTCCAACTTCTTCAAGTGCTTGGTAAGAACGAGTATCTTCTGAGCTCTTACGAACCATTGAATGAATATCATTCCAGTCACCTACTGTAATAGCGTGTGTAGGACAAACCTCAGCACAAGCTGTTACAACATCACCATCTTGAACTGGTCTTGATGCTTTTTTAGCTTCTAACTTACCAGCTTGGATTTTTTGTACACAAAGTGAACATTTTTCCATAACACCTCTTGTACGCACAGTTACATCAGGATTCAATACCATACGACCTAAATCGTCTTGAGCTGGATTAACTTGAGTGAATTTCTTATAAGATGGGTAGTTAAACCAGTTAAAACGTCTTACTTTATAAGGACAGTTATTTGCACAATATCTTGTACCAATACATCTGTTATACGCCATCTGGTTTAAACCTTCGTTACTGTGGTTCGTTGCAGCAACAGGACATACAGTTTCACATGGTGCGTGATTACAATGATGACACATCATTGGCATATGAATCACTTTTGGATTTATAGCCGCAACTTCTGCTTTTCCGTAATCAAAAGTCTCTTTATTATTTCTTGTACCAACTGTAGCTTCTTCATCAGATGCAAAATAACGATCGATACGTAACCAATGCATTTCACGTCCTCTTCTTACTTCATCTTTACCAACTACAGGTACATTATTTTCTGATTGACATGCTACCAAACAAGAACCACAACCGATACAAGATGACAAATCAATTGTCATTCCCCATCTATGACCAATTTTTTCAACTGGATGTGCCTCCCATAAGTCAAACTTACTTACATGCTCAGGACCATGGTGAGTTTCTAAAACATGAGCAGGATTGTAAGCTTCTTTTTCTCCTTTATTAAAAATATCAAGGGTAGTTTCTCTTACAATCGAATGACGACCCATTACAGTATGATGAATCTGAGTTGCTGCAATCGGATAAATTCCATCAACTTTAGTGATTGTTGCTGTAGCATTGTATGCTAAAGTTCCATTTTCAAAATGTGAGAAAATAAAAGCATTTTGTCCAATTGGTTTTCTATTACCTTTATCATCAACATCGTGACCACCGTATTCTTTCGTTTGGAAAGCAGCATTTCCGATATTCTCATTGTTAGCACCTCTTCCATAACCCAATGCAATACCAACAGTACCTGGAGCTTGTCCTGGTGTTGGGTATACAGGTAATGTTAAAGATTGACCATTAACAGTCACTTTTGCAAGATTTAATCCATTCTCTTGATCAAAAGTAGTAACATAATTCCCCTCCATTTCTGTAGGGTTCATTGTAATATAATTGTCCCAAGTTACTTTAGTAATTGGATCTGGTAATTCTTGTAACCAAGGGTTATTTGCTTGTAAACCTGCTCCAATTGATGCTTTTTGGTATAGTACCACTTCAAGCCCACCTGATTTTGTTAGATTTTTAACTTTAGCTAATGCAGCATCATTGAACGAAGGTGCATCCGTTGCATCAATCGTTAATGAAATCGCACTATCGTGAATAGCTTTATTCCAAAAAGTATCAAAAGATCCGTATTTATTTAGGCTAGCAATCGATTCATTCGAAGACCATGATGATTTAATTAGATCGTATACTGCTGTAGAATCTTTTCCACCTCTTTTATGAGATCCAGCCCAAACCATGAATGATTCTTGTACTGGAGATGTGTTGAATAATGGACGAATTGTAGGTTGTGCAATTGCAAATTGATTGTTTTTTGCTACATAATCGTTCCACGCTTCTAATGCATGATGATCAGGACAGATGTATTTACATTTAGATGCAGTCTCATCTGCGTACCCTGCCAAAGAAACTGACAATTCAACTTTTTCAATTGCTTTTCCAAATGCTTCACCATTGGATAAAGTATACACTGGATTCACTCCATAAAAGAAAACTGCTGAAGGTACTTTTCCAGAAACAACTTCAGATACAAACTTATTTACTTCATTATCTTGAGAAGCAAACAAATTCACCTTTGTTGAAGTATTGATCGTATGCTTATATGCTCCTAATACATTATTTAATTTATTCACTAAAATTTGTACAGAAACATTGTTTGATCCAGCAACAACTAAAGATTCTCCTTTAGATTTCTTTAACGCTGCAACTGCTAAATCTGCAACTTTTGAAGCTTGTGAAGATAACTTAGTACTTACTGAAGTAGAAACTCCAAATTTTGAAAGTAGGTATGCTACTACATTTGCTTCTTCAGAAGGTTTAATCATCCCTCTATAATCAGCATTTGTACCAGCTATAGATAATACAGATTCGAATTGAAAGTGTTTAGACATCCAATCTCCAGAAGGATTTCTTCTAGAACCATATTGACCTGCATATTCAGTTGCTAATAACCATGTACTTAAGAAATCTGCTCCAACTGAAACAATTGTTTTTGCTTTTGAAAAATCGTATTCAGGTATAAATGCTTCACCGAAAGACTCAAAATTAGCTTGACGAATACCTGCATATGAAACTGCATCGTATTGAATGTGGTCAAAATTTGATGCGTCTTCAGCACCTAAAGTAACTGCATTTTTTAATGCAGCAATCGAAGCATTGATTGAAGGTGAAATTACAGTATTCGTGAAAACTACAACTTTACCTTTCTTTTTAGCTATTTCTTTCAATTTAGTAGAAATCTCTGTATCAACTTCTGACCAATTTTTCAAATCTTTGCCTTTATATGGTCCCGATAAACGAGCACTATCATACAATGGTAAAACTGAAGCTAAAATTTGAGGATTAACACCACCTTTCGTAAAACCAAAGTCTTTGTTCCCTTTGATATAAATTGGTCTACCTTCTCTTGTTTTAACTAAAATAGAAGCATAAGATACACCGTCATAATACGTAGATGCGTACCATGTTGGCATACCTGGAGTTACGTTCTCTGGCTTTACCACATATGGGATAGCCTTCGTAACAGGTGCTTCACATGCTGCAACAGTAGCTGCAGCAACACTGAAACCTAAAAACTTCAAGAAATCTCTTCTTCCAGTAGAAGTTTCATTTAGATTTTCATCAGCTAAGAATTCATCCACAGACATGGATTGAGGAAATTCTTGATCTCTTCCTTCAACAAAACTTTTAGTTTCATTTAACTCTTCGAGACCTTTCCAATATTTTCTTGTCGTACTCATATGCGATTTAGCCTATTCGTTTAATGATTAATAGTGACATTTTGCACATTCCCATCCACCAAGTTCTTTCACGGTTACTTTACCGTCTTCCAAATACTTGTTGTATAAAGATTTGTCGTTATTCAATAATCTTCTATGAATTTCATCATAGTATCCATCTTTTTTACCATCTAATGGTCCTTCTTGAATCGCTTTTTCTGCGTGACATTCAATACACCATCCCATAGTTAAAGTTGGACGTGTTAAAGGAATATTTCCTTCAATTTTATTTAACTCCTCAACAGGTACTACGCGAGCAGTTTCTTTTTGTTTCGTCATATCGCCATGACATTGTTTACAATCTACACCTCCAACTACAACGTGTTGTGAGTGATTGAAGTAAACGTGATCAGGTAATACGTGAACTTTATTCCACTTAATTGGCTTAGTAACTCCTGTGTATGATCCAGATCCTTCTGTTGACCAACCAGCAGCTTCGTAAATTTTAGCGATCTTTTCTTGTTGTGCAGCATCTTTACCATTAATTTGTTTGTGACAATTCATACAAACGTTAACTGTTGGTAAACCTGCAGATTTTGATTTAGTCACAGAGTTATGACAATATTTACAATCAATTCCATTTATACCAGCGTGAATTTCGTGCGGAAATTCAATTGGTTGTGATGGATGATAATCTTCCACTACTCCAATATTTCCTAAACTAAGTATTAAGGATACAACAAGACTAATAACAATAACTAATACCGCTAAACCAGCATAAATTTTATTATCCCAAGCCCATTTTCTAAACTCTTGACCATAACTTAACTCATCAACAGTGTCTGTTCCATTTACAGCAGCCTTCATTTGTCTACGAACACCACTAACAGCACCAATAATCACTGCGAAGATTACTCCAAGCAATACCCAAATCCAAGAAAATGTTCCTTCTTCTTCTTCACTAGCAGTGTCGCCACCAGTTGCTGCACCACCAGCGCCACCATCAGCAGGAGCTGAAGCAGGATCTGGAACAGCATCTACATAATCAAAGATAGCGTCAATTTCTTCTTTCTTTAACTCTGGAAACGCCTGCATAGCAGTTGGAGCCCAAGTTGATACTGTTTGAGCATATGGATCTGCTGCTGCTGCTGCCTGCCAGTTATTTACCCATTGGTAAATAGAACCATCTTTAGCACCACCATCAGACCACTTTTTTCTAACTTGAAAAAGTTTTGGACCAGTTCCATTTTTGTGTGGTTGGTGACATGTACCACATTTTGCTTTAAAAAGTGCTTCACCTTGTGCGGTTGCATTGTATGAACCAGCAAAAAGCAATAAAGCGAAAGCTGATACACACCATTTGTTAAGCGAATTAAACATCTGATTAATAGATATTTTCATAAGAA
>Ga0007764_10056770_pt1 | contig 11864 bp, 7 predicted proteins | sample LauGreFa1BDMLBDN_FD_61633 | JGI IMG/M metagenome (GOLD analysis project Ga0007764, IMG submission 61633) | Metatranscriptome of freshwater lake microbial communities from Lake Michigan, USA - Fa13.BD.MLB.DN (Metagenome Metatranscriptome) | ecosystem: Environmental > Aquatic > Freshwater > Lake... | reverse complement strand
AATGATAGTACAAAAATAAAAAAGCCTTCTAACAAATGTTAGAAGGCTCTCAAATATTATAAACAGATTAATGTTCTTCTTCTCCTTCAGCTAAAGGAACCGTTTGAAGAATAAAGTCTTCTTCAGCACCTGGCTTAGAATAATCATAAGGCCATCTATGAACAATCGGTAAAGCACCAGGCCAGTTACCGTGAATATGTTCCACAGGTGTTGTCCATTCTAATGTATTTGATCTCCATGGATTTTGAACAGCAACCGGGCCTCTATAAATACTATAAAAGAAATTAAATAAGAAGATTAACTGACCAATAGCAGCAACAATTGCAAAAACAGTAATAATAACATTTAAATCTAACATCATTTCATATGTATTTGTATCGAATTCATTGTATACAGAATAATCATAATAACGACGTGGAGCTCCAGCTAATCCAACAAAGTGCATTGGGAAGAAAACACCATAAGCACCAACTAAAGTAACCCAGAAGTGTGCATAACCTAAACGAGTATTCAACATACGACCGTACATTTTAGGAAACCAGTGGTAAACACCAGCAAACATTCCAAATACAGCAGACATACCCATTACAATGTGGAAGTGAGCAACTACGAAATAAGTATCATGTACAGCAATATCCAAAGCTGAATCCGCTAAGATAATACCAGTAACACCACCTGTAATAAATGTAGATACTAATCCGATAGCAAACAACATAGCAGGAGTAAATACGATACTACCTCTCCATAATGTAGTGATGTAATTAAATACTTTCACAGCCGATGGAATAGCAATCAACAAGGTTGTAAATACGAAAACACTTCCTAAGAATGGATTCATACCAGTAATAAACATGTGGTGACCCCAAACAATGAAAGAAAGGAAACCAATCGCTAATATCGATCCAATCATGGCTCTGTATCCAAAAATTGGTTTTCTAGCATTTGTAGAAATAATTTCAGAAGATAAACCTAAAGCAGGTAATAATACGATATAAACCTCAGGGTGACCTAAAAACCAAAATAAATGTTGGTAAAGTAAAGGAGAGCCACCGTGGTTTTCTAACATCTCACCTCCTACAATGATATCCGATAAATAGAAACTAGTTCCAGCTAAACGATCCATCATTAACAATACAGCTGCAGATAATAAAACTGGGAAAGATAAAACCCCAAGAATTGCAGTAACAAAAAACGCCCAAATAGTAAGTGGCATCCTAGTCATTGACATACCAGTTGTACGTAAGTTTAAAACAGTAACAATATAATTCAAGGATCCTATCAAAGAACCAGCGATAAATAGAGTCATCGATACTAACCACAAAGTCATCCCTAAACCAGATCCTTCAATAGCTTGAGGTAATGCAGATAAAGGAGGATAAATTGTCCAACCAGCCATTGCAGGTCCAGTTTCAATAAATAAAGAAACTAACATGATTACGGAAGATATAGCAAACAACCAGTAAGAAATCATATTTAAAAATCCAGAAGCCATATCTCTTGCTCCTAATTGCAATGGAATTAAAATATTAGAAAATGTACCAGATAATCCACCTGTTAATAGGAAGAATACCATGATAGTACCATGTATGGTTACTAAACCTAGATACATGTTTTCTTTTAAAACACCACCTGGCGCCCAAGTTTCACCTAAAAACAAAGATAAAAAATCAGAACTTTCACCTGGCCAAGCCAACTGAATACGGAATAATAAGGATAATAACATCGCTACTAATCCCATAAATACAGCAGTAATTAAAAACTGCTTTCCAATCATTTTGTGATCTTGACTGAAAACGTATTTTGAGATAAACGTTTCCTCATGGTGATCATGATGATCGTGAGAATCGTGATGTCCGTGTGTGTCGTGAGTAATTGCTGACATTATATTTAATTTAAAAAAAATTAATTTATTTATTACATTCCCATTTTAGTAGTATCTCCTACTGATGCAACAGCCGATGTAGAATCAGAAACAACAGTTGCCGGTTTTAAATAATCATCTCTAAATGTTGTTTTAGATTTCAACCACGCTTTATATTGCTCTGGAGTATCAATAACAACAATCATTTTCATTTTGTAGTGTGCACTTCCACAAATTTTATTACACATAAGCACGTAATTAAATTTAGGATTGTTTTTTCGTACACGCATTTCTTTCGTAGAAATTGTAGGTGTTACTTTTAAACGGGTAACTTGTCCTGGTACCGTATTAATTTGTGCACGTAAATGCGGGAAATATGCAGAGTGAATAACATCCTTCGCTCTAAAGCTTATTTCGTACTCTTTACCTTTTAATAAGTGTAGCGTATCTTTTTGTAAAATATCATCATACGCAGAAGCATCTAATTTAGCATTATGTCTCACCTTCATTTGATATAACAAACGTAACAAACGTGTTTTACGATCTAAATCCGTCTCCATTTTCATACGATCTTCTGGAATAAAGATATTCTTTGGATTATTTAATTTATTCTCCAATAATTTTATTCCTAGAACTGTACTATCCGCTTTTCCAAATTCCATGTAGCGTATAGCAGAATCAAGTGTAGCAGAAGTTAATAATGCTAACTCGTTTTCTTGTGTAGTTAATTTGTAATCAAATTTACCTAACACATTATCTTCCCCAGAATAACGAGCAGTCCAGTCAAATTGTTTAGAAAATAATTCGATTCTTATAGCTTCTTTAGAAGAATCTCCTGTTATACCATTCCAAGTTTTTAAACCCAAAATAATAATCACCGCTAATACTATTGCAGGAACAACTGTCCAAATCAACTCTAATTTATTATCGTGTGGATAGAAATACGCTTTAACACCTGGTTTACGCACATATTTCCAAGCAAAACCGAACAGTAATGTATTTGTTAAGAAGAAAACAGCAATAATAATTACAAAGTTCAAGTTTAACAACCAATCGGTAGTTTCACCATGAACAGAAGCAGCATCTCCTCTACCAGTCCATCCATATTCCGTCATTAAATAAATGAAACCTGCATAAAAGAAAATCATGAAAGCAAGTAACAAATTAGCATTTAACTTATTATCACGATTCGTAACATCCTCTTCTCTTCTATTTCTTAATTTAGAAGATAGCTCATATAATCTTACCAATTGGGATACAGCAAGAACACCCAATACGATTACTATAATTGTTATTAATTTAAAACTCATCTTGTTTTGGTTAGCTATGAATAAAAATTATTATTAAATCTCGTGGTGAATACTTTCGTCTAGGAAAGGGTGATTCACAACGGTTAACGGTGCTTTAGTAAGATTTTTCAATATGGTTTTCAAAAACAAACCTAAAACAGCAAGTAATAAACCAATTTCTAAAAATCCAATTCTAGCATGCTCGCCCATAGAACCAGCCATGATCATAATATATACATCCACCCAGTGTCCAACTAATACGATAGAACCAACAAAAGTTAAAATTCCTGCGTGACGTTTTGCATCTCTTGACATTAACAATACCATAGGGAAAGCAAAATTAACTAAAAACATACCAAAGTATAAAAATCTAAAATCTTTAATTCTAGTTAAGTGGTACGTAGTTTCTTCCGGTATATTAGCATACCAGATCAACATAAATTGAGAGAACCATAAATAAGACCACAAGAAACTTGTTGCAAACGTCCATTTACCAAGATCATGGATATGACTCTCATTAACATTTGGTAAGTAACCATTTTTCTTTAAGTACAGTGTTAATGTTACCAAAGTAATCATTGTAGTACACCACATACCAGCAAACACATACCATCCAAACAAAGTACTAAACCAATGCGCATCAACAGACATAATCCAATCCCAAGACTGCATAGAACTAAAAACAGCAAAGAAAACTAAAAATACAGCTGCTTTTTTGTAATTAGTAAAGTGGATATCTGTCCCTCCTACTGTATCTTCTAATATGGATCTTTTTCTAAATCCTCTGTAGTAAATATAATACACAGATAAATAAACAAGTGTTCTAACCCAGAAAAATCCTTTATTTAAATATGCGGATTTCTCTTGAAGTATTTCGTCATTTTTAACTACTTCATCATCCATCCAGATATACAAATGAGCACCATCTTGTAGAGTAATAATCAACAATGTTACAGCTAATAGAATTATACCTATAGGTAGAAAACCAGAAACCGCTTCAATTACTCTTTTTACAGATGCATACCACCCAGTTTCAGTTGCATATTGTAATGCCAAAAAGAAAAGAGCACCTAATCCTATTCCGAAGAAGAAAAAGCTATCAATAAGTAAATTACCAGCTATACGAGTGTTTAAATGATCATCACCAATACTTGTAGCAATTCCAATACCTGTAAACAACAATCCTACGACAATTAATGTCAGGGTAAGGATGTTAGCGTTTTTTGTTACTTTGAATTCCATCTTACTTTATCTTTTATTATTTTTTTGCTGGTTTATCTACTTTAACTGAATCAGAAACAGCAGCAACAGCTGATTTTCCATCTGCACTGAAAGTTCCATAAGAAGCATTTTGAAACTTACGAATATAATGTACCAAAGTCCATATCTCTTTTTTATTCAACATAGAAGCGTGCGCCCCCATTGCTCCTTTACCATAATAAATGGAATAAAACAATTGACCATCTCCTAAAGTAGCTCTATCCGTATAATTTGGAACACCAGCATATGCTCCACTTGTTACCATCGGACCATTACCATCTCCTTTTTCACCATGACAATGCATACAATTTGCAGCAAATAATTCCTTCCCTTTCTTTAAGATTGCTTCTGCATTTTTAGAAGTCAATAATAATGGATTCTTATCATTAGCAGCTTGATTATACTCATAATCTGCTTCCGTATTTGTAGTATAATCATACCCAATCAAACCATGTGTTGAAGCAAATGCAGCAGATGGCTTTCTATTGTATGGTAACATTAATAATACTTCTTCTTCATTCGTTCCATAATAAGGAACTGTATGATTAGGAGGTGTTAAAGCTGAAGCAGTATTTTTGAACGTTTCGTTAATTTTACCTCTAACTTCACCATAATCAACATATGGTTCTATCGCAGGGGAACGATACATGTCAGGCATATACTCTAACCCAGCACTATCCTTATCAGCAGAACAAGAAACCATAATAATTCCAGTAACTGCGACTGCTGACAAATTTGCTATTATCTTAAAAATTTTATTCATCACTCTGATAAATTACGATATAATTGGATAATCTATTTAACTTCTTTTTGATCTAATTCTACGTATCCAGTTGTTTGAATTAAAGAAGTTAATTCTTCTTCCGTAAAATTACTATTTTCAGACATTCTGAATTCCATTACAAAACGGTCATCCGTAGTTCGAGGATCCGGATTAGAAGCAGGTAAACCTGGTAAAATTTTATTTCTTAAAAAATAAGTCAAAGCCATACCATGTGCAGCACATAAAACTGTAAACTCAAAAGTTACTGGTATGAATGCAAGAATATTGTCAAGATATGTATTATTTGGTTTACCTCCAATGTTCATTGGCCAATCTGAAATCATGAAATAACGCATAGCAATCGTAGCCAACATTGTTCCAGTGATTGCATATAAAAATGCCATGATACCTAAACGAGTATTTTGCACTCCAATAATAGGATCAATTCCATGAATCGGAAATGGAGAGAATACTTCAGATACTTTAACTCCTTTTGCGACTAATTTCTTTGCACCATCTTTTAGTACATCGTCATCGTCATACATTGCGTAGATAATTTTTTCTGCCATGACTCCTTATTAATGATTGTTAGTATTATGGTTATCATCTGCATGTCCATCATGTCCATGCGTATCTGGAGCATTTTTATAGGATTCTCCAGAAGATTTTAATATTGTTTTCAACTCAGCTATTGGAAGCACTGGGAAGAAACGAGCAAACAATAAGAAAAATACAAAAAATAATCCGATTGTTCCTACATACACACCTAAATCGATATGACTTGGGTAGTGCATACTCCAAGAAGAAGGTAAATAATCACGGTGAATAGAAGAAACGATAATTACATAACGTTCAAACCACATACCAATATTTACAACAATAGAAATAATAAATGTAAATAATAAACTTCTTCTCAATGGTCTAATCCACATCAACTGAGGAGAAATAACATTACAAGTCATCATTGACCAATAAGCCCACCAATATGGCCCTGAGAAACGGTTGATGAAAGCATATGCTTCATATTCCACACCAGAATACCATGAAATAAATAACTCTGTTATATAAGCAGTACCAACAATAGAACCAGTAACCATGATTACAATGTTCATATACTCCACGTGACGTGTATGTATGTATGCTTCTAAACGCATTGCTTTACGCATCACAAGCATTAATGTTTGTACCATTGCAAATCCGGAGAATACCGCTCCTGCCACGAAGTATGGAGGGAAAATAGTAGTATGCCAACCAGGAATTACCGATGTAGCAAAGTCAAAAGATACAATAGAGTGTACAGAGAATACAAGAGGTGTAGCTAAACCAGCTAATATTAAAGAAACCATTTCAAAACGATTCCAGTTTTTAGCTCTACCAGACCAACCAAAAGAAAGTATAGAATACATTTTTTTAGGGATTGGTCTTTTTACTCTGTCTCGTAATGTTGCAAAATCAGGAATTAAACCAATGTACCAGAATACCACTGAAACGGAAAGGTATGTAGAGATTGCAAAAACGTCCCAAAGAAGTGGTGAGTTAAAGTTAACCCATAAAGATCCAAATTGATTTGGAAGTGGAACAACCCAATATGCTAACCAGATTCTACCCATGTGTATCATCGGGAAAATACCAGCCATAAATACGGCAAAGATTGTCATGGCTTCTGCTGAACGGTTAATCGCCATTCTCCATTTTTGTCTGAATAACAATAATACGGCTGAAATTAACGTACCAGCGTGACCGATACCAACCCACCAAACGAAGTTAGTGATATCCCATGCCCAACCAATTGTTTTGTTTAATCCCCAAACACCAATACCGGTACCAATCAAATAGGCAATACATCCTACTCCATATAAACCGATAATCAATGCTATTGAGAAAAGAACATACCACATTTTTGGTGCCTTATCCTCGATAGGTTTACACACATCAGCTGTAATATCTGCGTATGTTTTGTGACCTAAAATTAGAGGTTCTCTAATTGCTGCTTCCTTATGCATTACTTTCTAATTTAGCGATTAATGATGAGCTTTATTTTCTTTCTTTTCACCGTGATGAGCAGATACTTTAACAACTTGTAACTTTTCTAAGTCCGAATTTTTTTCATTTCTAACTTTTACTTGGTACCAAACGTTTGGTTTAACCCCTACTTCTTCAAGTGCTTGGTAAGAACGTTTGTCGTCCGAATTTTTACGAACTAAAGAAGTGATATCATTCCAGTCACCTACTGTGATTGCATTTGTAGGACAAACTTCCGCACATGCTGTTACAACATCTCCATCGATAACTGGTCTAGCTTCTTTTTTAGCAACTAATTTACCAGCTTGGATTTTTTGAACACAGAAAGAACATTTTTCCATAACCCCACGTGTACGAACTGTAACATCAGGATTTAACACCATACGACCTAAATCGTCTTGTGCAGGGTTCACTTGCGTGAATTTTTTATAGGATGGGTAATTAAACCAATTAAAACGTCTTACTTTATAAGGACAGTTATTTGCACAATATCTTGTACCAATACATCTGTTATAAGCCATTTGATTTAATCCTTCATTGCTATGTGTAGTTGCAGCAACTGGACATACAGTCTCACAAGAAGCGTGATTACAATGTTGACACATCATAGGCATGTGAACTACTTTTGGATTTTGTGCAGCAACTTCCGCTTTATCATAATCAAAAGTTTCTTTATTTTCTCTTGTTCCAACTGTAGCCTCTTCATCCGATGCATAGTAACGGTCGATACGCAACCAATGCATTTCACGTCCTCTTCTAACTTCGTCTTTCCCAACAACAGGAACATTGTTTTCTGATTGACACGCAACCAAACAAGATCCACATCCGATACAAGAAGAAAGATCGATAGTCATTCCCCATCTGTGGCCAATTTTCTCCACTGGATGTGCTTCCCATAAGTCAAACTTACTAATATGCTCTGGTCCGTGATGCGTTTCCAACATATGAGGAGGATTGTACGCTTCTTTATCTTTAGAGGTATAAATATCTAATGTCGTTTCACGAACAATAGAATGACGACCCATTACTGTATGGTGAATCTGAGTTGCAGCGATTGGATAAATTCCCTCCACTTTTGTTACAGTTCCATTTGCAGCAAAGGATAATGTTCCGTGCTCAAAAGAAGTAAATGCAAATGCATTTTTTCCGATAGGTAAACGTTTTCCGTTTTCATCCGTTGCATGACCACCATATTCTTTCGTTTGGAAAGCAGCATTCCCGATATTTTCATCGTTAGCTCCTCTTCCATATCCTAATGCAACACCAACCGTTCCAGGAGCTTGACCTGGAGATGGATATACAGGTAATGTCAATTCTTTATTACCAACTTTAACGGATGCTAAATTCAATCCATTTTCTTGATCAAAAGTAGTTGCATAGTTTGTCCCCATTTCAGTAGGGTTCATGGTAATATAGTTATCCCAAGTAACTTTAGATACTGGATCTGGTAATTCTTGTAACCAAGGGTTGTTCGCTTGTGCACCAACACCAATTCCTGCTTTTCTGTATAAAACAACTTCTAAAGCTGATCCTTTTGGAAGTTTACCAGCAACATTAGATAAAGCAGCATCATTGAAAACTGCAGGTGTATTTTCTACAGCAACATCGATGCAACTATCATGAATCGCCTTGTTCCAGAAAGTCTCGAAGTCAGCGTATTTAGAAGTCGCTTTAATATTATCTGCAGACCAAGTAGTTTTTATTAAATCATATACAACTACAGAATCTTTACCGCTTCGTTTAGCAGCACCAGCCCAAACTAAAAACGACTCTTGTGCAGCTGAAGTTTCAAATAAAGGACGTATTGTAGGTTGTGCAATTGCAAAATGACTTTTCTTTGGATTAAAATCATTCCAAGCTTCTAATGCATGGTGATCCGGACAAACATATTTACATTTAGTAGCTGTTTCATCCGCATAACCTGCTAAAGAAATTGTTAAATCAACTTTAGTCAACGCTTTTCCAAATGCTTCACCGTTAGCTAAGGTATAAACAGGATTTACACCGTAGAAAATTACAGCAGCAGGAGCTTTTCCAGCAATTGTATTTGTTACGAAAGTATTTAAAGCTTCATCATTCGAAGCAAATAAATTAACAGTATTAGAAGTGTTAATTGATTTACCGTATGTACCTAATACTGTATTCAACTTGTTTGCCAAGATTTGTACAGCAGTATTATTAGAACCAGCAACAACAATCGATTCGCCTTTAGATTTTTTCAAGGAATCAAAAGCTAAATCAGCAACTTGTTGTGCTTGTTTAGAAAGCGTTGTTGCAGCGGCAGTTTTAACACCAAATTTGTTTAATAAATAAGCAAGTACATTTGCTTCTTCAGATGGTTTAACCATTCCTCTGTAATCAGCATTTGAACCAGTGATCGAAAGGATGGATTCGAATTGAAAATGTTTAGACATCCATTCTCCATCCGGATCTCTTCTAGCACTCCATTGCGATGTATATTCCGTTGCTAATAACCAAGTAGACAAGAAATCAGCACCTACAGAAACTATTGTTTTCGCTTTCGAGAAATCATAATCTGGTATAAAATCAGTTCCGAAAGATACTTTATTTGCATTTCGAATACCTGCATAAGAAACAGCATCGTACTGAATGTGCTCAAAAGAAGTTCCAGCTTCATCTCCTGCATTTACTAAAGCTTTCAATTTCGCAATAGAAGCATTTGTAGATGGTGAAATTATTGTATTAGAAACTAAAACTACTTTTCCTTTTTTAGCTGCAATATCCTTTAATTTCTCTTTGATTTCTGCATCAACGGTTGACCAAGATGCAGCGTTATTTCCTTTTCTAGCACCTGCCAAACGAGCAGAATCATATAAAGGAAGAACAGACGCAATGATTTGAGGATTTACACCTCCTTTTGTAACACCGAAATCTTTATTTCCTTTGATGTAAATCGGACGACCTTCTCTTGTTTTAACCAAGATAGAAGCGTAAGAAGTTCCATCATAATAGGTAGACGCATACCAAGTTGGCATACCTGGCGTAACGTTTTCTGGTTTAACTACATAAGGAATTGCTTTTGTCACTGGTGATTCACACGCAGCAACAGTAGCAGCAGCAACACTAAAACCTAAAAATTTCAAGAAATCTCTACGGGCAGTAGAAGTTTCTTTTAGATTTTCGTCTGCTAAAAATTCATCCACTGACATGGATTGAGGAAACTCTTGGTCTCTACCTTCCACGAAACTAGGAGTTTCGTTTAATTCTTCAAGACCTTTCCAATATTTTCTATTCGTACTCATATGCTTTTAGCCTAGTCGTTTAATATTAATAGTGACATTTTGCACATTCCCATCCTCCAAGTTCTTTAACGGTAACTTTACCATCATCCAAGTACTTGTTGTAAAGAGATTTGTCGTTATTCAATAGACGTCTATGAATTTCATCATAGTATCCATCTTTTTTACCATCTAATGGTCCTTCTTGAATTGCTTTTTCACCGTGACATTCGATACACCATCCCATCGTTAATGTTGGACGAGTCAACGGAATATTTCCTTCAATTTTATTTAATTCACCAACAGGAACTACACGAGCAGTTTCTTTTTGCTTCGTCATATCACCATGACATTGTTTACAATCTACACCACCTACAACAACGTGTTGGGAGTGATTGAAATAAACGTGATCTGGAAGAACGTGTACTTTATTCCATTTGATTGGTTTAGTATGTCCTGTGTAAGAACCTGCTCCTTCAGTGCTCCAACCAGCCGCTTCGTATACTGCTTTAATCTTTTCTTGTTGTTCTGGAGTTCTACCATTCACTTGTTTGTGGCAATTCATACAAACGTTCACCGTTGGTAAACCAGCAGATTTAGATTTCGTTACAGAGTTGTGACAGTACTTACAATCAATACCATTTACACCTGCGTGAATTTCATGCGGGAATTCAATTGGCTGTGATGGTTGGTAATTCTCTACGACACCTATATCCCCAAGACTTAAAACTAGAGAAACAATTAAAGAGAAAACCAAAACTAGTGAAGTTATACCTACATAGATTTTATTTTTCCAAGCCCAAGATTTAAACTCCTGCATATAACTTTGTTCATCTGCATCTTTCGATTCATTTAATGCAGCTTTTAACTGACGACGAACACCACTTACAGCACCAATGATTACAGCAAAAATTACACCTAGAAGAATCCACACCCAAGAAAAAGAACCTTCTTCTGTTTCCTCAGTAGTTGCAGCACCTTCAGCAGCACCATCTTTTCCATCTGCAGCTCCAGCAGCAGCAGGATCTGGTGTAGCATCTACATAATCAAAAATCGCGTCGATTTCTTCTTTTTTCAATTCAGGAAAAGCTTGCATCGCGCTAGCAGCCCATGTCGAAACAGTTTGTGCATATGGATCAGAAGCTGCAGCAGCTTGCCAGTTATTTACCCATTTGTAAATTGACCCTTCTTTTGCGCCTCCATCCGACCATTTTTTACGAACCTGGAATAACTTTGGCCCAGTCCCGTTCTTATGAGGTTGGTGACACGTAGCACATTTAGCCTTAAAAAGACCTTCTCCTTGTGCATTAGCGTTAAATGAACCTGCAAAAAACAACAAAGTTAATGTTGCAAAAGTCCATTTGTTAACTGATTTAAACACTTGATTTATAAATATTTTCATAAATAAATTTTTTGTCGTGTGAGAAAAT
>Ga0007764_10003316_pt1 | contig 12056 bp, 11 predicted proteins | sample LauGreFa1BDMLBDN_FD_61633 | JGI IMG/M metagenome (GOLD analysis project Ga0007764, IMG submission 61633) | Metatranscriptome of freshwater lake microbial communities from Lake Michigan, USA - Fa13.BD.MLB.DN (Metagenome Metatranscriptome) | ecosystem: Environmental > Aquatic > Freshwater > Lake... | reverse complement strand
GTCCGTGGGCTGGCAAGCCTTGGTCGAACGGTTTTCGGCGGGCTGATCCGGGGAATTATCCAGAACGAATTCCGTGCGGAGCAGGAGATGACTCTTGCGATGGACGCCGGGATTGGTAGATACAGCGCGGACTGAAGGGCAACTAATGATGCGTTGGGCGCAACTGGGGTGAAATAACTACCTCTAATACGCCCAAATGGGGATCAGATTCCCCGGTGCATCCTGCGGAAAGGTTGAGCATGTCGGATATCTTCCCGAAGTGGACGAACCAGCTGCCGGTAATGGCAGGCGTGGCGGCGGCGGTGCTGGGCGCAACGGCGCTTGCCGGCATCACGTACTATGTCACGCCGAAGTACACGCGGGTGGGGTACCAGCCGAAGCAACCGGTGGCATTCTCACACTCGATCCACGTGGATCAGTTGAACCTCGATTGCCGTTATTGCCACAACGGCGTGGAGAAGTCCTGGTTCTCAAACATCCCGTCCTCCTCCACCTGCATGAACTGCCACAGTCAGGTGCGGAAGGACTCGGAGAAGCTGCAGTTGGTGCGCGATTCGTACGCCTCTGGCAAGCCGATCGAGTGGGTGCAGATCCACAAGGTTCCCGACTACGTCTACTTCAATCACTCCGTTCATGTGAACCGCGGCATCAGCTGTGTTCACTGCCACGGCGAGATCAACAAGATGGATGAGGTCTACCACGCGAAGCCGTTGTCCATGAGTTTTTGCCTCGAATGTCATCGGGAGCCGGAGAAGTTCATCCGGCCCAATGAGCTCGTGACCAAGTTGGATTGGAAGAACGAGGGTTTCGACGGAAAGAAGGCCGTGCATGACTGGAAGGTGCAACCCGGCCAGAGCTGTTCTACCTGCCATCGCTGATGAAAACGATTCCCCCGACTTGCCCTGAGCCGGAGATCGGCCCGAAGTACTGGCGTTCTCTTGACCAGCTGTCCGAGAAGCCGGAGTTCCGGCAATGGATGGACCGTGAGTTTCCCACGGGTGCTTCGATTGCACCCAGCGGTGAAGCCCGGCGTGATTGGATCAAGCTCATGTCCGCGAGCTTCATGCTGGCGGGGCTCGGCGGATTCGCCACGGGATGCCGCCGTCCGGAAGAGCATCTGACCCCGTTCGCGAAGCAGCCCGAGGGCTATATCCACGGCAAACCGCAACATTATGCGACGGCCATGCCGACTCGCGGATCCGCGGTTCCGTTGGTTGCCAAGTCCCAGGACGGGCGGCCGGTAAAGCTGGAGGGCAACAGTCTTCTGGCTGGGGCTGGCAGTGGAACCGATGCCTTTGCGCAGGCCAGCCTCTTGAATCTGTACGACCCGGATCGGGCCTATCGGCACACGAAGGGTGGAGCGGACGTCAAGGTTGAAGCGGTTCGGGACTCCTTGGCGGAAACGGGGAAGCGATTTGCCGCCAATGGTGGCGAGGGTCTTGTCGTTCTGGCTGAGCGATCCGGCTCCCCGAGCCGCAATCGACTTCAGGAAGAGGTCGCGAAGAAGTTTCCCAAGTCGAAGTGGTTCGCCTACGAGGCGGTTGACTTCTCCACGAACGGTCAGGCGTTGAGCCACCTTTTCGGTGCCGAGGTGCAAGCCAGCTACCAGCTGGACAAGGCCCACCGCATCCTGTCGCTGGATTGCGATTTCCTGGGTGCCGAGTTGGAGTCCTATCGGTTGATCCGAGGTTATGCGAAGGGACGCAAGCCTTCGAAGGACTCGATGAACCGCCTGTACGCGGTTGAGTCCCTGATGACCATCACGGGCGGCAACGCGGACCACCGTCTTCGCGTTCGTCCGACCGACGTGGTGCGGGTTGCAGCCCAGGTGGGCGCGGCCGTGCTGGAATTGTTGGGTGAGAGCGGGGAGTTGGCAACGATCCTCAAGGGGTTGGCTACGGGTAGCCCTGCGAATGCAACGTGGGTTGCGGCTTGCGCCAAGGACCTGGTTGCCCAGAAGGGCCGGTCGGTGGTTCTGGCGGGATACGCCCAACCTTTGGCGGTGCACCTGATTGCGCATGCTCTGAACCACTCGCTCAAGGCGTTTGGCTCGGTGGTCTCGGTGATCAAGTCCAATGAAGCCAAGGCGGACGGATCGATTTCGGAGTGCGTCGCGGCCCTCAAGGCCGGGGTGGACACGTTGGTGATCCTGGGAGGAAACCCGGCCTACGATGCTCCGTCGGATCTGGCGTTTTCTGAGGCTGCGAAGAAGGCGAAGAACATTGTCCGCTGGGGCTATTACGAGGACGAATCCTCCCAGTTGGCTACCTGGAATATCGCTTCCACCCACTTTCTGGAGTCGTGGGGTGATGCCCGCACCTCGGATGGAACCATCGTTCCAGTCCAACCGCTGATCGAACCGTTGTTCGGTGGTCTGACGGACCTGGAGGTTCTCGCTCGTTTGGTGGGCTTGGAGAAGCCGCAACCGCTGGACATCGTCCGGGCCACGCATGGGCCGGATGAAGCCGCTTGGCGCCAGTTGCTCCACGATGGTTTCCGCGCGGACAGCGCCCCGAAGCCGTTGGACCCGTCCGGAGCGCAGTTGGGCAAGGCGGTCTCCGTCCTTTCCACGTTCAAGCCTGCGGCTGCGTCCGAATATGATGTTGTCCTGCACCGCGACGCGTCCGTCGATGACGGCCGCTTCAACAACAATGGTTGGCAGCAGGAAGTTCCGGACCCGATCACCAAGGTGACCTGGGAGAACGTCATCCTGGTGTCCATCGCCACGGCGAAGGAACTGGGTGTTTCGGATGCCGCCAACGCGGCGGACGGTCAATACAAGCAGCCCATCCTGAAGGTCACTATCGGCGATCGATCTGTTCAGGGTCCGGTCTGGGTTCAACCCGGTTTGGCGGACAAGACGATCGGTCTCGCATTGGGATATGGCCGCAAGGTGACGGGTCGTGTTGGTCGGGGAAGCGGCTACGATGCCTTCCCGCTGTTCCTCAAGGACAGCCGCCATGTGGCTACCGGAGCCAAGGTTTCGAAGATCCCGGGTCGGCATCTGGTGGCGGTCACCCAGGAGCATGGGTTGATGGAAGGTCGGCCGGTCATCCGTGAGGCCAACCTGACTCAGTACGAGTCCAAGCCGGACTTCGCCAAGAACATGGACCTGGAGGCCCACCTGCCTCACTACGTCCCGTTCAAGCCGGAGGGTGACGGGCGGAACGTCGACAAGCGTCCGCAGAACATCTACGAGCATCCGTACGACCAGAACCCGTCGACGGCTTCCAAGATCCACCAGTGGGGAATGGTCATTGACCTATCTTCCTGTGTGGGTTGCAGCGCCTGCGTTGTCGCCTGCCAGAGCGAAAACAACATCCCCATTGTTGGCAAGGATCAGGTGGCTCGTGGCCGTGAGATGCACTGGATGCGCATTGATCGGTACTATAGCCATGATCCGAAGGCGGCGCTGGGTTCGGATGCGGCCGCGGAGGATCCGCAGATGGCAGTCCAACCGATGCTCTGCCAGCATTGCGAGGCGGCACCTTGTGAGAGCGTCTGCCCCGTCAACGCGACGGTGCACGACGAGGAAGGGTTGAACGTGATGGCCTATAACCGGTGTATTGGTACCCGGTATTGCGCCAACAATTGCCCCTATAAGGTTCGTCGATTCAACTTCTTCGACTACAACAAGCGCGAATCGGACTACGCGTCAGGCCAGAGCCAGCACTTCTTCAACGTTGGAAACCTGTACAAGGGTCCGTTCGGCCAGAACCGGAACGAGGCCCCGGAATGGGAAATCGTGAAGCTGGTGCGCAACCCGGATGTTTCCGTTCGGATGCGTGGCGTGATGGAGAAGTGCACCTTCTGCGTGCAGCGTGTGGAGCAGGCCAAGATCAGCCGCAAGGTTGAAGTCGGCAACAGTGGCGACGTGACGGTCCGCGAGGGCGGCGTCAAGACTGCCTGCCAGCAGGCCTGTCCCGCCGAGGCGATTACCTTCGGCAACATCCTGGATCCGGAGAGTGAAGTGTCCAAGCTGAAGCGCGATCCCCGGAACTACTCGGTCCTCGGGTTCCTCGATATCCGGCCGCGGATCACCTACCTGGCGCGCATCCGGAATCCAAATCCCGAGATCGAAGGCCGGAGCGAGCCCGACTCGCTGCGTGACTACGAACGTCACCGGCACGAAAACCCCTTCAAGAGCAGCCATGGTGATTCCCATGGCGAGAAGAAGTCCGCCGCAATTCCTGCGCAGAAAGGAGCAGCCTGATGGCCACCGCAGCCAACGCCGCCGGCCATGGGGCCGGCAAGAAGGGGGCGCATGACCCCCATGACGCACCTCCAGTCCTCAAGGTCTATGACCCGCCCAAGGAACTGGAACGTGAACCGCTCGTCCTGAATAATCGCTCTCTGGGTTGGATCACCGATACCATCGCTGGCATCTGCGAGAAGCCGATGCCGAAGTGGTGGTGGCCGGCCTTCATCGTGAGCGTGGGCGGGATGGGGATGATGTTCTCGCTGGTCGCGTACCTGATCTCGACCGGTGTGGGTGTCTGGGGATTGAACCAGCCTGCCGATTGGGCGTGGGACATCACCAACTTCGTCTTCTGGATCGGCATCGGCCATGCTGGAACGCTGATTTCGGCGGTGCTCTTCCTGCTTCGTCAAAAATGGCGGACATCGATCAATCGCGCTGCTGAGGCGATGACTCTATTCGCCGTTGCGTGCGCAGGCATCTTCCCGGTTGTTCATACAGGTCGTGTCTGGTTCGCCCTGTATCCCGGCTTCCTGTTCCCGGTGCCGAACGCGAACGGGATTTGGCCCCAGTTCCGGTCTCCGCTGCTGTGGGACGTGTTCGCCGTCTCGACCTACGGTACGGTCTCGTTGCTGTTCTGGTACGTGGGCCTCATTCCCGACCTCGCCACCCTGCGTGATCGATCCAAGTCCTTGTTGAGAAAGCTGGGCTACGGATTCTTCGCCTTGGGGTGGACCAACTCCAATCGCCATTGGAGCAACTACGAGAAGGCCTACCTGATCTTCGCCGGACTGAGCACCCCTCTCGTGTTGTCCGTGCACTCGATCGTCTCCTTCGACTTTGCTGTTTCGCAGGTGCCCGGTTGGCACACGACGATTTTTCCCCCCTATTTCGTGGCCGGCGCGATTTTCTCGGGGTTCGGCATGGTGTTGACCCTGTTGATCCCCTTGCGGGCCCTGTTCAATCTGCATGACATCATCACCACGCGGCACATTGAACTGATGTGCAAGGTCATCCTGGCGACGGGTTCCATCGTTGGTTACGCCTACGGCATGGAGTTCTTCATCGCTTGGTATGGTGGCAGTCCCTACGAACTCTACGCGTTCAAGAACCGCGCCTTTGGTCCCTACTGGTGGGCCTACTGGAGCATGATCACGTGCAATGTCATCAGCCCGCACCTGTTCTGGTCGCGTACCCTGCGGACGAGCCCGTTGTTCGTCTGGTTTGTGTCGATCGTTGTGAACATCGGTATGTGGTTCGAGCGCTTTGTCATCATCGTCACCTCGCTCCACCGGGATTACCTCCCGTCCAGCTGGGGCTATTTCACCCCAAGTTGGGTGGATGTCTTCACCTTTGTGGGCAGCTTCGGATTGTTCATGACGTTGTTCCTGCTCTTCATCCGATTCCTGCCAGTCATCGCCATCAGCGAGGTCAAGGCAGTCACTCCCCAGGCGGATCCCCATCATCCACTGGGTGGCGCCAAGGGGCATCACTAAGGAGGAACGAGAAATACCATGAGCTCTTCCGTTTCAAGACCGCATGGCCTTCTGGCCGAGTTCGAGACGCCCGCGGACGTCATGAACGCTGCGATCCGTTGCCGCGATGCCGGGTTCACCAAGTGGGATGTCTATACCCCTTTCCCGATCCACGGGATGGATGATGCGATGGGGGTGAAGAAATCCCAGGTGGGATGGTTCACCTTTGTAGGTGGCGTCACGGGCTTCACCACGGGCATGACCATGATCTGGTTCATGAACAAGTTCGACTACCCGTTGGTGGTCGGTGGCAAGCCATTGTTCACGCCACTCTACGCGTTCCCGGTTTCGTACGAGTTGACGATCCTTCTGGGAGCGTTTGCCACCCTGTTCGGGATGCTGTTCCTGAACCGGTTGCCGAAGTTCTACAATCCGCTGCTCAAGGTGGAGCGGTTCAAACGGGCGTCTGACGACCGGTTCTTTGTGTGCATCGAGGCAACTGACCCAAAGTATGCCTCTGAGGCAACGCGCCAGTTCCTGGCGGATGAGTGTCATGCAGCGGCGATCGAATACGTGGAGGAGTAAATGCGAAAATTTCTGACCTACTTCTTCGCCCTCTGGGTGCTGGCGCTGGTGACTGGCGTCAGCGTCGCTGGCCTTCGAGGCAGTCTGTCACGCAAGCCGCCCCTTGAGGTCTTCCCCGACATGGATCGTCAGCCGAAGCTTCGGCCGCAGACGACCACGAAATTCGCTGGCTTCGCGGACGGATTGAGCAGTCGGCTTCCGGTGGCTGGTACCGTAGCCCGGGAGTCAGCTCGCGAGTTGGGCGAGTTTCAGACCGGCAAGAAGGCAGATGGGTCCTGGGTGGATGCAATGCCGGTGGCCGTGAACCGCGAGTTCGTCCAACGGGGTCGTGAACGCTTTGGTATCTATTGCGCTCCTTGCCATGGCGCTGCCGGTGATGGAAACGGTGTCACGACAAAGTTCGGCATGGCTGCCGTTGCCAAGTTGCACGACGAACGCCTGATCAAGATGTCGGACGGCGAGATCTTCAATACGATCAGCAACGGCAAGAACCTGATGCTTCCCTACGCAGACAAGTTGGACCCTCAGGACCGATGGGCAGTCGTTGCCTACGTCCGCGCGCTCCAGTTGAGCCGGTTGGGCAAGAAGGAAGAGATTCCGGATGCAGTTCGGTCGACCCTCAAATAATGCGACCATGAAGACTCTGATGCGATTTGTTGGAACGTTGGTCGCCATGCTGGCCTTGGTAGGCTTGGTGACGGTGGGTGTGACTCGCTTGAAGGCAGCCGATGAGGTCAAGCCCTCAGCGGGCGCTAGCGTTGCTTCGGCAACGGTGGATTCCCACGCCCATGGGGTGGACGGCCACTCCCACGCGGCAGGCGGCCAGAACATCCTTCGGGAGATTGGCCTGCGCTATCTGACGGCCTACATGTTTTGCCTCAGCATCTGCGTGGGGGCGCTTTTCCTGGTGTTCATCCACCATCTCTTCGATGCCTCCTGGTCCGTTCCTGTCCGCCGTGTGGCCGAGCAGATGTCGTCGCTTCTGTTCCCCTGGATGCTGGTTCTGCTTGTCCCCATTCTGGCCTTGCAGAACTGGATCTATCCTTGGCTGAGCATCAATCCGGCGGAGGATCATTCGCTTGAGGTCAAGAGGGCATTGTTCAATCAGCCCACCTTCAATTTGCTTCTTCCCCTGATCGTTGCGAGCTGGGGCTTGATTGCCCACACCTTCCGCAAATGGTCGGTTGCCCAGGACAAGGATGGTTCGGCCATCTGGACCCGGAGGGCACGAGTCCTGGCAGCGGTCGGCATCTTCTACTTCGCGTTTTCGCTGACCTTGGGGTGCTTCTACCTGATGAAGTCCCTCCAGCATCAGTTCTTCAGCACGATGTACGGTGTGTACTACTTCGCTGGCAGCGTCTGGACCGCCTTGATCACGATCTGGGTGGTGGTGCTCTGGTTGAAGCTGAAGGGTCCCTTGAGCCAAGTGGTGAGCAAGCGTCAGATCCAGGATTTGGGTGTCTGGTTCTTCGCCTTCACCGTTTTCTATGCCTACATCCATTTCTCGCAGTATTTCCTGATCTGGAACGCGGCCATCCCGGAGGAAACGTTCTGGTACGTGAACCGTGAGCAGGGCGGGTGGAAGTGGGTTGGGTTCACCATCCTGTTTGGGCACTTCTTCGTGCCGTTCCTGGTGCTTCTGAATCAGGACGTGAAGATGAATCCGGCCATCATGGTTCCCATGTGTGGATGGGCCTGGTTGATGCACTTCGTTGACATGACCTTCAATATCATGCCGACGTATGGGCCGCTGGCGCATGGACCTCAGGTCTCGTTCTGGGACCCGCTGTTCTGGTTTGGGATGCTGGCCTTCCTTGGGTTCATGTTCATGAAGAACTTCCGGTCCGCAGCTCCTTATCCGCTGCGGGATCCGAGGTTGAAGGAGGCGGTGACCCACCACGAAGTGCCCGGACCTGGAGCTGCGGCGCATCACTGAACGGAGTCTGACATGAGTGAATCAAATTGCTGCGGACAACAGACGAGGACGATTCTGGCCTACTTTGTGGGCGGGATTGGGTCCTTCCTGATCGTTGGAGCGATGGCCTGGTTGGTGGTTCGTCAGGACGTACCCGAGGTGGATGCCGCTGCGGCGGTGAGCCGAAAGGCCGCCCGGTTGAAGGTCGATCAGGATGCTCAGGCCGAACTGGGCAAATTCGCGATCGATCCGAACAAGGAAAATCTGGCGCGCCTCTCGGTTGACCGGGCGATGGAGGTGATGGTGGGTGAATGGAGCCCGGGAGCGGCTGAGGGCAGAGCCAAACTTCTGGAACGGCTCGAGGCCTCCAAGAAGACCCAGAGTTTCGAGTGACCCGGTGCGGGCATGAACGTGTTGGCCATTCTTATGATCGGGGGAGTTCTAGCGGTGCCTGGTGTTGCGCTGGTTGCGCTGCGTTGGGCTTCTCATCGTGGTGAGTTGAATCTCCCGGAGCGTGCGGCGTTGCTGCCCTTCGATGAAGAAGAGCCAGTAGGCAGGGCCACGGATCAGATTCTCAATCGTCAGTCGGCCGAGTCATGAGTGCATCTTCCCAAACCTTTTCCGCCCTCCTCCCGGGCGATGTCTCCGATGACTCGTCCAAGCGCGCGTTGCTGGCCGAGATCGATGCATCCTGCCGGGTCCCTGTCCTGTTCTTCGTGATCAGCGGCCTCCTGTGGTTGCTCGCCGGGACGGCGTTGGCTCTGGTTGCCAGCATCAAGCTGCACTCGCCGGGTTTCCTCGCGTCGTGGGAGTTCCTTACCTTTGGAAGGGTCCGGCCTGCCCACCTGAACACGGTGATCTACGGATTCGCCTCCCAGACTGGTATCGGGGTGACCCTGTGGTTGATGTGCCGGCTTTGTCGGGTTCCATTCGTTGCCCCGGGCCTGGCAACAGTGGCGGCAATCTTCTGGAACATCGGACTGACGGTAGGGGTGGTTGGTATCCTGATCGGCGATTCGACGTCGATTGAGTGGTTGGAGTTGCCCCGCTATTGCACGCCGATCCTTTTCTTCAGCTACGCCTTGGTGGCGGTGTGGGCGATCATCACCTTCCGGTTGCGCCGGGAGCAGCACTTGTACGTCTCGCAGTGGTACCTTCTTGCGGCGATCCTCTGGTTCCCGTGGCTGTACGCAACGGCCCAGATCATGTTGCTGATCGAACCGGTACGCGGGGTCGTTCAGGCAGCCGTCAATTGGTGGTTCGCCCACAATGTGCTGGGGTTGTGGTTCACACCGATCGGATTGGCTTCGATCTATTATTTCATCCCGAAGGTGATCGGCCGGCCTATCCATTCCTATTACCTCAGTGTCCTTGGGTTTTGGTCATTGGCGCTCTTCTACAACTGGAATGGCCTGCATCATCTGATCGGTGGACCGATGCCAGCCTGGATGATCACCGTGTCCATCGTGGCGAGCGTCATGATGTTGATTCCGGTCACCACCGTGGCCATCAACCATCACATGACGATGTGGGGACACTTCGGGAAGCTGAAGCACAGTCCCACCTTGAGATTCGTTGTGGTAGGGGCCTTGTGCTACACGGCCACCAGCCTTCAGGGCATTGCCAACTCGCTGAGATCCTACAGTGAGGTGGTTCATTTCACCCACCACACGATAGCGCATGCGCATCTGGGCCTTTACGGGTTCTTCGCCATGGTCATGTTCGGATCGCTGTATTACATCATTCCCCGGATCACGCAGCGCGAGTGGCCTTCGCTTGGGTTGATTTCCCTCCATTTCTGGGCGTGTTTTCTCGGTTTGGCTCTTTACGTGGTTCCGTTGAGCCTGGGTGGGATCCTTCAGGGACTCGCCATGAATGATGCATCGGTGCCGTTCCTCAAGGTGGTCGAGGGAACGCTCCCGTGGTTGAAGCTCCGGACGTTTGCCGGGTTGCTTCTCGGGTTGGGACATGTCGCGTTTGTCGGGAATCTGGTGTGGCTGCTGGCTCGGGTCTTCGGGCCCTACCGGAAGCCGGTGGTGGCTATCCTGATGGGTGCGGAAACCGCGGCTGTTGTCGGAAAGTGAAGCCATGAAATACGGCCCGCTCCTTTTTCTGGGAATCCTCTTCACCTTGGCGTCGAGCTGGGTGGGGCTGGTGCTGGCTCCGAAGCAACAGCTCGGAGGGTTGGTGCCCAACGTCAGTACGAATGCGCTGGGGGCTGTGGTGCTCTATCCGCAGGCCCGCAAGGGTGAGGCGCAGCAAGGCGAGGAACATTACCGATCCCTGGGTTGTGTCTATTGCCACAGCCAGCAGGTCCGGCCTGAGGGCTTTGGTTCGGATATCACGCGGGGTTGGGGCAAGCGACGTACGGTGAGCCGCGACTACCTTTACGACAAGCCGGTCATGTTGGGCACGAGTCGTACCGGGCCAGACCTGACGAACATCGGTGAGCGTCAGTCGGATTCCGGATGGCACTTCGCCCATCTCTACAATCCCCAGATTACTTCGAAGGGGAGCGTCATGCCGCCTTATCCGTTCCTGTTCCAGCTTCGCAAGATTGGGCCCGGAGGGGCTTCCACCAACGCCCTCAAGCTTTCCGGTGAGTTCGCGGTTGCAGAGGGTTGGGAAGTGGTGCCCAAGGATTCTGCCCGTCAGTTGGTCGAGTACCTGAGAAGTTTGAAGACCTCGGTGGATCTCCCCGAGGCGCCGTTGCCGAAGGTTCAGGAGGGAGCTGCGAAATGAGTGTTCATTCTGACAATCGAGGGCAGTCGGGTCTGGACTCCGGGGAGGCGACGGACGTTCGCGATCTACACGCAGCGATCCTGCGCGAGCGGCCCGATCCGATTGAGGGACGAGAGCCGCTCAACCTCTGGGTCGTGGCTTTCATCGCGGCGTTGCTCTTCTGGGCGGGTACGTATTTGACTCAGTACTCCGGTGGTTTCCGTTCGGACGAATTCGCGGAACGGCAGATCAACCCGGCGCCTGCGCCGGTTGCAGCGGGCAGCGGTGCTGAGGATCCGGTGTCCAAGGCCGTGAAGGAGGGGGCGATCGTTTTCGCGACTTCGTGTTCGCCGTGTCATCAAGCGGACGGCAACGGCGTGTCGGGACAGTTTCCTCCGTTGGCTGCGTCCGAGTGGGTGCTGGCTGAGGGGCCGAATCGGATCGCCCGGATTGTCCTGAATGGACTCAGCGGGCCGATTCAGGTGAAGGGATCCGAATACAACAACGCGATGAACGCGTTCCGGGACAGCCTGGACGATCGTCAGATTGCCAATGTGCTGACCTACATCCGAAACAGCTGGGGCAACAAGGCGAGCTTGGTGACTCCTGCGGAAGTTGGGGCGATCCGGGGTGGTACTTCGGACCGGAGCCAGGCCTGGACGGTGGCTGATTTGGAAAAGGTTCCCGTTTCCGGTGGAGCGGCTCCTGCTGGAGCCCCTGCCTTGACTCCGGCAGCGCTCAAGGAGGCCCTGAAAAAGCTTTCCCCGGATGAGTTGAAGTCCGTTCTTCAGGATGTGGGTAAGTGAGGCGATCCTGTGAGACGAGGGGTTTGACCGAAGCGGATGGTTGGAGGGGCGCCGAAGGGCGCCCTTTTTTGTATGCATGCAACCGGGCCACGTTCGAGGCCAAGCGTTCCCTGCGGGTACTGCGGCGCACAGGTTCGTGAGACTCCATCACCCAATGGGAGGGCGTATTGCTGTTACGGATGCCGAATCCTGGGCGAGCAGGAGGGATTTGCTGGATTGGCGAAGGATTCTGACCCGGGTGCAAGGGCATCGGGACCCTGGTTTCGGATCGGGGTAGGAGCCTGTGTCGCTGCGCAGTCCATGCTCTTTGGCCTTGCAGCCAATACGGGACATCCGGAGGGACTGGTTCGGTGGGG
>Ga0007764_10049942_pt1 | contig 12113 bp, 1 predicted proteins | sample LauGreFa1BDMLBDN_FD_61633 | JGI IMG/M metagenome (GOLD analysis project Ga0007764, IMG submission 61633) | Metatranscriptome of freshwater lake microbial communities from Lake Michigan, USA - Fa13.BD.MLB.DN (Metagenome Metatranscriptome) | ecosystem: Environmental > Aquatic > Freshwater > Lake... | reverse complement strand
AACTAAGTTTTTTGATGGTAATACATTTAACACAATAGTTGCTGGTGGATCGAATGGTATTGCTCGTGGTATCTGGGCAACAACAGGTCAGGACTGGTACATTTACAACAATGCTATTAGCCGTGTTAATTCGCCATTCTCAAGTCCTACAACTGCTCCTACTGCTTCAAGTTCTACTACAGTAACAACAGGTACAGCAGTTCACGGTATTGATATCGCGAATGCTACTGCAGGTTATAACTATTATGTTTACAATAATACTGTAAACTTATCAGGTACTGGTGGTGGAGCAAACTTTGCTTCTTCAGGTATCCATGCTAACGTAACACCAAATGTTACTTTAGTAAATAACTTAGTAATTAATAATATTGCTTCAGGAGCATCTCAAGCATCAGTTGCATACCGTCGTAGTGGTGCGGCATTAACTACTTACCAAACTGCTTCCGATAACAACTTGTTCTATGCTGGTACACCAGGAGCAAATAAGTTGATTTACGGAGAAGGTGTTGGTTTAACAACGAATGCAAAACAAACATTAGCAGATTACAAAACGTATGTAGGTCCTACACGTGATGCAAATTCACGTACAGAAACTTCTACACCGTTTGTAGCTGCAACTACTGACTCATTATTACACATTGCTGCAACAACAGCAACATTTGTGGAGAGTGGTGGTAAGCCTTATCCGGCAACAGCATTAACAACGGATATTGATGGTAATACACGTAATACAACAGCTCCTGATATTGGAGCGGATGAAGGAAACTTCGTTGGAATCCTACCTACTATTGCATCAATTGTAGCTTCTCCAGCAACAGGACAATGTGCACCAGTTGATCACACAATCACTGTTGTTGCAAGTGCATCGGTAACAAGTGTTACATTAAACTACAGTTTAAATGGTGTGGCTCAAACACCAATCACAATGTCGAATGGTGGTTCAGGTACAACTTGGACAGCTACAATCCCTGCTGCATCGCCAGCTGTAACAGTTACTTTCTCAGCTGTTGGTACAGATGGTACTTACACCGCTAATATTACAGGAACAAGCTATCAAGATGCTTACTTATCTGCTTATTCATTAACAAATACAGTAAGTCCATCAGCAGTTTGTTTAGGTAGTTCAGTAGCATTAAATGCTTATTTAGGGGCATCAGCTGCGGCACCTTCTTCTTATTCATCTATTTCATTCTCATCAACTGCTGATGAAGAATTATTAGGGTTCTCACTGGGTACAATTAGCAACACATCTACATGTGGACAGGTTGCAGGTGGAACAGGTTCAGTAACTTCTTCTTACAACAACTACACAACTACATTCCAGCCTACCTTGGTTATTGCTGGTAATACTTACTCAGGTACAGTAACTGCTGGTTATTGCGGTACTACATCTTACTCAAATACAGTAAGTATTTACATCGATTATAACCGTGATGGCGATTTCGTAGATGCTGGTGAGAATATTTGGAACAGTGCTTATGGTATTAAGACTTTCCCAAGTCAGGTATTACCATTCAACTTTACCGTTCCTTCTAATTTGTCAACTTATGGTAGTACACGTTTACGTGTAGTTATCAATGAGTCTTCATCTGCTGCATCAACTGGTGCATTCTCTTATGGTGAGGCAGAAGATTATATGGTACAATTAGCAGGTGGCGCAGGATTTACATATACTTGGTCGGATGGTGCTTCTACTGTATTTACAGGTACAGGCAACTTTACACCAACAACTTCAGGTTCTTATTCATTATATGCAACGGGTACAGATCCTAACGGATGTGTGATTACTGCATTGAACCCTGTAGCGTTTACAGTAAGTGATATCCCTGCTGCTCCAGCAGCTACCGCTAGCTCACAGTGCGGTACTGGTATTCCAGCTATCAAAGTGAGTGGTGCTGTTGCAGGTACAGGTTATAACTGGTACTTAGCTCCAACAGGTGGAACGGCAATTCAGTCTAGTCCGATTGATTCATTAACGGCTTACTCTATCAGTTCAACAACTACATTCTATGTTGCTACGCAATTAACAACATCTCCTTTCTGTGAGAGCCCTAGAACAGCAGTTGTTGCAACTGTAGTTATACCAGATGCTGTTGCTATTACATCAAGTGCAAACAATGTTTGTCCTGGAACAGTAGTTACTTTAACAGCTAATCAAACTGGTTCAACAAATACGTATGCTTATACTTGGAATGGTGCAGGTTTGATTTCTAACTCTGGAAATTCAGTGACTGCAACAATCAATGGTGTATCAAATACATTTAATGTTACGGCAGTAGATGCAGCATTAGGTTGTACAACAACTGCAACGATTTCAGTAACAGGTATCGTACCTCCAACAATTACTTCGGTAGCGGCTAGTCCAGCTACAATTTGTGCAAACGAAACAACTACATTAACAGCTTTAACAACTCAAAATGTAGCTGGATCAGCTGTATTTGGTACAGGTACAACTACTTCTACACTATATCCTCCTTATTATGGTTTCTATGGTGGTAATAAGCGTCAATATTTAATCAAAGCTTCTGAACTTGTTGCCTTAGGTTTTGCACCTGGTAACATTACTTCGGTAGCATTTGATTATACAGCGTTTGCAGGTCCTTATACATTCAACGGATTTAGCATCGGAATGAAGTCAACTTCATTAACTGCGTTAACTTCAACATATGAAACAGGATTAACAACGGTACTTCCTTCAAGTAATTTAACGATTACGGCGGCATCAGGTACAATCACACATACGTTTGCAACTCCTTTCTATTGGGATGGAACTTCTAACTTAATCATGGATTTCTGTTGGAATAATAACGATGGTGGTGGAACAAGTACAAACACATTAAGTGTTGCGTATACTACAATGACAGGTGCTCATACAATTTATTCAAGCCTAGATAATACTGCAACAGTTTGTGCAACAGCAACAGGAACAACTTCTACAATTCGTCCGAACTTCCGTTTAGGTGGATTAGTAGCTGGATTTGGAACTGGTGCTTATTCTTGGTCATGGAATGAATCTGGATCACCAATTGGAACAGGAAATATTATCTCGGCGAGTCCATCTGTTACAACTGTTTATACTGCTGTAGCAACAGATAATACTACAGGTTGTACTGCAAGCCAGAATGTAACAGTGAATGTTAATCCATTACCAGCGGCTCCTACTGCTACGAACTCAGTTCAGTGTGGTGCTGGTATCCCAACTGCAAGTGTAACTTCAGCTTCAGGTTTAACTACACCTCAATTTAACTGGTACAGCGCTTCAACAGGTGGTTCTTTATTACAAGGTCCTCCTAGTGCAACTGGTCCATTGGCAACTTACTATTCTAATAACTTTGCTACTTCGGCAAATGGAACTATTACAGGTAATGCGTCATTAACAGGTGGTCGAGTTCAGTTAACACCAAATGCTACAAGTAATTTAGGTGGTTTACAAATCGCAGCTAGTGGAGTAAATGCTGATAAGTATTCAGTTGACTTCAAATTAACAACTAGTGGTGGCGGTGGTGCTGATGGTATGAGCTATAGCTTTGGTGATGATGTGAGTGCAACATCAACAACAGTAAATGCTGAGATTGGATCAGGTACTAAATTATCAGTAGGGTTTGATGTTTATGGAGGAACTCCAGGAGCAGCAGGAATCCGATTGATTTATGGAGGTACTATTTCTAATCCAGGTGAAACGGTGGGTACGAATGGTATTTTAGCATATTCAAATGATGTAACTTGGGTTGGTGGAACAGATGTTCCAGTGAATATCTCCATTAACTCAGTTGGTAAGGTTACGGTTACTGTAAATGGTACAGCAATCTTTACAAATGTTGCATTGCCTGCAGCATACTTATCTGCAAACAAAGCATCATGGCAACATGTGTTTAAAGGTCGTACAGGTGGTTTATCAATGGTTCATGCAATTGACGATGTAACATTACAACAGTCAGAAGCAACAGCAGGATATACAACTTACCAATCTTCTATCAGTAACTCAACTACATTCTATGTTTCAGAACAAAATGCAACAACAGGATGTCAGAGTGCACGTACGCCGGTTGAAGTAACAGTTAACCAACCAGATTCAGTAGCGGTAACAGCTACGGTTGCTTCTGCAAGTAACTGTTTAGGAACATCGGTAACGTTATCAGCTGCTAACTTAGGTACAACAAATACTTATGATTACACATGGAATGGTGGTACTTCAAGTGGTATCTCAACTCCATTAACTGGATCATCAGTTACATTTACACCAACAGCTGCTGGTACATTTACATATACATTAACAGCGAATGATGCTACTGCAGGATGTCAGCGTGTAGTAACAACTAACGTTACTATCAATGCTAACCCTTCAATTGATTCAATCTCTGCTTCTCCAGCAACAATCTGTTCTGGTGATAGTGTAACGCTAAGAGCTTATACGCTTTCAGCAGGATCGCAAGTACTTCCAACAGGATACTGTACAGGTTCGCCATCAACAACAACATTTGCTGATGAGCAAATCTTCAGTGTATCTTTTGGTTCTATGACAAATGCTCAAACAGAGTCATGTACAACAAACTACACTAACTATACTGCAACTATTCCAGCAGTAACGGCTGTAGCGGGTGCATCTTATCCGTTCACAGTTGTGACTAACGAGTGTGATGGTGCTACTTATTTCTCTAACGGATTATCAATCTTTATCGATTGGAACCGTGATGGTGATTGGGCAGATGCTGGTGAGCAGGCTTATACAACAACTGCAACAACACAATCTCCTAATACAAGAACAGGAACAATCACTGTTCCAGCTACGGCAACTCCAGGGTTAACTCGTATGCGTGTTGTTGTTCAGGAAAGCGTTGCATCACCTACGGTATGTCCTACATTCTCTTATGGTGAAATTGAAGATTATGCTATTAACATTATCGGACTTGGTGATGGTGGATCTACAACATCTTGGTCATGGGATCCAGGTGCAGTATCAGGAAGTATTGTAACAGTAGCGCCTACGTCAACTGTTGCTACTACTCAAACTTATACTGTTGTAGCTACTAACGCTGCAGGTTGTACATCTCAGACCTCAGTTAACGTTAACATTAATCCATTACCAGCTGCTCCAACAGCAGTAACAGGAACAATTTGCGGATTTAACACTTCAAACGTTGCGGTAACAAGTAACACAGGTGCTACAACTCCAGTTATGAACTGGTACTTAGAAGCAACAGGTAACTCAAGCCAGATTTCAGGTCAAACAGGATTATCATTAAACGCTTACTATTTAAGCTCAACTGATACATTCTATGTTTCTGAATCAGATAATACAACAGGATGTAAGAGTCCACGCACAATGGTAATTCAAGATGTAACTCAGCCAGACGCAATCACTGCATCTGCTTCAGCTGATAGCATTTGTTTACCAGGCGCTACAATTGATTTAAATGTTACTCAAACAGGTTCTACGAATACATACACTTATAACTGGACAGCGGTTCCTCCGGTAGGTTCTGGTTTATCAGGTGTGCAGTTAGGACCAGTTCAAACATTATTCTCAAACAACTTCTCAATTTCTACTTTACCATCTAACGTAACAGTTGTTGGTAGTGCAAATATCACAGGTGGCGTATTACAAGTAACACCAAATGCATTGTCTCAAACTGGTGGTGTGAAAATCACAGCTGGTGGTAATGCTGCTGATACAATTGCAGTAGACTTCGACTTAATCGTTCCTCAGAACGGTGCTGATGGTGTAAGCTACAGCTACTCTGATGATGGTAACTCAGCTGTTGAAGCATCAATGAATGCTGAAAACGGAACTGGTTCTAAGTTGAAATTAGGATTCGTATCTTATACTAACGGTTCATCTACTAACGGTATCTACTTAATGTACAACTGTACAACAAACGAGCAAACACCAACAACAACAGGAGTATTAGCTTATTCTTCTAATGTTTCTTGGAGAGGTTCTGCATCGCCAGTACACGTTGCTTACACAGTAGGTGCAAGTGGATTATTTAACTTATCATTGAATGGTACTCCAGTGTTTACTAATGTTCAGTTACCTGCTGCATATGTAGCTGCTAACAAATCAACTTGGTCACATTGGTTCAAGGCTCGTACAGGTGCTGTATCTGAAGAGCATTCAATTGATAACTTAACAGTACAGGTTGCTCAAATTCAATCATTACCAACTCCAGGTCAGAGCTTAACAATTACTCCAACATTACCAGGTACATATACTTATCAGGTAACTGGAACAGATGGTGGATGTAATGCAGTTTCAACTGTATCAGTAGTTGTTAATCCGGCAGCACCTTCAATTAGTGCTGGTTCTGATTTAACAATCTGCGAAGGTGGTAGCGTAACGTTAAATTCAGCGAGTGCAGGATTAATTCCAGCATTACGTTTCACAGAAGTATTATGGCAAGTAAATGCGGGTACAGGTGCTACAGGTTCAGGTATCCCAGCATGGGCTTCTACATGGTACACTGCGAATGGTGGTACAACTATGGACATGATTGAAATTACCAATCTTGGATCTAGTCAGGCAACATCAGCAGGTGTAACAATCGAGATGTGGAATGCGACTTCAACAACAACAGGTTTACCAGCGTATACTTATACTATTCCAAGTAACGCACCATTAATGAACTCAGGTGGATTATTGTATTTCTCACATAGTGGATCTGCGGTGGTAGCTGATATTACGAATAACTTCTATGCTCGTGGTGGTACATCTATCGATAATGGTTCAGGTACACAAGCGGGTATGATTATGCGTAAGAATGGAGTTATCATTGATGCTGTGGCAGTAAGTGGTTACACATTCCCTAGTACATCAGGGGTTACATCAGCAGATTGGTCAGGAGCATTAGCTAGTAACTCTGCATTATCAGGTTCAATATTAACTGGTGCTGATAACAACACTACTTCATCATGGTCAAATACAAGTGCTTCATTAACTGCTTCGGTAGGAACACTTAACTCTGGATTAGTTGCTAACTTACCTTCATTAGGAACAGTAAGTTGGTCATCGATTCCATCAGGATTTACAGGAACAGAAGCGACGTCAACATTTGGTCCTATCACAGTACCAACAACATTCGTTGTAATGTTTGATAATGGATCATGTCAGAGCTACGACACAGTTGTTGTAACTCCAGCATCAACTCCAGCGGTTCCAGTAATTACAAGCAACAAAGATTCTATTTGTACAAGTGGTTCTGCATTATACACAGCAAGCAACTTAACACAAGGAGCTTCATTACAATGGCAGTCATACGATGTAACAACGTCAACATGGGTTGACATTGCAGGTGCAACAACTAGTATCTACGCAACTCCAACATATGCTCCAGTAAACGGTGATACTACAGTTTACTTCCGATTAGTAACAAGCTGTACCAACCCTGCATACTCAAATGTAGATACATTACAGATTGTGAAGCCGTTTATTACATCAACAGTAGGTGACACCGTTTGCGGTGGTGGTACAGTTGATTTAGTAGCGAACGGAAATGGAACAATGGTATGGTATGCTAACTCAACAACTACAACTGTATCAGCAACAGGAACTACTTACAGTCCATTTATCTTATCAAACTCTGTTTATTGGGTACGTGCACAAATAGGAACATGTCTTGATGCGGCTGGTAGACTTCCGGTGATTTCGATTTCAAATCCAGCACCAGCGGTAACAATTGCTCCTGCAACAGCATCTATTTGTGAAGGATCCTCTACTACATTAACAGCTAGTAGTACAGACTTAGCATATGTATATACATGGAATGGTGGCTTAGGAAATGGTGCAACAGTAACAGCAGCTCCAACTTCAACAACTACTTATAATGTAGTAGGAACGAATCCAACTACAGGTTGTCTTGGTTCAGCTTCGGTTACAGTAACGGTTAACCAGATTCCTACGACTCCAGTAATTACGCAGTCAGCAGGTGTAGCGTGTCCAGGTTCATCAACTACATTAACAGCAAATTCAATTGCTGCAGGTCCTCAGGTAGCACCAACAGGCTACTGTACAGGAGCTCCATCAACAACAACATTTGCTGATGAGCAAATCTTCGGAGTAACATTCGGATCGATGACAAACAACCAGACAGAAAACTGTTCTACTAACTATACTGACTATACGTCAACGATAGCTCCGGTAACAGTAAGTGCAGGTAGTTCATATCCATTCAGTGTTATTACAGATGAGTGTGATGGATCAATTTACTATTCAAATGGTATGTCAATCTATATTGACTACAACCGTGACGGTGACTGGGATGATGCAGGTGAGCAGGCGTATACAACAACTGCTACTACAATTTCACCAAACACTCGTACAGGTACAGTATCAATTCCATCGAATGCGAGTCTTGGAGTAACAAGAATGCGTGTAGTAGTTCAGGAAAGTGTTGCATCACCTACTCAGTGTCCTACATTCACATATGGTGAAATGGAAGATTACTTAGTAAACATTACTGGACCTTCAGCATCATACAACTGGTCAACAGGTGCAACAACTGCAAGTATATCTGTAACACCTCCAGCAGGAAGTACAACATATACAGCAACTGCAACATCGTCTGCTGGTTGTATTTCAGCTCCAGGTTCAATAACAGTAACTACGAACCCAGTTCCAGTGCCAGTGTTAACTGCAACAGATACTACATTATGTGCTCCAAATTCAATCAACATTTATGTTGTAGATAACGGAACATATGCTGGTGTAGGATATCCTGCAGGAACACAAGTAGAGTGGTTAGGATATGGTGCAACAGGAGATCCTGCTACAACACCAATCAACTCTTCACAAGGTTCAACATTCCAGGCTAAGGTTACATTACCTTCAGGATGTTATGCAAACTCAAATGTGGTAACTGTTACAACTCGTGATATCGTAGTTGTTCCAACAATCTCTCCTGCAGCTTGTGGAAACAGCAATGGTAAAGTGATTGCTCAGATTGCAAGTGCTCCAGCAGCTCCTTACAACTATGTATGGACAGACGGAACAAATACAATCCGTAACGTTACTTCAGCTAATACAACTGACTCAATTACAGGATTAGCTCCAGGAACATACTACTTATCAGTATATGACAACCAAGGTGGTTCATTAAGCTGTTCAGCAACTAACCTTGCTTACACAGTAGGTGGATCAACACCTCCGGTACTTTCTGCAACATCAACTAACATTACATGTAATGGTTCAGGTGATGGTTCAGTAGACGTGTCTATCACAAGTGGTGGTGTAGCTCCATTCACATACAGCTGGTCAAACGGTGCAACAACATCTAGTCAATTAGCATTAGGTGCTGGAACATACACTGTAACAGTATCGGATGTATACGGATGTAGCTCTGAAGCAACAGTAACAGTAACAGAACCTGCAGCTATCACTGCAACTGAAACAATCACTCAGCCTTGCGTAGGTGGTACTAACGGATCTATTTCGTTGAATGTATCAGGTGGTACAGGTTCAGTAAGTGTAGACTGGTTCGATGCTGCTGTTAACCAATTAGCAAGCGGTAACACATTATCAAGCATTGGTGCAGGTACATACTATGCATTAATGACAGATGCTAACTCTTGTACAAACATTGGTGAATATACAGTAACTGAAACTGGACAAACAATTACATCAAGCGAAGTCGCTTGTGGTAGCTATACATGGACTCAAAATAGCCAGACATATACTGCTAGTGGAACTTACACTTCAGTTTCTGGTTGCGATACTTATGTATTGAACTTAACTGTAACAAATGTTTCAATTAGCAGCTTAACGCCATCAACTGGATCAGTAGGCAGCACAGTGGTAATCAGCGGAGCTGACTTCACAGGTGCAACTGGAGTATCGTTCAACGGAACTGCAGCTACAAGTTATACAGTAGATAACAACGGACAAATCACTGTAACGGTACCAGCAGGAACAACTACTGGCCCTGTAACAGTAACCGTTGGCCTATGTTCAGCGACATCTAGCGGAAACTTTACAGTAGGAACAAATGCAACGCTTAACTTAAAGGCATACATGCAAGGATACTATGCAGGCAGCGGCTTAATGGTATCTGTGTTAGAAAACCAAGGAGTAAGCACAAACAGTAACGAAGTGGATACAATCACAGTTGAATTATACGATGGCGCAACAGGAGCTACATTAGCAGCTTCAGCAAGCGGTATAATATTAACAGATGGAACAGTTTCGTTAAGCTTGCCAGCAGAGGTAGTAGGAAATTCATACTACATCGCGGTTAAACACAGAAACACAGTAGGTACATGGTCAGCATCAGCGGTTACAATGGGCTCAACAACATCATACGACTTTACAACAGCGGCAACGCAAGCGTACGGCGATAACATGATTGAAATAGAGACAGGTGTATTTGCGATGTATAGTGGTGATATGAATCAGGATGAATTTGTCGATCCATTCGATTACGGTATCTATAGCGATGACAACAACAACTTTGCTTATGGATATTATGCAACAGATTTAAATGGAGACGGATTCGTAGATCCATTTGACTATGCGATTTATAACGAGAACAACAATAACTTCGTAATGTCATCACATCCTTAAGATTAGTTCGGTGAAGGGGAGATGTAAAAGTCTCCCCCCAACTGAAAATAATTACATAATAAAATTTAAAAAGTTCAATGAAAAAAATAGTTTTAATTTGTTTAGGAATGTTGATTGGGACTGTGCTACAGGCGCAGAGTACGACCAACAATGCATACGCAGATAATCAGGTAGAAGTAGAACCAGGAGTATTTGCTATCTATTCAGGGGACATCAATCAAGATGGTTTTATTGATCCATTTGATTATTCTATATTGCAGACAGATATCTTATCGTTTGCATTTGGATACGTTGATGCAGATTTGAATGGAGATGGTTATGTAGATCCATACGATTATAGTATTTATCAAAAGAACAGTTTGAATTTTGTTAGTTCAATACATCCTTAAAAAAATAATCCAAATTATAATATGAAAAACACTACAAAATTGATGAGCATTAAGGGAATGGTTATTCTCTTTGTGCTAATGTTTACGAGTGTGACGCAGATGTTTGCAACAGCAACAGGAGGATATACCTTCTCTAATTGTGCTGCTGGAGCTAACTACATCGAGTTCCAAGTAAACCTAACGAACACGAGTACGGCAGGAGAGGTTATTTACTTAATCACGCCATCGCCAATTCGTTTATTACATGCAGCAGGTATAGTACCAGCAGGTCCCAATACCTTTACCTATTCTTACGTAGCAGGATCAGCGGATGCATCAGTAGCTCCATTGTATGCAACACAGGGAACAACATTTAACACATCGTACACGGCTTCAACGCGTTTGATGCAGATTACACACTCCTCAACGGTGTTAGGAACATCGGGAGCAGCAGTAAATTGCCCAATTCAACCAGGAGCAACAGTAAACTGTGGTAAGTTCCGCTTAACAATTACGAACACCAACTTCGTAGCAGGGGCGGCAGTAAATTTAGCATGGTCAGGAACAACATCAGGATTTACTGGATATGTAGGAACCTCTACATCAGTAACAAACTTTAATGCAACTAATGCGAATCGTACCTTAGGAACACCATGTTCATTAACGATTCCATCATCATGTACAGCACCAAGTTTATCATCAATCGTGAACAACCAATCATGTTCAAACGTAAATGATGGTTCAATTAACTTAACAGCATCAAACGGATCACCAGCACCAACATTTGCATGGTCAGGACCAAACGGATTTACAGCAACAACAGAAGATCTTAGTGGATTAGCACCAGGATCATATACAGTTATTGCATCATCAGGATCATGTACAACAACAGGAGCATATACAGTAGGAGCGGGATCAACAGCTAATACATTTACAAATTCAGTAACAGCATGTCAGACATATACATGGTCTAAAAACGGACAAACGTATACGCAATCTGGAACATATACATCGGTAGATGGATGTACAACAGATATCTTAAATTTAACAATTAACGAAGCTCCGGCATTACCAACATTAGCATGTTATGAGACAGCAACATTCAACAGCACAACATGTTCATGGGATGTAACAGGAACACAACCAGTGTTACCAACGTTAGCATGTTATGAGACAGCAACATTCAACACTAC
>Ga0007764_10021449_pt1 | contig 12224 bp, 22 predicted proteins | sample LauGreFa1BDMLBDN_FD_61633 | JGI IMG/M metagenome (GOLD analysis project Ga0007764, IMG submission 61633) | Metatranscriptome of freshwater lake microbial communities from Lake Michigan, USA - Fa13.BD.MLB.DN (Metagenome Metatranscriptome) | ecosystem: Environmental > Aquatic > Freshwater > Lake... | reverse complement strand
AGATAGAAATTTAACAACAGAAAAATGCCTACAATATCACAATTAGTGCGTAAAGGGAGATTAAAAGCGGTTAACAAAAGTAAATCTGCTGCTCTTGATTCTTGTCCTCAGAAACGTGGAGTTTGTACTCGCGTGTATACAACAACCCCTAAAAAGCCTAATTCGGCTATGAGAAAGGTTGCTCGTGTTCGTTTAACCAACAAAAAAGAGGTGAACGCATACATCCCGGGTGAAGGACATAACTTGCAAGAACACTCGATTGTTTTGATTCGTGGTGGAAGGGTAAAAGATTTACCAGGTGTTCGTTACCATATCGTTCGTGGAGCATTAGATACTTCTGGTGTAGATGGTCGTAATCAGAGACGTTCAAAATACGGAACAAAAAAACCAAAGGCTGGTGCAGTAAAAGCAGCTCCAAAGAAAAAATAAGAAATAAAAACAGAGCGAGGGTTTGAGTAAGGGGTAATCCCTGAAGCAACAAATACGAACTCAAAAAAAATAAACAATGAGAAAGACCAAAGCCAAAAAGAGAATTCTTTTACCTGATCCAAAATTTAATGATATTTTGGTAACACGTTTTGTAAACAATTTGATGTATGATGGTAAAAAAAGTACTTCATACGATTTGTTTTACGATGCAATCGAAATTGTTCAGAAAAGAAATCCAGATGTTGATGGATTAGAAACATTCAAAAAAGCATTAAGTAATATTACGCCTGCCGTTGAAGTACGCAGTCGTAGAGTTGGTGGTGCTACTTTCCAAATTCCTTCTGAGATCCGTCCCGAAAGAAAACTTTCAATGGGAATTAAATGGATGATTCTTTATGCTCGTAAACGTAACGAAAAATCAATGGCTCAGAAATTAGCTGGAGAAATTGTTGCAGCAGCTAAAGAAGAAGGAGCAGCTTTCAAAAAGAAAGAAGACGTGCATAAAATGGCAGAAGCTAATAAGGCGTTCTCTCATTTCCGTTTCTAAATTTATAAAGAAGTAAGAATGAGTTGTTGAATGTGCGTTTAGTTAAAACCAACAGCAAACAAACAGCGACAAACAATAAAATAAAATGGCAGATTTAAGATTTACAAGAAATATCGGGATTGCAGCTCATATTGATGCAGGTAAAACTACCTGTACTGAGCGTATTCTTTATTATACAGGAGTTAACCACAAAATTGGTGAGGTGCATGATGGTGCAGCTACTATGGACTGGATGGTTCAGGAGCAAGAGCGTGGTATAACAATCACTTCTGCTGCCACCACTTGTTTTTGGAAATACAGAGATCAACAATACAAAGTAAATATCATTGATACTCCGGGGCACGTTGACTTTACAGTTGAGGTGAATCGTTCATTGCGTATCCTTGACGGTTTAGTGTTTTTGTTTTCTGCTGTTGATGGCGTTGAGCCGCAATCAGAAACAAACTGGAGATTAGCGAACAACTATAACGTAACACGAATTGGTTTCGTTAATAAAATGGACCGTTCTGGTGCAGATTTTTTAAAGGTTGTTGGACAAGTGAAAGAAGTGTTAGGTGGAAATCCTCTTCCTTTACAGTTACCTATCGGAGCAGAAGAAACATTTATGGGGGTAGTTGATTTGATTAACTTCCGTGGAATTATTTGGAATGAAGCAGATCAAGGAATGACTTTTAAAGAAGTTCCTATTCCTGCTGAAATGATGGATGAAGCAAAAGAGTGGAGAGGTAAATTATTGGAAGCTATTGCTGAATTCGATGATAGATTGATGGAGAAGTTTTTCGAAGATCCAGAATCTCTTACAGAAAGAGAAATTCTTGATGCACTTCGTCAAGCTTGTGTTGCTAATAAAGTAGTACCAATGGTTTGCGGATCTGCATTCAAAAATAAAGGTGTACAAACAATGTTGGATTTGGTAATGGAATTAATGCCATCACCAATGGATAAAGAAGAAACAAAAGGAACACATCCTGATACTGGTGAAGAGATTTCTCGTAGACCAGATGTCAAAGAACCATTTACTGCACTGGCATTTAAAATTGCAACCGATCCTTTCGTTGGTCGTTTGTGTTTCTTTCGTGCTTATTCTGGTCGTTTAGATGCTGGTTCATACGTTTTAAATACCCGTAGTGGAAACAAGGAACGTATTTCTCGTATTTTCCAAATGCATGCTAACAAACAAAATGCAATCGAATTTATTGAAGCAGGTGATATTGGTGCAGCTGTAGGATTTAAGGATATTAAAACCGGAGATACGTTATGTGATGAAAAACACCCAATCGTTCTGGAGTCTATGAATTTCCCTGAGCCAGTTATTGGTGTTGCTATTGAGCCTAAAACGCAAGCCGACTTAGATAAATTAGGTGTTTCATTAAACAAATTAGCTGAAGAAGATCCTACATTCCGCGTTAAAACGGATGAAGATAGTGGTCAAACCATTATTTCCGGAATGGGTGAGCTTCACCTTGAAATTATTCTTGATCGCTTGAAACGTGAATTTAAAGTTGAATGTAATCAAGGTCCTCCTCAAGTATCATACAAAGAAACAATCAATGGCGAAGTATCTCACCGTGAAGTTTATAAAAAACAATCGGGTGGTCGTGGTAAATTTGCTGATATACAAGTAGTTATTTCTCCAGTTGATGCGGATTTCGATTCAACAACAAAAGCTGGTGGATTGCAATTCATCAATGAGATTTCAGGTGGTAATATTCCTCGTGAATTTATTCCTGCAGTTGAAAAAGGATTTAAATCAGCAATGGTAAATGGCGTATTAGCAGGTTATCCTGTAGATACATTAAAAGTACGATTGTTAGATGGATCTTACCACAATGTCGATTCAGATGCATTGTCTTTTGAGATCTGTGCTCGTTCTGCATTCCGTGAAGCAATGCCAAAAGCAAAACCTGTTTTATTGGAGCCTATCATGAAAGTGGAAGTTCTTACTCCTGAGCAAAACATGGGTGATGTAGTAGGAGATTTGAACAAACGTAGAGGTATGATTGAAGGAATGGATACGAGAGCTGGTTCTCAGGTTATCAAAGCAAAAGTTCCGTTGTCTGAGATGTTTGGATATGTTACTACTTTGCGTACAATCACATCAGGTCGCGCTACTTCAACAATGGAATTTTCTCATTATGCAGAAGCACCGCGTAGTACATCCGATGAAGTAATTGCAAAAGCAAAAGGAAAAGCTGAAAAAGTATAATAAATAAAACATCGTTCTTTATATAAATAAAACTATGAGCCAAAAAATCAGAATCAAATTAAAATCTTACGACTTCAACTTAGTTGATAAGTCTGCAGAGAAAATTGTTAAAACGGTTAAAATGACAGGCGCTGTTGTAAGTGGACCAATCCCATTGCCAACACACAAGAAGATCTACACTGTTTTACGTTCACCCCATGTAAACAAAAAAGCACGTGAACAATTTCAATTGTGCTCTTATAAAAGATTATTAGATATCTACAATTCAACTTCAAAAACTGTTGATGCACTAATGAAACTAGAATTGCCTAGTGGTGTTGAAGTAGAAATTAAAGCTTCGTAATACAAACAAATAATAAATTAATAAAACAATGTCTGGAATAATAGGTAAAAAAATTGGAATGACCAGTATCTTCAGTGCCAATGGTAAATATATACCATGCACAGTTATTGAAGCTGGTCCTTGCGTAGTTACGCAAGTAAAAACCTTGGAGAAAGACGGATATGCTTCAGTACAATTGGCATTTGATGAGAAGAAAGAAAAACATACTTCTTCTGCAATGAAAGGTCATTTTGAGAAAGCTTCAACGACTCCTAAACGTAAATTAGTTGAATTTAAATACTTCGAAACTCAAAAGAATCTTGGTGAAGTAGTAACTGTTGATCTTTTCGCTGAAGGCGATTTTATCGATGTTGCAGGAACTTCAAAAGGTAAAGGTTTTCAAGGTGTTGTAAAACGTCACGGTTTTGGCGGTGTGGGTGGAACAACTCACGGTCAGCATGATCGTTTACGTGCACCGGGATCATTAGGTGCCTCTTCTTGGCCTTCACGCGTATTCAAAGGAATGAGAATGGCAGGTAGAACTGGTGGAGACCGTGTTAAGATTCAAAATTTAGAAGTAGTAAAAGTTATTGCAGATAAAAATCTTTTAATTGTTAAAGGTTCTATCGCAGGGGCAAAAGGTTCATACGTTACAATTGAAAAATAAAATGGAAGTATCAATTTTAAATATAAGCGGTAAGGCTACTTCAAAGAAGTTAAGCTTAAACGATGCGATTTTTGCTATCGAGCCGAATGACCATGCGATTTATTTAGATGTTAAACAACATTTAGCAAATAAACGTCAAGGTACGCACAAATCAAAAGAAAGAGCAGAAGTACGTGGTTCTAGTAAAAAATTAAAAAACCAAAAAGGTACCGGTGGTGCCCGTGCAGGTAATGACAAATCTCCAACAAGAGTGGGTGGAGGTAGAGCGTTTGGTCCTCGTCCGAGAGACTATGCTTTTAAATTAAATAAAAAATTAAAGCGTTTAGCACGTATGTCAGCTTTAGCTTATAAAGCAAAAGAAAGCAATATTACAATTTTGGAAGATTTCAATTTTGATTCTCCTAAAACTCAGAAATATGCTGATTTGATTAATAATTTAAAGCTTTCCGACAAAAAAACACTATTAGTGTTGGGGGAATCAAATAAAAACATATATTTGTCGTCCCGAAATTTGACCAATGCAAAAGTTGTAACTGCTTCGGATTTAAACACTTACGATATTTTGAATGCGAACAACCTGTTGCTTGTTGAGAGCTCAGTAAAGGAAATTGAAAATTTATTAAGCAATTAATAAGATGAACGTGATAGTAAAACCGGTTATAACCGAAAAAATGACAGCACAAGGCGAAAAATTTAATCGCTATGGTTTTGTAGTGGCAAAAGCTGCTAACAAAGTGGAAATAAGATCAGCTGTTGAAAAATTATATGGAGTAACTGTAGAATCAGTAAACACTCAGAATTATGTTGGTAAAGTGAAAACACGTAATACCACAAAAGGTATTGCTGTTGGACGAGTGAATCAACATAAGAAAGCGGTAGTTACTTTAAAGGCTGGAGAGTCAATTGATTTTTACGCAGGCATTTAATAAAAAGTAACGCAGATTTTAGTATCTGTGAAAATTATAGAAATTAATTATACAGGTTTGTAACCTGTGAAAATAAAAAAACTGAGATGGCTTTAAAGAAATTTAGACCCCTAACCCCAGGGCAACGATTTAAGTTAGTTAGCGATAACGATGATATTACTCACGGCAAACCTGAAAAAAGTTTGTTAGTTCCGATTAAAAAATCGGGTGGACGTGATAATACTGGTAAAATGACAATGCGCTACATTGGTGGTGGTCATAAGCAACAATATCGTATTATCGATTTTAAAAGAGATAAGTTTGGGGTTCCCGCAACTGTAAAAACAATTGAATACGATCCAAATCGTACTGCCCGAATTGCTTTAGTAGTCTATGCTGATGGAGAAAAACGTTATATTGTTGCTCCTAATGGCTTAAAAGTAGGACAGAAAATTGTTTCTGGTAAAGAAGCTACTCCAGAAATTGGAAACGCCTTATTTTTATCAGATATTCCACTAGGTACTGCAATACACAACATCGAATTACGTCCCGGACAAGGTGCTATCATGGCACGTAGTGCTGGATCTGCTGCACAATTAAGTGCTAGAGATGGTAAATATGCTATCATTAAAATGCCTTCAGGTGAAACACGTATGGTGTTGATCACTTGTATGGCTACTATTGGTACTGTGTCTAATGCAGATCATAACTTAGAAATTAGCGGTAAAGCTGGTCGTTCACGTTGGCAAGGTCGTAGACCAAGAACTCGTCCGGTTGCAATGAATCCTGTTGACCATCCTATGGGTGGAGGTGAAGGAAGAGCATCTGGAGGGCACCCTCGTTCTCGTACTGGTTTACCTTCGAAAGGATACAAAACGCGTTATCCGAAAAAAGCTTCGAATAAGTATATCATCGAAAGAAGAAAAAAATAAATTAATATTGGTTTAATGGTCAGGAACAGCTAGTTCCAGATTCATAACCTTAAAACAAAAAGAAATGGCACGTTCATTAAAAAAAGGTCCTTTTATCGACTGGAAACTTGAGAAAAAATTATTAGATCTTCAGGCTTCAGGTAAAAAAACAGTAATTAAAACCTGGTCTCGTAAATCAATGATTTCCCCGGATTTCGTAGGTTTAACAGTTGCGGTTCACAATGGAAATAAATTTATTCCTGTTTATGTTACTGAGAATATGGTTGGTCATAAATTTGGTGAGTTTTCTCCAACGAGAACTTTCAGAGGTCACTCTGGTAATAAAGATAAAGTATCTAAATAGAATATTAAAGAGATTATAATATAACGAAAAATGGGTGTTAGAAAACAAAACGCAGCAGATGCAAGAAAAGAGGCAAACAAAAGCAGATATTTTGCTGTCTTGAAAAATTGCCCCACATCTCCCCGTAAAATGAGATTGTTGGCCGACCTTATCAGAGGCAAAGAAGTATTTATGGCCTTGAATATTTTAAAATTCAATCCTAAAGAAGCATCAGGAAGATTAGAGAAATTGTTGACTTCAGCAATCTCTAATTATGAAGCGAAAACAGGACAACGTCCGGAAGATAGCAACTTGGTTGTGAAGGAAATTTTTGTTGATAGTGCGTTACAAATGAAGCGTTTAAGAACTGCTCCGCAAGGTCGTGCTAACAGAATCAGAAAGCGTTCTAATCACGTAACGATTGTTGTTGACAGCAAAAAAGTAGAAACCAAAAAGCAAGAAGAAACTAAATAATAATAATTTTCAATGGGACAAAAAGCAAATCCAATAGGCTTACGTTTAGGCATCATTAAAGGATGGGATTCAAACTGGTATGGCGGAAAAAATTTCGCTGAGAAATTAGTTGAGGATCATAAGATCAGAACATATTTGAAAGCTCGTTTAGCAAAAGCTAGTATTTCAAAAATTGTGATTGAGAGAACAGTGAAAATTATTACTGTAACTATTAACACATCTCGTCCAGGTATTATTATTGGAAAAGGTGGTGCTGAAGTTGATAAAATCAAAGAAGAATTAAAAAAGATCACTAAAAAAGATATTCAGATCAATATTTTTGAAATTAAACGTCCCGAATTAGATGCCCGTTTAGTTGCTGATAGTATTGCCCGTCAAATTGAAGGCCGTATCTCTTTTCGTAGAGCTGTTAAAATGGCAGTTGCTTCTACAATGAGAATGGGTGCTGAAGGTATTAAAGTGAAATGTTCAGGCCGATTGGCTGGTGCTGAAATGGCACGTGTGGAAGGTTACAAAGAAGGACGAACTCCTCTTCACACGCTTCGTGCAGACATCGATTATGCTTTAGCAGAAGCGCATACTACTTATGGTCGTATTGGAGTTAAAGTGTGGATCTGTAAAGGTGAGATCTACGGAAAACGTGATCTTTCTCCAAATGTTGGAAATGCTGCTGCCGGAGCGAAAGACGGAAAAGGTGGAGCACCAAAAGCAGGAAATCCGAAATTTGACAAACGCGGACCCGGTGGACCAAGAAAAGGTGGAAGCGATAACAGAAGAAGAGATTCTAAATAGTTTTTGAAAAAATATAAAGATATTAATTGATATAATAAAGAAATACAATGTTACAGCCGAAAAGAACCAAATATAGAAAGATGCACAAAATGAAGATGAAAGGCAACGCGAAGCGTGGCGATCAACTTTCATTCGGTTCATTTGGATTAAAGGCAACTGAAGGATGCTGGGTTACAGCCCGTCAATTAGAAGCTGCAAGGGTTGCAGTAACACGTTTCATGAAACGTGAAGGTCAGATTTGGATTCGTGTTTTCCCTGATAAGCCTATTACTTCTAAGCCTGCAGAGGTTCGTATGGGTAAAGGTAAAGGTGCTCCTGAATATTGGGTTGCCGTAGTAAAACCAGGTCGAATTATGTTTGAAGCAGAAGGCGTGCCAATGGAAATTGCAAAAGAAGCACTGCGTTTAGCTGCTCAGAAATTGCCTGTAACAACTAAATTTGTTGTTAGAAGAGATTATTCAGCAGAAGCAAACTAAAATTAGAAATAATAGAACATCAACAAAATGAAACAAGAGGATATCAAACAGCTTTCAACAACTGATCTTACAGACAGAATCAAAGAACAAAAAAACTCTTTGGCTAAATTAAAGTTGAATCATTCAGTATCTCCTATTGAAAATCCTGCAACCATCACTGATAGCAGAAAAACAGTAGCTAGATTACAAACAGAACTTCGCTCTAGACAAATTGCAGAGGCTAAAAAATAATTTCAAACAATGGAAAGAAATTTAAGAAAAGAAAAAGTTGGTACAGTTACCAGCAACAAAATGGAAAAATCCATTGTTGTTTCAGTTGAACGTAAAGTAAAACATCCTAAATACGGAAAGTTTTTGAACAAGACGACTAAATTTGTTGCCCATGATGATGCAAATACTTGCAATATTGGTGATACAGTTAAAATTGTTGAAACGCGTCCTCTAAGTAAGAGTAAGTGCTGGAGATTAGTTGAAGTACTTGAAAGAGCAAAATAATTAGTAAAAACCTTTGGGGTGCGCTGACCGAATTTTCAATTCGTTCATCAACCTAAAATAGAATTTTAAAAAAATGGTACAACAGGAATCAAGATTATTAGTTGCGGATAACAGCGGTGCAAAAGAGGTACTGGTTATTCGTGTGCTCGGTGGAACCAAAAAAAGATATGCTTCTATTGGAGATAAAGTGGTCGTTACTGTAAAACACGCTTTGCCTTCCGGAAATATTAAAAAAGGTGCCGTGTCAAAAGCTGTAGTGGTTAGAACAAGAAAAGAAGTGAGACGTGCAGACGGATCGTATATTCGTTTTGATGACAATGCTGTAGTTTTACTAAATGCTACCGACGAATTAAGAGGAACCCGTATTTTTGGACCAGTTGCCCGTGAATTAAGAGATAAAAATTTTATGAAAATCATTTCACTTGCTCCAGAAGTTCTGTAGGTGAATAATAAATACAACAATGAAAGTTAAATTACATATCAAAAAAGACGACTTAGTAAAAGTTCTTGCAGGAGACTCTAAAGGTCAAGAAGGTAAAGTTTTATCCATTGATAAAACCAAAAATCGTGCAGTTGTTGAAGGAGTTAATTTAGTATCTAAACATACTAAACCTGATGCAAAAAATCCTCAAGGTGGAATCATTAAGAAAGAAGCATCTGTTCATGTTTCTAATTTAATGTTAGTAGAGCCAGGAACAGGAAAAGTGACTCGCATTGGTCGCAAATTAGATGAAAAATCGAACAAATTAGTACGTTACTCAAAAAAGACAGGGGAGGTAATTAAATAATGACTTATTCACCACGATTAAAAGACAAATATAAAGCGGATGTTGTTCCTGCTTTACAAAAAAAGTACGGTTACAGTAGCTCTATGCAAGTGCCTAAACTTCAAAAAATATGCCTTAATCAAGGAGTTGGAGACGCTGTTTCTGATAAGAAATTGATTGAGAGCGCTATCAAAGAAATGACAACTATTAGCGGTCAAAAAGCCGTTTCTACCATTTCTAAGAAAGATATTTCTAATTTCAAACTTCGTAAAGGTGTTCCTATCGGAGTGCGAGTTACTCTTCGCGGAGATACTATGTACGAATTTTTAGACAGATTAATCTCTGTTGCTTTGCCTCGTATACGTGATTTCAGAGGAATTAACGACAAAGGTTTTGATGGAAGCGGAAACTATACTTTAGGAGTCACTGAACAAATCATTTTCCCGGAAATAGATATCGATAAAGTTAGCAAAATCATGGGTATGGATATTACCTTTGTTACGTCTGCTTCTTCTGATGGTGAAGCATTAGCATTGTTAAGTGAATTTGGATTACCTTTTAAAAATCAAAAAAAATAATATAAGTCGATGGCAAAAGAATCAATGAAAGCAAGAGAAGTTAAACGTAAGAAACTTGCTGATCTATACGCTGAAAGAAGAGCTGCTTTAAAAGCTGCAGGAGATTCAGTAGGTTTACAAAAATTACCTAGAGCTTCGTCTCCAACCCGTCAACGTAACCGTTGTAAATTGACGGGTCGTCCGAGAGGTTATATGCGTCAATTCGGTATTTCTCGTAATCAATTTCGTGAAATGGTGTTAGATGGCTTAATTCCAGGATTGACTAAATCAAGTTGGTAATTCTTCTTGACAATAAAAATTTGAGTATTAATGTATAATTATTCTGCGTGCGGGATAAGATATAAAACCAATAAAAATGACAGATACAATTGCAGATTACCTCACTAGAGTGAGAAACGCTATCAAAGCAAATCACCGAATCGTAGAGATTCCTTCTTCTAACCTGAAAAAAGAGATCACCAAGATCCTTTTTGAAAAAGGTTATATCCTAAGTTACAAATTTGAAGAACTAACTGCTCAAGGTACAATTAAAATTGCCTTGAAGTATCATCCTGTTAACAAACAGTCTGCTATTAAGAAGTTAGAAAGAATTAGTTCACCTGGTCTACGTAAATATGCCGGCTCAACTAATATTCCTCGTGTTTTAAATGGTTTAGGTATTGCCATAATTTCAACTTCTAAAGGTGTAATGACCGATAAGGAAGCGAAGACACAAAAAGTGGGTGGTGAAGTATTGTGTTATGTTTATTAATATTTAGGAGGAAAGAAAAATGTCAAGAATAGGTAAATTACCAATTACACTTCCGCAAGGAGTTGAGTTGAACATTTCTAATAAGAATGTTGCAACTGTTAAAGGCCCGAAAGGAACATTAACACAGAGTATTGATTCTGCTATTACAGTAAACAATGATAACGGTGTTTTAACTGTTACCCGTGCTACTGATCAAAAGCGTCACAGAGCAATGCACGGTCTGTACCGCGCGCTTTTAGCTTCAATGATCAAAGGTGTTAGTGAAGGATATAAAACAGAACAAGAACTTGTTGGTGTTGGTTATCGTGCTGCAAACAAAGGACAAATGTTAGAGTTGACTTTAGGTTTTTCTCATAACGTTGCTTTTGAATTACCGGTAGAAATTAAAGTTACTACTGCTACTGAAAAAGGTCAGAATCCGAAAATCATTTTAGAATCTGCTGATAAACAATTATTGGGAGCTGTTGCTGCTAAAATTCGTTCATTGCGTAAACCTGAACCATATAAAGGAAAAGGTATTAAATTTACTGGCGAAATTTTAAGAAGAAAAGCTGGTAAGTCTGCAGGTAAATAAGTATAAGAGTTCACAATTATCGGCTTAAACCGATAGAAATAAGGTAAAAAAATGGCTATTACAAAAGAGTTCAGAAGAAACAGAATTAAACAACGTATTCGTAAAGTTGTTAACGGTGACGCACAAAGTCCTAGACTTTCTGTTTTCAGAAGCAATAAAGGAATCTACGTTCAATTGATTGACGATGTATCCGGCAAGACATTAGTTTCTGCTTCATCATCCGACAAAGGAATTGCAGATGCAAAAGGGAACAAAATTGATCAGGCAAAAATGGTAGGAAAGTCTATCGCAGAAAAAGCTGGTAAGGCCGGTATTTTGTCTGTACGTTTTGATAGAAACGGTTATTTATATCATGGAAGAGTGAAATCATTAGCAGAAGGTGCTCGTGAATCCGGATTAAAATTCTAGTACTAATAATTGAAAAATTAATTCCGATAAAATCGGGACTAAATCTAAAAATAAATAGAATGTCAAACGCAAACATTAAAAGAGTAAAATCAAGTGATATCGAGCTAAAAGATAAACTTGTTAGCATCCAACGTGTAACTAAAGTTACTAAGGGAGGTAGAAACTTTACATTTTCAGCTATTGTTGTAGTTGGAAACGAAAAAGGTATTGTTGGTTACGGTTTAGGTAAAGCAAAAGAAGTTACTGATGCAATTACTAAAGGTATTGATGATGCAAAAAAGAATTTGATCAAAGTTGCTCTTGTTAAAGGAACTGTTCCTCACGAGCAATATGGTAAATTCAGTGGTTCTTTGGTTTTCTTGAAACCTGCTGCTCATGGTACTGGCGTAATAGCCGGTGGTGCGATGCGTGCGGTTCTTGAAAGTGTTGGTGTTACAGACGTTTTGGCTAAATCCAAAGGTTCATCAAATCCTCACAATGTTGTAAAAGCAACTATGGATGCCTTGATGAAAATGCGTGATGCAGCTACTGTTGCTCAAACACGTGGTATTTCAATGGAAAAAGTATTTAATGGTTAAT
>Ga0007764_10043805_pt1 | contig 12452 bp, 5 predicted proteins | sample LauGreFa1BDMLBDN_FD_61633 | JGI IMG/M metagenome (GOLD analysis project Ga0007764, IMG submission 61633) | Metatranscriptome of freshwater lake microbial communities from Lake Michigan, USA - Fa13.BD.MLB.DN (Metagenome Metatranscriptome) | ecosystem: Environmental > Aquatic > Freshwater > Lake... | reverse complement strand
GGCGTAGCTTGATGTTAAATCTCTTTCGTGAGAGCCCGCCCAGGGTATTAATATACCCCGACTTATTGATTAATGGTTACCGTCTGCGCCCTAGGCTAGAAACCGGGTATTACCACCCAAACAACGCGCGAGCGCGTTGTTGTAACAGCTCACCAGTCCTATAGCCGAGGTCAGCGAGTACGTGCTTATGCGTATTTGCGTCTCTAACAGCCTTGGTAGCATAGGAATAGGCGCTAACCTGGTTGATAATCCTAGCTAGTTCAGGGTTTGCGTTGGAAGTGTTATAACCAATATTTCCGCTCAACCACGATATCGCAGTTGAGCGAGAAAACTTATATTTTTTCTCTACCTCCAGCAGACGTGAAAAGTCCGATGGTGCAGCCTCATCTCGTAGAGACGTTTGTCGGACGCGGGCGAGATCACTCGCCAGACCCAACCTCACGGCGAGGGTCGGGTCCGAACCAAAGTCCGAGGTTCGAGACCAAGTTATATAATCGAGCCAGTTCTCATTAATTTGACAGCGTATGAAAGGACTGTCCCGAACGAACTTCGGCCTCACCTGCTTATCACGGACTATTTTCTTCACCTCTGGGTCGTCGCTAACCTTTAAGACACTGGATAGGTTCATATCGATCAAGGATTCGGCCTCACCTTCCCGTAGTTGAGTAAAGCTGAATTTTTCCTCCATGAGTTTTTTGGCCCATGTCGTCTTTGTTAACAATTTGCCGTCTACCTTATCATCTCTAGACCAAACGCTACCGTTCACCCGCCCGTATCCTAGCCCGCCTACAGAGCGTGGAGCGCCGAGTATCAATCCAGAAATTGCTTTACTTGCCAAAGCTTTCTTTGCGACGTACTCCACGAACTCGCGTAGTGCGGCTCTCGCCCCGCGGCGGACACATGTCTCGACGGCGTCTAATGCTTCCCTAGCTTTTGGGATGAGCGTGTCGATTTGTTCGCTGGATGTTGGTTTACGTTCTCCGAGCGTAGCGATGCTTCGTGATAGAATGCCGACAACGCCCGCTACTTCGTCAGAAAAGCCCGGCTCAACAAATTGCAAGCGTAGGAACTCCCCCGAGTGTGAAATCCTAGATTTTTGGTCGCTTAGACTAGTCATTCCGTTCACGAGTATGTGGAACATCATCGCCACCTCAGGACTGTCGCAAAGCGCTATTGAATCATCCCCGCGCACGTTGACGGATGTTACGGCATCTCTATTCAGTTCGCGATTGATCCAGTCACGCGCCATCATGCAGTTCCGACCGTTGACATCACTCCCCAAGACACTAGTCGTTCTGAGCCCGCTCAAAAGACTAGCGTTAACCTCTAACCATTCCGGGGATGCTAATTCCCTCTCCACGTCACTCACCGTCTTAGCGGATGCCAATCTATACTTGATTTTGGATTTATCTGACGTCGACAACGTTGGATCCAATAACCTGCAGCTAAACGTGGAGTTGCGGGCATAGGTCGCCAAAGTCTGGTCCACACCTCTACAAGCCTCTTCCATCCACCTGTCGATTTGCCATAATTGTACCGAATGGTCAAATTTGTCGATGTCTCCCATCCAATAGATATACCTCTTGGGAGTTGGCAACACCCTCGTCAGGCCATGTTCGACCAGTAGGGGCATGATCGGTCCTAACTTTTCGTCCAGCCAATGAGATGCGACCGGTGATTTCTTTGATAGCATGTTGTAGAGCCGCGAGACCAGTCCACCGAAATCTTCGCCCGCTGAATGACACTCCAGGTTATAATCCTTTATACCCTCGAATAAGTAGCTCAGCAGCACGTTACATGCCGTGTCGACATTGAATATCCAGCGTTGTTTCTGCGGCTCAGGTTTGATAACTGCTTCGACGAAACATGTTCCGGCTCTTATTTTCACTTGTCTAAGCAGTTCCTCTAGCTCCAAGACATATGGAATCCGCCTCTTAGTCAAACGGAGCCGCGTCTGGGTCTCGTCGATTTGGGCTATGACTTTACCAGCTCCGAGCATAGCAGCTCCGCCATCGGCCATCCAATCTGAAGAGCTAATGAAGTCTTCGAGAGTGCGCTTGGCCTGGCCCAATTTCATTGAGTAAGTTCCGTAGTTCGATAAGTAGTCCTCCTTGTAACCTGGGACGTACTTTGGTCCTGCGTTAATCATCTCAACTACGTCGGCATTGAGTTCGGCCATACGCTCGTCCGAGCTAGATAGTTGGTATCCCGTCAGAGCTTGCAACTCCATATATGGCCTATTGACATCCTTAAGCAAGAAATCTTTAGCAGCTAGGTTTAAAGCCTTTGACACACGGAGGAAAGAGTCGTAGTCGTTAAGAGCACCTAAAGCGTATAGATCGTCAAGCTTCTCGCCAGTCGCTAGTTCCCACAGAATTAAATTTTGCGCCAACACCATAGGTAAACGCTTAACTAGATGGAGCCGCTCATATAGACCGAAGTCTATAAAATCGCTGCCTCGAAAGCGCATTAGCTTATATTCTATCGGGCTGTCCTTTATACCGGTCGACCACGTTTCAGCTATCGAGCCAGAGACTGGCCCCATCAGGATTGGCAACGGATCGCTGGCCTCCACAACGTCACGTAATTGCCTCGAAAAATAGCGTGTATAGTTGCTCACCCTCCCCACTGAGAACGGGAGGCGTTGATTCATTTTGGCCGCGCTGACCAAGTCCTCCCAATCATCATTCGTCTTCCCCGCCCGAACCAGGCACTGCTCCAGAAATAGTCTCGACAGCATTAATTGGGGTTATGGTAGGGAGATCCTTAATTATAATAGCTGAAACCTTCGAGCCAACCTCGGATTTGATGGTGGTTGGCTCAGGGCCTTCTTTCCCGACAACTTCTGAGACTACCTTCTTTGTAGTCAGTCGGGAGAACCCTATGCTCTTGATATACGGAGCCGACATCCTCACGGGTACAACATCCCTACTCGTAACGTACGAGAGAGCTCCTGTATTGACTACAGAAGTTAGCATAGTACTGCGAATAGTAGCGGCGGCGTTGTATGACAGCCTGGGAAAGAACATTTTCAAACTGAGATGGTTACACGACGGGATACGGAAATGGCCAGAGCCGAGTCCAGCGTTCCGCGCCACCGCCCCGCCGGCCTGGATTGACCAGCAATGATCCTCAGAAAACAAGAAACCTAAGCCGGCCTCTTCCATAGAGAAAGAAGCTGCACTATTATATTGAGCAGCCGTCATCGGGTTGGCTAAGTCAATACCACGTAACCCGACTGTGGGCTCCAGATCAGCCGGCCAGTGATTAACGGCGGCTATGACGATGGGCGTACCCACTTCGAATACGTTGGCCGAGTCCGCCATAGTAGTGTCTGTCTTAGAAAAGAGACCAATCTCGGTATTCCTCGCTCGGACGTTTCCGGTGATGGCTGGGAGTGGAACGGTGCCACGCTGGAACTGCATGTCGAAGAGCGAAGACCAGAGCTCTGCTAGCTGGTCATCCCAGTTGGCAGATACGTCCGATTCTTGGGTTGCATATAGTTTATCTTCGTCCGTCATCCTGACTACAGCAGGTACTAAATCCCCATTCGCAGGCTGTATGGCCATAAGTCTTTCGCTGGAATCGACAGGTATAGTTAACGGCACCTTCCTGCCCCTTATCGGTTCGACACTTCTCCCAATTAGTTCTTTCATAGCCACAGGCCCGACCTGAAAAGACGTCACACCGGGTAAGGTCTTCATCGTCATATTATATGCGTTAGTTGAATAGTATAGCGAAATGGGACAACTAATTCCCCTTATCCCATACACCTCCACCCCGTCATAAAGGTCTGAGAGAGGCAGGTGGGGCAAGTTATTTGTAAAAGCAGGGTGCCCGAGAACACCGGCTCCGGCTGCTAAAGCCGGTCGGACCACTCTGGCCTGAAACATGAAGATATTGCTAAGGGCAGTCTTGAAACTGGAGGAGTCATCGAGCCGGCCAGCGTAACATTCCATCCCCAAACCCGATCCCAACATGCTCGGAATAAGAGAGGATTTGGTACGCCTAGCGTTGCTTCTTGCGGAGAACTCGATAATATCAAGGTCTTCGGAAAGATGGGTACATAGTATCCCTGTGCTACCTGGTGACGATAGATTAAAGCCCCAGGTCGGTAAGTTGGCGTCCTCCACCACCTTGAGTGTCCTAGACAGTTCGACCGTAGCGAGTGCAGCCAAAGTAGGTACTATGCCCCGTGACGAGATTGCCGCGCTCAAAGATATGCCAGAAGCCGTCTCTTTTGCTGGACTGGCCATAACCCAGCCAGCGAGGTATAACGACAGAGCAGTCGCGTCGAAGCCGGGAAGTAAGAGTTCAGAGTGGGTATCGCCAGCCATGGCCAAGCCTCTGAACCTACAAGACATATCGACCATCGTGGAGCGTAGGTCCATTGCCCCGTATGATAACGCATATGCCGATGGCGCTACTGCTCCAGCGCCATACACTTGCGAGACATCTGCTCTCAAACCCACCTGTACTCCTATTGCCTCCTTCCCACAGCAAACAGGGTTGTTAAACGTAGCGAGAGTACCATAATTGGCGTTATTAGTTGTCGAGACAGCCTGACACGGAGGGAAGTCGACAGTCACACCCGCCAGTACGCTCATGGCATCAGTTAGCTTATCATCAACTGCCCTCAGCCTAGATATCATAGAGGACACACGAGCCAGCGTGAAGTTAGGAATATGAGACATGATGTAGTTAATTACCGGTATGGATGCCCCAGCCCAGTCTATCGGATTTCCGCCAGCTGGATTATCTTGCCCAAGTAGAAGGATCTGGGCACTAGGTACGCTCTGCGCTGGGCCCGCGGCGGCGTTCGCCGCTGGTACAGTAGAATCAACCGGAATCGGACCCCAACGCGGCAGATACGGTTGTGCCTCAATTAGAGGGTTCGTTTTTCCGCCAGCAGAGTTGGCTGGCAGGATGACCCTCATGTCGAACCAGTCGCTCCACCTGAATCGGGCGGCTGAACCGTTAAATAGGAAAGTGGCCGGGTGCTGCCATCTATTATTTCCTCCCGCGGTAGTTTGACGGATGCTGAGGTTTTGCCTGCAAAAAGGGGTCAGGAATGGTGGCAGGAAGGCCGCCAGGTATAAAGCTACACCTGCTGAATCAGGCCCCCAGTAAGAATCAAAGGCCCAAAGCGGGACAACAATTGTTTTATAGCCATTACGGAGTATGCCCGAAGGGTCCTTATTAGCGTTGGTAGCAAATATGCAGCTGGGAAAAATCGGCGGTCTGAAACCATCAGCAGCGGAAGGCCGCGTTGATGGGATGCCGACAGAGCCGAGCTGATCTCTATCGAGTAAAGCGTCTGTGGCCAGAAAGGCAGCAACCTCTTCGTCGTCATGAGCGACCCTAGAAATGTCAGGGGTACGATCTTCCTCTACGCCAGGAGCGTTGCCGCCGAAGTTACCCACAGGAAACTCGTAGACTGGAGCGGCGGCGAAAGCATTATTGTTGTCAATGTCTCGATCCCGAGTCGTCAAGCGAGGGATACAATCAGCAATTTGAGCCACCCCGGCTGGCATATTAACTATCAAATTGGCGGCTACCGCTGCATTATTGACCTGTCGTGTCCTGAACCCCCTGGATATATTTGCCGATGTAGAAGCAGCATCGGCGTTAAAGCTGGCCCGGAGAACAGAGCTATTCAGCGTAGCCCAATCTAGGAAGGATGTATCACTGTCATAGCTGGTAAAAGTCTCGATGACAGAGTAGAGCTGAGTAAGAGACAGCAAAGGAATGGTATTGTTTATTCCATAGATCGGCTCCGACATAGCAGCCTTAACGACAAAATCTACAGTGTCAAACCTATATCCGTCGAAATACGCGGCATTCTCCCTGGCAGTCATATAATTGGTGGCTTGGGCCGAGGTCTTCTTTTCTAGATTCTCTTTGATTCGGCTGTATATTGGGTCTTGGGCTGAATTTTCGACTAAGCCCCAAAACGTGTTGTATGTTCTGAAATTACAGAAGAGGTCGTCGAAAAACGTCGCTTGCGAAAGAGGAGCGGCGCCAGCAGCAGCGGCTCCACCAGCTAAGCGCGGAGCGACATTAACCACCTCCGTGTTCATTGCACCGAGCTCAGATAAAGGGGTGAATACGGAAGGAACTACAGCCTCTATATTCTTCCTTTCTTGTACGGCCCCGGCAATTAGGGTATGGTCAGGTATTACGTGTTTGCTTGTCCGAGTTAAACAGAAAGCCTTGCGTCCAGACAAGAGTCTCGCCCGAGAACCCGTTGGATCTGCTTCGCTGAAAGACAAGTGAGACAACTTGTCTAATGCATCATTTAAGTTATTAATCATATTTCCAGTTGAACTGGCTAAACTTTGGTCTTGCTCCCCTGCTCCAGGGTGAGTCTGCGTGTTGGTAGATGTCATAGTAAGGGGTCATCGTCAAATGGTTCGGTCGTGCAACAAATCGAACTGTCGCTCTGCTCTGATATGTTGTCTGATATATCATTCCGTGGAATACCTCTGGGTGACGGTGTCTCGCTACTAGCGGCCGTGTCCTCCATTTTCCTCCATTTCTCGTTAACCCTAGAAACCCACTTCTTGTAATCAGTAACATTTAATATAGTCATACGCTCGATTAATTCGTCCGGGAGGTCAGACCATCCGACGCGTTCCCTCCATAGTTGGGAAAACCTTAGATGGACCGTCCCATCGGACTCCTTGTCGACATGTTTGGTTATAATTCGGCGGATGCTGTACTTACAGCGTGTGTTCGCCTGCCACGTCTTGATCTCTTCTACCGAATGCTGAGATACCTTTTTTGAAAGCCTAGTCGCCCAGGCTTCCGAATTTTTCTTTCCCACTTTTCTCCTAGTCGCAGCGGAAATTCCCCCTTTCGAGTTATTCTTTTTGTTTCTCTCAGTATCTATGTAATTTCTGTGGTTGTCGATAAATAGTCGTTCAATTGCTATAAAGCCCGGTTCAAAGTCGACCAAACCTACCGTGGATTCAAATACGAATTGACCTCTGGCTATGTTTTCATCGCTAATTAATGGGAGGGGGTCAATCATTACTGTCGTCACGAGGGCCTGTATAAACGCTATTATCGACAGTTCTAACGAGTGCAACCGTATCGTCTGGAGATATGTCCACCTTCAGGATGTTATTATCTGCGTTCCTCACCCGCACCTCGCCCTCCACTTGTAAGACGCTGTTTGCCGTAGATAGATTGACCGTTAGCCCACCGCTCTCAACTCCGTCGATGCGCACTAACAAAGGCTTTTCCCCTATCCCGTCCTCGTTTAGGCCGACGAAGTTTACGACCGGCATGAACCATCCGTCCGGGTAATCGATGACCACTGGAAGCGGGACACCCGCCGCGATCGTTAGCGGTTGGACGTTAGCGACGGCCACCACATTGGTCACCTCTAATGGCCTTGTCTCGGTACTAATCACGCCTACGCCGTCGACTATGTTCGTCACGGATTTTACGTTAGATATCAGCAATTCAGAGTTGCCAGACGATACGATCAGTGGATTATCCACCGTGCCTGGAGCCTCTGAAATTATATTTGAGATATTCGATAGAGATTCCTTGATATCGGAAAGGTCCGATTCGGCCGCCCCCGAGAATCCCGATAGTTCAAAAGGGCAGTGGACTGGAACAGTTTCAAAACCGCCTGAACCAGCATCCGTGGTGATGGTGCCTAGTGTCGAGACGACGACGGGGTTCTCATACGTGGAGTAGACAGGCAGATCGATGGTAGAAGCGTCGAGCCGGCATGACACTGTCCCCGCGATACTCACAGAACCGCTGGAGAGTTGGATACTAGGCATGCTTGAGACACTAACCGCATGAGGTGAGACCGCCACAGTATTACCCACTCTGACTTCTGTGTTGGCGACGAGTCCTACCTGAGTCCCGGGAGAGAGACTCACAGTAGGACTGTTCGATACAGCGACAGAAGGAATACCTGATATTGAAAATGTAGGAGTCCCCGAAATACTGACAGAGGGAGTATTGTTGACAGAAACTGAGGGAGTCCCCAGAACCTGAACAGAGGGAGTATTACTTATCGAGACCGACGGAGTGCCTGATACGGCCACGGCTGAGCCGGATTTCAGACCAACAGTAAACGGGTATTGGTCCGGATCGGGGAACTGCTTACTATAGAAACAATAAGGGATTGTCAGGGTATTCCCCGATGACCAATCCCCAGACCCCCACCACGGTACGTAAGCTATGACCGTTAACCGGCGGTGGTTTTCTGTATCTGGAATAGCCATCGGAACCGTTATTCTTAACGGTTCACCAGTGCCGAGCACGAAACGCTTCATCCGCATTGCAGTCCAGCCGTACAATCCCGCTATCATTCTTTGACGCTCAGAAGTCGGAGTTATCCAGGTACTACCGAAGTCGTGCCACTGGCGGGCAGACTCTGCATCTGGAAAGGCACCCCTAGACCCCATGCTGCGGTTTACAGCCCTGTAAGTGTTGATCCCTGACCCGAAGAACGTATCGGTATAGCGTACGGCTTCGGACAGGGTAGTCGGTGAAAAAGCGTCCTTGGCCCCATCGAATAAAAATACTCGGACTATAATGGTCGCGGTTGGAGAGGTACCGTTGCCCGTCGTCCCTGGTCCCGTAACATAAGGAGCGAAAAACTCCATTTCTAAATCATCAACGAGATCCATATTTGGCCGGAGCACGCACGTATAAAAACCAATGTGATAGTGGTTGTAGTATGTTGGCGGAGAGCCCGCTGTTGTAGAGTACACACACTCCATTCCCCCATACTCTTCGAAATTTCCATGAGAAGGAGTAGTACTATATGATAGAGCGCCTGATCTTCCTACCTTGGACATAAGTTGACTATCTTCTTTCTTATGAGTCCATACGATAAATCGAAATCTATAACCTCATTCGGATCGACGAGATTAAAGACCCAGACGACGTTATCACTCGAGCCGCCGCGCAGCGTTGATTGACGGACCCAGAGTTTCCCACCATCACAGTTAGCGAGTTTTCCACTTCCGTTAATATTTAAGGTCACTTTTTTCTCCGAGCCATCGAGCTTGTAAGTCTCAGTATGGGTCGTTCCCCTGGTTCTGGAGAATAGAAAACCTGACCCAATGTCCGATATAGGTCCGACAGAGCTACATAGCGACAAGGGGAAGCTTGAATAGATGGGCTCGGATCCGTCGTGTAGTACCTTGTATATCTCCTGTAAATTAGAAGGGTCGTCGTCGTCCACTTCGGTCGTTAGAACGTCAGCGACTTCCTTGGCTACTTGGCTAACCAAGTCGACAACCTCCGTGACTCCCGGGGATTGCGGGAGGCCGGTACACTTATTTAAGATACTACTTATAATCCCAGCCCACCGGGAAATTTTTTTGGTGGATATACTCAGGCAACGCTTCTTAGTGGCGTGGGCCTGACCAGTGACTGGTAGTTCACCGTCATCTCGGTGTGATACGTGATTGCTATTCTGGTCACTCATAGTTAACAACGTTTTGATGTAGCAGTAAAGGATATATCATATAATACTCAAATAAGCATAAATCGTCAGTTAAAAAGACTATGAGACACTAATCTCTATGGTTCCGTGAGGGGCCCCTACCCCGTCTGGCGGGCCCTCCCCGAGAGCTTAAAGCATCTAAATTGACCGCTCCAGCCCCATAGGGACTAGGAAAAAGCCCACTCCACCGGTCCGATTGGGCTATGATGGCACTCTGGACGGCCATGTTAAACACCGGACATTGTTCCGGACCCGGCGTTAAAGGTCGGGTCCCGTTGACCCACTCCATGACGTCAAAGATGAGCGAAGCGATGGACTTGGCCGTGGCTGGGTTATTATTGTTGAACCTCTGAATCTTGGATAGCTCCGCAGAGAAAGTCAATAGACTAGCGTGTTTACTGAGCGTCTTACATCCCCAAACCGCTGCGTCTCTTATTGTCGTAGAAGGCAGAGTAACTTGATTACCGGCGAGATTATGCAGTACGGTAGCGGCTGCGAGCGGCGTGATCGCCGTAATAGGAGATGCTTCGCTTTCCGAAATTGCCGAAAAGATCCGTTCACGAGTAATTCGCCGGTCTTCATCTGAAAACGTCTTGCGGTGGAAAACCTCAGGGTCATTTGGGTCAAGCAAGTCCCAGCGTCCCGGAGTCGCTTTAGACAGTTCTGAAGCTATAATTCTAACATCTGTATCCTTATGTGTTACTAGATCGGCGTTAATCCACACTTTGACCTTCTCTTTCTCGGTCTGGATATAAATGGGACAGGTCCTCGGGAGCAAGAGGGCAACGCTGGAAGCATCATTGAAGTACAACTTTTTCGAGGCCTTGTTGAGCCACAAGGACTCCAATGAGAAAGTTCCTCTTCCAGGGTTAAGGACTAGCTTTAACGCCTTAATAACTATAGGGGAATCCTTCGTTGAAAACCAAGTCAAATCCTTTCCGCGGGGAGGTTTAGAAGTGACCTCAACGAAACCGGCTGCAGCCAACTTAGCGTCAGAGAAGTTACCCTCGACGATAAAATCTGATAGAACGATCCTGTCGATAATCTTGACGGCCGCCTTCTCAGTCGGCCCTTCGTCCCCGGCCGAACCCGAGATGCCGTCGCCAGCTGAGTCGACCGGGATTGCTATGGCAGTGGCTTCAGCGTAGGAGGCCTTTCGTTCGCTTATAACAGAAGAGGTCTGAAGACCCGTCATATCTTTCTCAACGGAGGTCAGGCGGATCTCGGTTGACTCGAACCGGGCTTTGTAAGCTGACTCGAAAGCCCTGGCCGACGTAATCTCTTTTTGTAAGACTCCAATCTGCCTGTTAGCGCTATCCAAAGTGGACCTTAGATCAGCGATCGTTTTTGAACTCGCGTTAGAAATACTGTCTATCGTGTCAAGTGCTTTCCGTTCCACACTTCTATACTTCTCCTCCAAGTCAGGGAACAAAGACACTACTTCAGTGACCCTCTTTGACAAACTCTCTTCACGCGAACGTAAAGCGACGGCTGTAGTTCGTAATTCATCCACGTCGTTCGTCAACTTCTTGATAACTATCTCCCGTTCGGCCAGTTGCCCAGACAACTTGGAATTAGACCTCTGTGAGTCCTGATAATTCTTCTCAAGGCTAGAGATCTTTGATTCGAGAGCCGAGACCTTAGCTTTGAATTGGTGTGATTCTACGGCCATTTCTGGTGTCACTGCTTTATTACCAGAGATAAACTCGGCTAGCGATCGACGATCATCGGCAGAATCCTGCTCTAGGCGGGTCACCCGGTCGGATAAAGATGTCACAACCACAGTCAGATCGGATATCTTAGTCGAGAAGAAATCCGTTATCTTTTCTATATTATCACTTATGATTGCCATCACGGAGCCAAGGATATCGTCGCCATTGAAGACGACGCTCGGCTGAGGGTCCGAGGCGGTGACATTTCCTTCGGGACTGGCGTCCTCGGTAGGGGCCGGCACCTGGCATGTGCTGGCGGTTATATCGGAGATCCCATCCCCAGAGAGGGTGTCTAGGTCAATATTCATTGGCGTTTCGCACAATGAGTTATTGCCCGCAAGGGACATACTCGGCACTTCTGGAGCCATTTTTCTCCTCGCCTTCTTACTGGCTTTCTGCTTCTGTTTAGGAGTATCAGCCTTTACCTGGGTCTGTGGGCCCAAATCAGGACCGCCGTCTCCCGCATGATCGTTCTCTAGATCACTTCCATTCTTTGACAAGCCGTCTTCGCAGCTGTCGTTGCTTGAGCAAGGCCTCGCCTCGCTATCTGCGTGTAATACATCAGTCATTTTCATAATGTTACTTTTCTTTGTTTGCTTCTTTGAGCCGTGCTCGACTCCGGCCTTCTGGGTTTGATTAAGCCACTTATCTGCTGCGTTTTTCGTAATGAAAGTCACTTTTCTTATTTCCGCTTGTTCCGTCCAATCTGCCAAGTTAATACCGGAAGGCATTAGACTCAGCAAATCTCTTGTTGAAACCTTTCCGTTATCGCCTGATCGGTGTAACATGCTGACGGCCATATCCAGCGGCATGGGCACCGGCACAGGGCGTTCGGATGAGTTGGTTGAGGCGGCTAGTATGCCGGCCCTACCGATGCTCGGTCCGTGAGGCCTGGTTTTCCCCTTGTTATGCGTATGGCCAGACTTATGCGTCTGAGCGAGCCATTTCCTGGACTCAGAGGCGTCATAGCCCCCGATAAAAACTACACTTTGCTCGCCCTTCCCCCGCCAGTACATGCTGTCCGGAATTGTTGATAGAGCGCGTGCTCGCCTAACCCAGGGTAGGTCCGAAATAGACCTCGTGTCCTTGGCTCCTAGCTTGGGATGTTCGTCCGAATCACTCAGTTCGGGACTCTGCGTATCATTTGATATCATTGATTTGGGGGAGCCGATATCCGTATTTTTATATACGCCCGGCGCGGCGTTAGAGATTTTCTTGAGCTTATGATGCTTATCCATGGCAATAATCGGCTTATTTTC
>Ga0007764_10015859_pt1 | contig 12576 bp, 8 predicted proteins | sample LauGreFa1BDMLBDN_FD_61633 | JGI IMG/M metagenome (GOLD analysis project Ga0007764, IMG submission 61633) | Metatranscriptome of freshwater lake microbial communities from Lake Michigan, USA - Fa13.BD.MLB.DN (Metagenome Metatranscriptome) | ecosystem: Environmental > Aquatic > Freshwater > Lake... | reverse complement strand
CTTGGGATCTCCTCTGGCGGGTCGCCCTAGAACAGCCCCTGGAGGCTCTCAAGGGAGGTTGGACCAACCTTATAGCTCTCCTGAGCCTTCCTCTGCTCGACCTCCTCACCCTCAACGCGAACCTGGCGGGCCGCGTAGGTCTCCACTCCCGAACCAGCCGGAATGAGACGACCCATGATGACGTTCTCCTTGAGGCCGCGCAGGTGATCCACCTTGCCCGACACTGCAGCTTCGGTGAGAACCTTGGTGGTCTCTTGGAAGCTCGCTGCCGAGATGAACGACTCAGTCGAAAGCGCTGCCTTGGTAATACCAAGGAGGAGAGGCTCGTAGTTAGCCGGCTTGCCGCCGTTTGCTACGATCCTCTGGTTCTCGTCCAGAACACGGAAGCGCTCGACGTTGTCGCCAACGAGGAAGTTGCTGTCACCAAACTCGCTCACCTTAACGCGCTTGAGCATCTGGCGAACGATCACCTCGATGTGCTTGTCGTTAATGCGCACGCCTTGGAGACGGTAGATTTCCTGCACTTCGTTTACGAGGTACGCAGCTAGCGCCTTGACGCCCTCGATGCGCAGAATGTCGTGCGGGTTGACCGAGCCGTCGGTGAGCACTTCGCCCGCCTTGACGCGATCGCCCTTCTGCACCGACACGTGCTTGGTCTTCGCGACCAGGTACTCGCGCGGCTCTCCGACATCCGGAGTTACGATGATCTTGCGCTTGCCACGGGAATCCTCGCCGAAGTCAACAACGCCATCGACGTCGCTGACGATCGCTGGATCCTTCGGCTTGCGGGCCTCAAGAAGCTCAACGACTCGCGGCAGACCGCCGGTGATGTCCTTGGTCTTGGTCGTAGCACGCTCTCTCTTCGCGATGACGTCTCCGGCATCAATGTCAGAGTTGTGCTCGACTACGAGACGAACGCCTACCGGGAGGTTGTAGACGCGCGTGTCGCCGTTCTCGCCGTGGATAACGATACGAGGACGGAGGTCGCTGCTCTTGTCCTTGGCCTGGATGATTTCGCGCTCCACGAAGCCGGTGCGCTCGTCTGTGCGCTCCTCCATCGTGTACTCGCTGACATCCACCCACTCAACGCGGCCTGCAAGCTCGCTCAAGATTGGAATCGTGAACGGATCCCACTCAGCGAGCAGGCTGCCCGGCTTCACTTCCTGGTGCTCCTCGACACGGAGTCGAGCGCCGTACACGAGCTGGTGACGCTCACGCTCACGGCCATCTGCCTTGTCGACAATCAGCACGTCGCTCTTGCGGCTCATCACGACCGAGGTTCCGTCACGACGGCGAGCGATACGAACGCCTTCGAACTTGACCTGTCCGCCATAGCGCGACTCAAGCGAGGTTGACTCTGCACGTCCGAGCGCCGCTCCTCCGATGTGGAACGTTCTCATCGTGAGCTGCGTTCCTGGCTCACCGATCGACTGGGCAGCGATAACGCCGACCGCCTCTCCGATGTTGACCAGGTGTCCGCGCGCGAGGTCGCGACCGTAGCAGTAAGCGCATACGCCGCGCTGCGACTCACAGGTGAGCACGGAGCGGATGTACACGGTGTCGAGGCCGGCTGCCGTAATCTTGGCTGCAAGGTCTTCGTCGATCTGCTGGTTGCGCTGAACCAGGATGTCGTTCGAGATTGGGTCTCGAACGTCCTCAGCGGCAACGCGGCCGAGGATGCGGTTTGCCAGCGACTCGATCTCTTCACCACCCTCGATCAGCGCCGAAACTTCGAGCGCCTCGGCGGTGCCGCAGTCGATCTCAGAAACGATGCTGTCCTGGGCGACGTCAACGAGCTTGCGGGTCAGGTAACCGGATGACGCCGTCTTGAGAGCGGTGTCAGCCAGACCCTTGCGCGCGCCGTGGGTCGATACGAAGTACTGGAGTACGGTAAGACCCTCACGGAGGTTCGCCTTAATCGGCTGCTCGATGATGGATCCGTCCGGCTTCGCCATGAGACCTCGCATTCCGCCGAGCTGACGGATCTGCTGGCTCGAGCCACGCGCTCCGGAATCGGCCATGATGAAGATCGGGTTGAAGGACGGGCCGCGCTTCGTCTCGCCAGACTCGCTCTTGAACTCCATCGACGAGATCGTCTCCATCATGTCCTCGGCGATCTTGTCGCCCACGTCGGACCAGATGTCGATGACCTTGTTGTAGCGCTCACCGGCGGTAACGAGACCTTCACGGTACTGGTTGTCGATCTCGGTGACCTTCGAGTCAGCGTCTCTGAGGAGCAACTTCTTCCCTTCCGGGATAACCATGTCCTGCACGCCGATCGAGATACCCGAGAGCGTCGCGAAGAAGTAGCCGTTGTCCTTGAGCTTGTCAGCGAGGAGCACGGTCGACTTGTTGCCGGCGACACGGAAGCACTCGTCGATGAGCTGCGAGATCTCCTTCTTCTTCATCACCTTGTTGAAGTTGGAGAACGGAAGAACACGTGGGCAGAGGTGGAACAGCAGCACACGGCCTACGGTAGTAGCGTGTAGCTCGCCGTCGATTCTGCAGCGGATCTTGGCCTGCAGGTGTGTCTCCCCCGATTGCCAAGCGAGCCAAACCTCGTCGGTGTTCGAGTAAGCCTTATTCTCGCCAAGCGCGAACGGACGCTCACGGGTCATGTAATATAGGCCGAGAACGATGTCTTGCGACGGAACGATGATCGGCTTGCCGTTGGCCGGGCTCAAGATGTTGTTCGTGGACATCATCAGAACTCGGGACTCAACCTGCGCCTCGATCGAGAGCGGAACGTGAACCGCCATCTGGTCGCCGTCGAAGTCTGCGTTGAACGCCGTACAAACGAGCGGGTGGAGCTGGATGGCCTTGCCCTCAATCAGGATCGGCTCGAACGCCTGGATACCGAGACGGTGGAGGGTCGGAGCGCGGTTCAGGAGAACCGGGTGCTCACGGATTACCTCGTCCAGGATATCCCAAACGACTGGCTTCTCCTTCTCAACCATCTTCTTGGCGCTCTTGATCGTGGTTACGTAACCACGCTCTTCGAGCTTGTTGTAGATGAATGGCTTAAAGAGCTCGAGAGCCATCTTCTTCGGAAGACCGCACTGGTGGAGACGGAGCTCCGGACCAACGACGATCACCGAGCGGCCTGAGTAGTCAACGCGCTTTCCGAGCAGGTTTTGACGGAAGCGGCCGCCCTTGCCCTTGAGCATGTCGCTGAGCGACTTGAGCGGGCGCTTGTTCGGGCCGGTGATCGTGCGACCACGACGACCGTTGTCGAATAGGGCATCCACCGACTCCTGAAGCATGCGCTTCTCGTTTCGGATGATGATGTCCGGTGCGTTGAGCTCAAGCAGCCGCTTTAAGCGGTTGTTGCGGTTGATAACGCGACGGTAGAGGTCGTTTAGGTCGGACGTAGCGAAACGGCCGCCGTCGAGCGGAACGAGCGGGCGAAGGTCAGGCGGAATAACCGGAATGACCTGAAGGATCATCCACTCCGGACGGTTGCCGCTCTGCTTGAAGGAGGTGAGAACCTTTAAGCGCTTTGCGAGCTTCTTCTTCTTCGCCTCGGAGGTAACCTCAACCATCTGCTCGCGCAGCTCAGCGCAGAGCGGTTCAACCTCTATAGCCTTGAGCAGGGTGAAGATCGCCTCAGCGCCCATGCCTGCCTCGAAGCCAGCACCGAACTCTTCGCGCGCAGCACGGTACTCACGCTCAGTGAGCAGCTCGCCCATCTTGAGGTTGGTCTTGCCACCCTCAGTCACGACGTAGCTTTCAAAGTAGAGCACTTTCTCGAGATCACGCAGCGTGAGGTCGAGAATATTGCCGATTCGGCTTGGGAGACTCTTCAAGAACCAGATGTGCGCTACTGGGCACGCAAGCTCGATGTGGCCCATGCGCTCACGGCGGACCTTCGACTGGATGACTTCCACGCCGCACTTCTCACAAACCACTCCGCGGTGGCGCAGGCGCTTGTACTTTCCGCAAATGCACTCGTAGTCCTTTACGGGACCGAAGATCTTCGCGCAGAAGAGTCCGTCACGCTCGGGCTTTAGGGTGCGGTAGTTGATCGTCTCCGGCTTGGTAACCTCGCCAAACGACCAGCCACGGATGCGCTCCGGGCTTGCCAACGCGATCTTGAGCGCGTTGAACTTGATCGGGTTCTTGGGGCGTTCAAATAAGCTAAATAAGTCGTCCATGTGTCTCCCTCACATTGAAATCTGTGGCGGCTGCCACCGTGCGTTACACGGCGGCAGCTGCTGTTGAGCCGTTATCGGATGCTGCTGTTGAGTCCGTCGAAGCCTCGGTCTCAGCCGCCTGCTGCTCCTCGACGAGTTCTACGTCGAGACAGAGCGACTGGAGCTCCTTCATCATAACGTTGAAGGACTCCGGCAGACCCGGCTCGAGAACGTGCTCACCCTTGACGATCGACTCGTACATGCGGGTTCTTCCAGCCACGTCGTCCGACTTGACCGTGAGGAACTCCTGCAGTGTGTACGCAGCGCCGTACGCCTCAAGTGCCCACACCTCCATTTCTCCGAGTCTCTGGCCTCCGAACTGCGCCTTTCCTCCGAGCGGCTGCTGGGTAACGAGCGAGTAGGGCCCAATCGAGCGGGCGTGGATCTTGTCGTCAACCAAGTGGTCGAGCTTCAGCATATACATGACACCGACCGTTGCCTTCTCAGCGAAAGCCTCGCCCGTGCGTCCGTCGTACAGCTGAACCTTGCCCTCAGTTGGCATACCGGCAAAATGCAGCAGCTCCTGGATATCCGACTCACGCGCGGCGTCAAACACCGGCGTTGCGAGTCGAACACCCGTCATCTCGCGGCGAGCGAGGTCGAGCAGGTCTTGGTCAGAGAGTCCGCCAACGAAGTCCGAGTGCGGGCTGTTCTTGTAAGCAACACCGAGAATCTCGCGGATCTTGGCAACGGCGCCCTTCTTGCTCTCCGGAGTCGTGTCAACACGATCGACGCCAGTGAGCGGGTCCACCACTGACTCTACGAGGTCACGGATGCGGCGGCCGAGCATGTAGCTCGCCCAGCCGAGGTGCGTCTCGAGAATCTGGCCCACGTTCATTCGGGAAGGAACGCCGAGCGGGTTGAGCACCATGTCGACTGGTGTTCCGTCCGTGAGATACGGCATGTCTTCCTGCGGGAGCACTCGCGAGAGCACGCCCTTGTTTCCGTGGCGGCCTGCAACCTTGTCTCCGACCTGAATCTTGCGCTTCGATGCGATGAACACCTTAACCATCTTAATGATGCCAGGTGCGAGCTCATCGCCTTCCTTTAGCCGCTTGATCTTCTCGTTCAGGTGCGCGCGCTTGTTGTTGATGAGCTGACCCGTGCGAACAACAGTTTTGTTGATCTGCTCCTGGATAGCCTCATCGCCAACCTGCACGTCGCGGAGGTACTCGAACGGAACTGAGTTGAGCAGCTCCGCCGTGAGCGTCTCATCCTTGCCGATGAGCTGCGCGCGCTTGTCGTCGACGAGGCGAGCCGTCGTCGCCTTACCCTTGAGGAGACTTACGATCTCCTTCATGGCAGCGTCGCGGAGCACGTTGATCTCGTCGCGGTGGTCCTGCTCAAGAGCAGCGATCTCGCGCTTTTCGAGCTCGATCGTGCGCTCGTCCTTGTCTGTGCCCTTGCGGGAGAAGACTTGTGCGTTGATGATCGTGCCTTCAACGCCTGGCGGCAGCTTGAGGCTGCTGTCGCGAACCTCGCCCGCCTTCTCGCCGAAGATAGCTCGCAGGAGCTTTTCTTCTGGGCTGAGCTGCGTCTCACTCTTCGGAGTGATCTTGCCGACGAGGATGTCGCCAGGCTTGACCTCTGCGCCGATGCGGATGATGCCAGACTCGTCGAGGTTCTTGAGCGCTTCCTCACCGACGTTCGGGATGTCGCGCGTGATCTCCTCTTTGCCGAGCTTGGTGTCGCGGGCGATACACTCGAACTCCTCAATGTGGACCGACGTGAAAACGTCATTCTTCACGAGGTTCTCGTTGATCAGAACCGAGTCCTCGAAGTTGTAGCCGTTCCACGGCATGAACGCGACGAGACAGTTTTGTCCGAGCGCGAGCTCTGCCATGTCCGTGCTCGGCCCGTCAGCGATGACTTCCCCAGCCCCTACTCTCTCTCCAGCGCGCACGATCGGGCGCTGCGTGATGCAGGTGTTCTGGTTCGAGCGGCGGTACTTAACGAGCTTGTAGATGTCTACTCCTGTGTCGAGCGAGTCATCGGTCATCGAGTCGGCCTTGATGACAATTCGCTCGGACTCAACCGAGAGAACCTGTCCGGCACGCTTCGTTACGATCGTCGCCCCCGAGTCGCGGGCAACGATGTGCTCCATGCCAGTTCCGACCACTGGGGCCTGGGCCACGAGGCAAGGAACAGCTTGGCGCTGCATGTTCGAACCCATCAACGCGCGGTTCGCGTCGTCGTTCTCGAGGAACGGGATGAGCGATGCTGCAACCGAAACGATCTGCTTCGGACTGACGTCGAGCTTTGAGACCTCAACTGGCGGAACCAGGAGATACTCACCGTTGCGGCGGACTGGGATTGCAGCCTCAGTGAGGTTGCCCTTCTTGTCCATCTCAACGCTCGCCGGCGCAATCGTCTCGCGCTCCTCTTCGAGAGCCGAGAGGTACACGATGTCGCCAGAGGCGCGACCGTTGTTGTCAACTACGCGGTACGGGGTCTCAACGAAACCGAACTCATTCACACGAGCGTAAACGGCAAGCGACGCGATAAGTCCGATGTTCGGGCCTTCCGGCGTCTCAATTGGGCAGATACGGCCGTAGTGCGTCGCGTTTACGTCGCGCACCTCGAAGCCAGCGCGGTCGCGGGTAAGACCACCGGGTCCAAGGGCCGAGAGACGACGCTTGTGGGTGATCTCCGAGAGCGGGTTGGTCTGGTCCATGAACTGCGAGAGCTGCGACGAGCCGAAGAACTCCTTCACCACAGCCGCTACCGGCTTGTAGTTGATGAGGTCCTGCGGAACGAGGGTGTCGATGTCCTGCATGCCCATGCGCTCCTTGACGGCGCGCTCCATGCGGACGAGACCGATGCGGTACTGGTTCTCGATCAGCTCGCCGACCGCACGCACACGGCGGTTGCCGAGGTGGTCGATGTCGTCGATCGAGTAGCGCTGAGCATCCGAAGAGTTGCGGAGCTCAAGCAGGTAGCGAACCGTCTCCTTAATGTCCTCTGGAGAGAGAACACCCTGGTCCATCGGAGGAGCCTCACGGCCCTGCGAGATGTAGAGTTTGTGGTTCAGCTTGTACCGGCCGATGTCCGAGAGGTCGTAGCGGTCAGCGTTGAAGAAGAGGTTCTTGAAGGTCGCCTGTGCGGTCTCCGGACGAGGAGGATCGCCAGGGCGCAGACGCCTGTAAATCTCAACGAGGCTGTCGATAGTCGGACACGAGAGTCTTCCAGAGCGACTCACCTATGTGGTTGTCCTCTACGTACAGAACGCGGATGCGGTCTAGCCCAAGCTCGCGCTGCGCGCTGATATTGCCCTTCTCAACGATCTCGCCCTTTGAGTTGACCTTGTCAGCCTTGAGCTCGTCGCCGGCGTTGACGATGATGTCGAACTGCGAGCAGATCTCTTTGGACTCCTTCTCGTCGAGCTCAAGCACCACTGGCGCGAGACGCTCACGAATTACATCCCAGCCAACGAGAACTTCGCCCTTCTCGGCGATAACCTCTCCGGTCTTCGAGTTTACGATGTTGTCAGTTGCCTGAACTACGGTCTCAGCGGCGATAAGGCCCGGAACGGACTCAGGCGAGATCTCGATCTCCTGAACTCCAGCTTCCTTGAGACGGCGAATAACTGCCTTGTTGAACTTTCCACCCTGCTTCACGAGGACCTTTCCGCCCTCCTTGATCTCGCGGAACGACTTCTCGCCTTCGAGCTGGTCGGGCTTGAACTCCTTGGAGACAGCTCCGCGCTTTCCAAAGATGAGCGTGTCGGTGTGGTAGTACGATGCGGCGATATCGTCTGCTGTCATGCCGAGGGCGCGCAGCAGAACCGTCGCGTTGAGCTTCCGGCGACGGTCGATACGAACGTGCAGGATGTCCTTAACGTCGAATTCGAAGTCGATCCACGAGCCGCGATACGGAATGACTCGCGCCGAGTAGAGGAGCTTGCCTGAAACGTGGCTCTTTCCGTCGTCGTGGTCGAAGAACACGCCGGGCGAGCGGTGCAGCTGGCTCACGATAACGCGCTCAGTGCCATTGATGACGAACGTTCCACGCTCAGTCATGAGCGGGATCTCGCCGAAGTACACAACGTCTTCCTTGAGAGCGCTCAGGTGGCGGGCGCCGGTCTCAGGGTTAACGTCCCAGAGAACGAGCTGAATCGTCACACGCAGTGGAGCTGCCCACGTCATGCCACGGTCGCGGCACTCGTCCATGTCGTACTTCGGCGTGCCGAGGTTGTACGAAACGAACTCAAGCGATGCTGTATTGTTGTAGTCTCTGATCGGGAAAACCGACTTGAATACCTTCTGAAGACCGATGTCTTCGCGCTTCTCCGGCTCGACGTTCGCCTGGAGGAACCTTTCGTATGAGCTTTTCTGTATGCCGATAAGGTTTGGGATTTCTGCTATCTCACCGATTCTTGAGTAGCTCTTGCGGAGACGGAGGTTGGTCTTGATTTTCGATGTCATACGTAAGTGACTCTAAAGGCAAAAAGCCCACCGTGCCGACTCCCCCGCCAGAGCGGTCAAGAGGCACGAATGAGCTGGTAACGCCTATAAAACTCGGCTCCACAACGCGCCCAGAGCAGGCGCGGAGGAAGTAACGAGCGTGGGTAGTGGCGACGACCTTTTAGAAACCGGCACAACAAAGATAGCCCGTGTGCGGAGAGCTCTCGCCGCAGTGAGACAACGATGTTGAAGACCGAGTATCGACAAAGGCAAAGCCCCTACTTAGCAACTCCCAAGGCTGCCGGTCAGATGACCGAGCCCCCGAGAGCTTAGGCTAACTTCAAGACCGGGGGAAGTCTCCCTCCCCCGGCCAGGCGCCCCCTTTAACAGCTATTAGAAGACCTCTTCTAAACGCTGTTCTTGTGTAAGGGGTGTGCTTACTTGAGGCTGGCCTTGGCGCCGGCTTCCTTGAGCTTCTTAACGAAGTCCTCAGCCTCAGCCTTAGCAACGGCCTCCTTGACGAGCTTCGGTGCGCCGTCAACGAGGTCCTTAGCCTCCTTAAGGCCAAGTCCGGTGATCTCGCGAACGACCTTGATCACCTTGACCTTCTCGGCTCCAGCCTCGTCGAGCATGATGGTAAACTCTGTCTTCTCCTCAACAGCGGCAGCAGCCGGCGCACCAGCGCCACCAGCAACCATTGCTACCGGAGCGGCAGCGCTAACACCAAGCTCTTCCTCGAGCTTCTTCACCATCTTGGCAGCATCCATCAGGGACATACCCTTGATGAAATCTACAACGCCTTCGAACGTGTACGATCCAGACGCTTCAGACATGGTTTTACTCCTTTCCTAACGTTACAACTAAAATTAACTAAACAAACTTACCGACCGCCCCCTAACGCAGCAGGGCTGCCGACTACTCTCCTCCGAGCTTCTTCCTGTAAGCCTCAATCGACCTAGCGACCTGCGCGCCGGGCTCCGAGAGAACTCGGACCAACCGGGTTGCGGGCGCGGAAATCAGGCTCAGCAACATGGCGAACGTCTCCTCACGGCCCGGCATCTTCGACAACGAATCAACACCGGCCGCGTCTACGTACGCGCCATCCAGCCAACACCCCTTCACTCGAAACTTTTCATTTCCCTTGGCGAACTTCATGAGCACCTTCGTCGGAGCGATCGGGTCGCTCGTCGAAGTCACCACAAAGGTCGGGCCATTGATCGTGCCCAGGAACTTCTCAACCTCTCCTGGCTTAGCGCCGCGTCCGCTCTCAACATTGCTGACGGCGAGTCGCGCCAAAGTGTTGCGAACTACCTTAGACTCGCAACCGGCTTCATGCAGGTCTCTGCGAAGCTTCGTAATCTGCGCGACCGTCAGTCCACGGTAGTCGGCGCAAACCGCAACCGTTGCCGACGAGAAATTGGCCACGAGGCTCTCAAGCTCTGCTGCTTTCGTTGCCTTATCCATACTTCAAACTCCCTAATGAACCGTTACGCTCTCAGCGCCGAAACGTCGACTGCAACTCCCGGACCCATCGTGAGCGCCATCGACGCTGACTGGAGGTACACGCCCTTGCTGGTCGAAGGCTTCGCCCGGTTTATCGCCTGGAAGAGAGCCTGTGCGTTTTCCAAAATCTTGCCGCCGCCGAAGGAAGCCTTGCCGATCGACGCGTGAACGATGCCCGCCTTATCGACGCGGTACTCGGCACGACCCGCCTTAACAGACTTGACCGTCTCGCTTATGTCGAACGTAACCGTTCCGACCTTTGGCGACGGCATGAGCCCGCGGGGTCCGAGAAGCTTTCCGACCTTTCCGACCTGCGCCATCATGTCTGGCGTAGCGACAACACTGTCGAAGTCGAAGAAGCCGCCCTTGATCTTCTCAACGAGGTCATCTCCACCAACAAAGTCAGCACCTGCCTCCGTCGCTTCCTTCGCCTTGTCGCCCTTGGCGAACACGAGAACACGAACCGCCTTGCCTAGACCGTGCGGCAACGCAATCGAGCCGCGTACGTTCTGCTCAGCCTTCTTCGGGTCAACGCCGAGTCGAACTGCAACCTCAACGGTCTCGTCGAACTTCGCCGATGCTGTGCTGGCAACTACCTGGCAAGCGTCCTCTAAGCTGTACAGCTTGTCGGTCTCGACCTTTGCCCGCGCTGCCCGTATCCGCTTTCCTTCTTTATTGCGCGCCATATAAAACTTCTAAGACTTCAGTAAATTCTTTAATCCTGCCGGGTTGTCTCGCTACCGAGGCTCTCCGCCGCATCTCTCGCCAACCCTTTCCAACCGGCCAAAATCACCCGAAAAGTGCGGCCTGGGCAGAAGGAGGCGCAAGACTAGGGAGTTGCCCCTGATAAGTCAATATCTCCAGCCTTAAATGACATCTACGCCCATGCTGCGGGCGGTACCTGCGACGATCTTGAAGGCTGCCTCCTCGTCGTAGCAGTTAAGGTCCTGCATCTTTTGCTTGGCGATCTCGTAGACCTGCGCCTTCGTGATCCTGCCAACCTTGTCCTTGTTCGGGACAGACGAGCCCTTCTCAAGCTTGAGAGTCTTCTTGATCAGGTACGAAACAGGTGGCGTCTTGAGCTCGAAGGTGAAGGAACGATCCTTGAACACGGTAATGACTACCGGAACCGTCTCACCCTGCTGCTTCTGGGTCTTAGCGTTGAACTGCTTACAGAACTCCATGATGTTGACGCCGTGCTGACCGAGCACTGGTCCAATAGGAGGAGCCGGATTCGCCTGGCCACCCGTCACTTGCAACTTAATAAAGGTACTAATCTCCTTGCTCATCTGAACACCTCTAACTACACGCGTTTGGAAACTAAAAAGTAAGCGCTACCGATTGGTTAGCACTTCTCTACCTGCATAAAATCGAGCTCAACTGGAGTAGCTCGTCCGAAGATGCTGATCAGAACCTTGACCTTGCCCTTCTCTGGTCGGACCTCTTCGATGGTGCCGTTGAAGTCCGCAAACGGACCGTCGATCACCTTCACGGCATCTCCCTGCTCGAAGTTCATCTTCGAACGAGGCGAGGCTGCCCCCTCCTCTACCTGGCTGAAGATTCGCTGTACTTCATCTTCGCCCATCGGTTGGGGGTTCGTCGGATCCCCGACGAAGCCGTTGATCTTTGGGGTTTCCTTAACCAGGTGCCAGGTCTCTTCGTTCAGGACCATCTGGACCAGGATGTAGCCGGGGAAGAACTTGCGCGTCGAGGTCTTCTTCTGACCCTTAACGAGCTCCACCACCGTCTCTTGCGGGACGTGAACCTCGCCAAAGAGGTTCGTAAGCTTATTCAGCCGAATACGCTCTTCGAGGGCCTGCTTAGCCTTCATCTCAAAGCCTGCGTAGGCCTGAACAACGTACCACTGTAGCTTCGGTTCAGCTGAGGTGCTGGTCTCCATACCGGTTCCTATCCAGTTACTCCTTCACTAGCCGATCATCTTCGACATCAGCCAGTTAAACGTGAGATCCATGACGAAGAGACACATCGAGATAAACACGATGATCAGAAGCACCACGCCGGTAAGGCGGGTAGTCTCCTGACGGGTCGGGGTGTGAATCTTCTTCAGCTCATCGACCGCTGCCGAGAAATATCCCTGCTTGCGACCAACCGCTGCGCCTGTTTCAGCAACCCTTTCACTCATCTCAGATCCCTAACCATTTCGATAGGTTACTCAATAAGAAGCCTGTCTCTGCCGCGCCGTTAAGCGCGCCATGCACCTGACAGTAATGGTAACGCGTATCACCTTCACCACGACTGCTGCCACAGCCGCGGATCACGAAGCCGGGAAGCTAGCAGAAATCGAGCCCCCGAGCAAACGCCCCTACTCCCTCTCCTGGACCTGCACGCCATCGAGCTTTCGAGTCACGAAGCCCTCAACGTGCTGCCGCAGCGCCTCAACCTGAACCGAGGCCAAAACCTCGCTGGCGAAGGCGTGAACCAGGAAGTTCCTGGCGGTCTCGCGGTCGATACCGCGG
>Ga0007764_10063615_pt1 | contig 12659 bp, 24 predicted proteins | sample LauGreFa1BDMLBDN_FD_61633 | JGI IMG/M metagenome (GOLD analysis project Ga0007764, IMG submission 61633) | Metatranscriptome of freshwater lake microbial communities from Lake Michigan, USA - Fa13.BD.MLB.DN (Metagenome Metatranscriptome) | ecosystem: Environmental > Aquatic > Freshwater > Lake... | reverse complement strand
TTAATTATTTATTTAAATTAAGAGTATTTTATGCCAACTATTCAACAATTAGTTCGCAAAGGAAGAACTGCGGTGGTGAAGAAAAGTAAATCTGCTGCGCTTGATTCATGTCCTCAACGAAAAGGAGTGTGCGTACGTGTTTACACAACCACACCAAAAAAACCGAATTCTGCAATGCGAAAGGTTGCTCGTGTGCGCTTAACCAATGGTAAAGAGGTTAATGCGTATATTGGCGGTGAAGGCCATAACCTTCAAGAACACTCATTGGTTCTTGTAAGAGGTGGCAGGGTAAAAGATTTACCTGGAGTTCGTTATCATATTGTCCGAGGTGCTGAAGATACAGCAGGTGTACAAGGTCGTTCTCAAAGAAGATCTAAATACGGCACAAAGAAACCTAAGCAGAAATAATATATAAGCTTTAAAAAATGAGAAGAAGAAAAGCAAAAAAAAATCGCCATTCTGCCAGATCCAAAGTTTAATGAGATCGTGGTTACGAAGTTTGTGAATAATTTAATGTACTCTGGAAAGAAAAGTTTGGCTTTTAGAATATTCTATGATGCTATTGAATTAGTAGATCAGAAATTGGAAGACCAAGCGCCTTTAGACGTTTGGAAAAAAGCATTGGAAAACGTTACGCCTGCAGTTGAGGTTAAAAGCCGACGTGTTGGTGGTGCTACTTTTCAAATCCCTACACCTGTTCGCGAAGAAAGAAAATCATCTTTAGCGATGAAATGGTTGATAGGATATTCTCGTAAGAGAAATGAGAAGACGATGGCTCAACGCCTTGCTGCAGAAATTATCGCTGCTTCTAAGGAAGAAGGTGCTGCATTTAAAAAGAAAGAAGATACCATGCGTATGGCGGAAGCTAATAAAGCATTTTCACATTTTAGATTTTAATTAAGAAATGGCTAGAGATCTTAAATATACCAGAAACATTGGAATTGCAGCTCATATTGATGCTGGAAAAACCACCACTACGGAACGTATTCTTTACTACGGTGGTGTAAGTCACAAAATTGGTGAGGTGCATGATGGTGCAGCTACAATGGATTGGATGGAACAAGAGCAGGAAAGAGGAATTACAATTACTTCTGCTGCAACTACCCTAAACTGGAAATACCGTGATGAATTGTATCATGTCAATATTATTGATACCCCAGGACACGTTGATTTTACAGTGGAGGTTAATCGCTCACTAAGGGTATTAGACGGATTAGTTTTCTTGTTTTCAGCTGTTGATGGTGTTGAGCCTCAATCTGAAACAAATTGGAGATTAGCCAATAACTATAATGTACCTAGAATTGGTTTCGTTAATAAAATGGACCGCCAAGGAGCAGATTTCTTGATGGTTTGTCGTCAAGTAAAAGATATGCTTGGTAGCCACGCTTTGCCACTTCAAATAAACATTGGTGCTGAAGATGGTTTCTTAGGAGTTGTTGATTTAATCAACTTCAAAGGGATTGTTTGGAACGAGGCGGATTTAGGGATGACATTTAAAGAAATTCCTATTCCTGACGATGTTATTGATGAAGCTCGTCAATTGAGAAGCGAATTATTAGAGGCTGTTGCAGAATTTGATGAATCTTTGATGGAGAAATTCTTTGAAGATGAAAATTCATTAACTGAAAGAGAAATATTAAATGCATTAAGAGCTGCTACAATATCAGGAAAAGTTGTTCCTATGATGTGTGGTTCAGCATTCAAAAATAAAGGCGTTCAAGCAATGCTCGATATGGTTATGGAAATTCTTCCTTCACCTATGGATATCGAAGGTATTGTTGGAATTAATCCAAAGACTGATTTAGAAGTGTCTCGTCAACCGTCATTTGATGAGCCTTTTGCCGGTTTGGCTTTTAAAATTGCAACCGATCCTTTTGTAGGACGATTATGTTTTGTACGTGCTTACTCTGGAAAGTTAGAAGCGGGTTCTTATGTACTAAATACTCGTTCAGGAAACAAAGAAAGAATTTCTAGAATTTTCCAAATGCACGCGAATAAGCAAAACCAAATTCCTGAATTAGGAGCTGGTGATATTGGTGCTGTAGTTGGATTTAAAGATATCAAAACAGGTGATACCTTGTGTGCAGAAAATGCACCGATTATTTTAGAATCAATGAATTTCCCTGATCCTGTTATTGGTTTAGCAATTGAGCCTAAAACACAAGCGGATACAGATCGACTTTCTATTGGTTTGAATAAATTATCAGAAGAGGATCCAACTTTCCGTGTGAAAACGGATGAGGAAACAGGTCAAACAATCATTTCAGGAATGGGTGAACTTCACCTTGAAATTATTATCGACAGGTTAAAAAGAGAATTTAAAGTAGAAGTAAGTCAAGGTGCTCCCCAAGTGGCGTATCGTGAAAATATTAACGGAACCGTTGAACATCGTGAAGCTTACAAGAAGCAATCTGGTGGTCGTGGTAAATTCGCTGATATTTTGGTTCGTATTTCCCCTCAAGATAATCCTGAAAAAACAGGTCTTGAATTCATTAATAGTGTGAAAGGTGGAAATATCCCACGTGAATTTATTCCTTCTGTTGAAAAAGGATTTAAAGAATCAATGAAGAATGGTGTTTTAGCCGGATTCCCGATGGATTCAATGAAAGTTGAATTGCTCGATGGATCGTACCATGCGGTCGATTCTGATTCCCTTTCTTTTGAATTGTGTGCTAAAATGGCATACCGTGCAGCAGTCAAAGGGTGTCAGCCAGCTTTACTTGAGCCGATTATGAAATTAGAAGTGGTTACTCCTGAGGAGAATATGGGTGATGTTGTGGGAGATTTAAATAGACGAAGAGGAATGATGAGGGGAATGGACGATCGTAATAATGCTAAGGTATTAAAAGCTGATGTGCCACTTTCTGAAATGTTTGGATATGTTACGCAGTTGCGTACAATCACTTCGGGAAGAGCAAATTCTTCTATGGAATTTTCACATTACTCTGAAGCACCTAAAAATGTTTCTGATGAAGTTATATCAAAAATAAACGGTAAAGTCACTGCATAATAATTAAATACGATGAGCCAGAAAATTAGAATAAAGTTAAAATCTTACGATCACAATCTAGTAGATAAGTCTGCAGAGAAAATCGTAAAAACGGTAAAATCAACAGGTGCAGTAGTTAGCGGACCTATTCCTTTGCCAACACACAAACGTATTTATACGGTGTTGCGCTCGCCTCACGTAATGAAAAAAGCGCGTGAGCAATTTGAATTGTGTTCGTACAAGCGCCTAATTGATATTTATAGTAGTTCGTCAAAAACAGTTGATGCACTGATGAAATTAGAGCTTCCGAGTGGAGTGGATGTAGAAATTAAAGTTTAATATTAATAATTAAGTTATGCCTGGAATAATTGGTCGAAAAGTCGGAATGACTAGTATCTACAGTGCCGAGGGTAAGTCATTACCATGCACAGTGATAGAAGCTGGTCCCTGCGTAGTTACACAACTAAAAACGCAGGACAGAGATGGTTACGAAGCCGTTCAATTAGGATTTGGTGCTCGAAAAGAAAAAAATACCCCGAATGCATTGAAGGGTCATTTCAAAAAAGCGAACACTACTCCTTTAACGAAATTGGTTGAGTTTAAAGGTTTCAATAATGTAAGTATTGGAGATGTTATTAACGTCACCTTATTTGAAGAAGGTGAGTTTGTTGATGTAGTTGGAACTTCAAAAGGAAAAGGCTTTCAAGGTGTTGTTCGACGTCACGGTTTTGCCGGAGTTGGACAAGCTACACATGGTCAGCATAATCGTTTACGTGCGCCTGGTTCAATTGGTGCTTGTTCATTCCCAGCTCGTGTATTTAAAGGAATGAGAATGGCAGGACAAATGGGTAATAAAAGACGTTTGGCACCAAATCTTGAAATACTAAAGGTAATGGCGGATAGAAATATTATAATAGTGAAAGGATCAATTCCTGGAGCTAATGGTTCAACTGTAACAATTAAGAAGTAATGAAAGTAAAAATATACGATGCTACAGGATCGCTTACTTCAAAATCAGTAACGCTATCAGATGATGTTTTTGGTATAGAACCAAATAATCATGCTATCTACCTTGATGTTAAACAGCACTTAGCCAACAGACGTCAAGGAACACATAAAACGAAAGAACGAGCAGAAATAGCTGGTTCTACTAGAAAAATAAAGAAACAAAAAGGCACAGGTGGCGCAAGAGCCGGTAGTGTTAAGTCTGGTACTCGCGTAGGTGGAGGAAGAATTTTTGGTCCACGTCCTCGAAACTATCATTTTAAGCTTAATATTAAGCTAAAGCGCTTAGCAAGAAAATCTGCGTTTTCCTTTAAAGCTCAAAATGAAGGGCTTATGGTATTGGAAGACTTGGCTTTTGCGAATGCTAAAACAAAGGAATTTGTGAACTTGATGAATGCACTTCAACTTTCAAATCAAAAAGTATTATTGATTTTAGGTGATAAAAATGATAGTGTTTATTTGGCTTCTCGAAACCTTGGAAAAGTTAAGGTCGTAACAGCAGATAGCGTTAATACTTTTGATGTGCTAAATGCTAGGAAGGTTGTTATGACGAGCAGCTCAGTGGGTCGAATTGAAGAAATACTAAATTAAGGGTTATGCAAGGAATTATTAAAAAACCAGTAATTACCGAGAAAGCTACAGCGGCAAGCGAAAAGCGAAACGCTTTTTCTTTCGAAGTAGATAGACAGGCAAATAAAATTGAAATTAAAAATGCTGTAGAGAAAATGTATGGTGTGCACGTGGTTGCAGTTCGGACATTGAATTATGGCGGTGGTAAGTCTTCTATGAAGTACACTAACAAAGGTATTGTTGAGCAAAAAAGCAAGCAATGGAAAAAAGCAGTTGTTACTGTAGCAGATGGTGAAACCATTGATTTGTTTACTAATTATTAATTGAAACAATGAGTTTAAAAAAATTCAAACCGACAACTCCAGGCCAGCGACATAAAATCGCGGTTGATATGAGTGATATTACTGCGTCTAAGCCTGAGAAAAGCTTGGTTTCTAGCATGAAGAAATCGGGTGGTAGGAATAATGATGGTAGAATGACAATGCGCTATTTAGGCGGTGGTCATAAACAAAAGTATAGAATCGTTGATTTTAAACGCGATAAGCATGATGTGCCTGCCACGGTTAAAACAATTGAATATGATCCTAATCGTACAGCTAATATTGCTCTTTTGTTTTATGCTGACGGTGAAAAAAGATATATTATCGCACCAACTGGTTTGAAAGTAGGTGATGTGATCTTGTCTGGAAAAACAGCTACTCCGAATATCGGTCATGCAATGTTTTTATCAGATGTTCCACTTGGTACTGTTGTTCATAATATTGAATTAAAGCCGGGGAAAGGTGGATCGATTGCTCGAGGCGCTGGAACATATGGTCAACTTAATGCGCGTGATGGACGATACGCAATTGTTAAAATGCCTTCTGGAGAAACCAGATTGATTTTAACTACTTGCTTAGCAACTATTGGTTCTGTTTCCAATTCTGAACATAATCTTACCGTTTCTGGTAAGGCTGGCCGTTCAAGATGGTTGGGAAGACGACCACGTGTTAGAGGTGTTGTTATGAATCCTGTTGATCACCCAATGGGTGGTGGTGAGGGTAGAAGCTCCGGAGGTCATCCAAGATCAAGAAATGGAATGCCTGCGAAAGGGTTTAAAACTAGACCAAAGACTAAGTATTCAGATAAGTTTATTATTGAAAGAAGAAAAAAATAGAGTATGAGTAGATCATTGAAAAAACCGCCATTTATTCATTACAAGGTAATGAAGCGTGTTGATGAAGCGCAAGCATCTAAAAGTAAAGCTGTTATTAAAACTTGGTCTAGAGCTTCAACCATAACGCCAGACTTTGTTGGGCTTACTTTCGCTGTGCATAATGGGAATAAATTTATTCCAGTTTTTGTCACCGAAAATATGGTTGGTCATAAGTTAGGAGAGTTTTCTCCAACTAGAAATTACCGAGGTCATGGCGGAAATAAAAAAGATAAAAAACGATAAGATAATAAGATAGTCATGGGTGCTAGAAAAAGATTAAGGGCAGAATTGCTTAAAGAAACGAAGAAAAAAACAGCTATCGCTGAATTGAATAATTCTACGATCTCACCAAGAAAAATGAGGTTAGTAGCAGATATGATTCGGGGCATGGAGGTTAATAAAGCGTTGAATGTATTGAATCATAATGCCAAAGATGCTTCGTTAAGCTTGGGTAAATTATTACGCTCCGCAATTGCAAATTGGGAAGCTAAAAATGAAGGGTTAGACGTGAGCCAAGAAAACTTGATTGTTAAGACAATTGATGTTGCAGGTGGCGCCATGTTGAAAAGAGTACAGCCTGCTCCTCAAGGTAGGGCACATAGAATTAGAAAAAGATCAAATCACGTGACTATCATAGTTGATGGCGTAAATAATTAATAAGAAATGGGACAAAAAACAAATCCAATTGGCAATAGGTTAGGTTACATCACAGGATGGGAATCAAACTGGTATGGTGGAAATGATTACAAAGACAAAATTGTTGAAGATGATCAAATTCGTAAGTATCTAAGCGCAAGACTTATTAAGGCAAGTATTTCGAAAATAATTATCGAACGAACCCTAAAGTTAGTTACGGTAACAATTAATACTGCTCGACCAGGTGTTATTATTGGTAAAGGTGGACAAGAAGTTGATAAACTAAAAGAAGAATTAAAGAAGATTACTAAGAAAGAAATTCAAATCAACATTTTTGAAGTTAAACGACCTGAATTGGATGCTCGTTTAGTGGCTGATGGTGTTGCAAGACAATTGGAAGCTAGGATTTCATTCCGTAGGGCAATTAAAATGTCAATTGCTTCTACAATGAGAATGGGTGCGGAAGGAATTAAAATTAAAATTTCTGGTCGTTTGAATGGTGCTGAAATGGCTCGATCTGAAATGTATAAGGATGGTAGAACACCTCTTCATACGTTTAGAGCGGATATTGATTATGCACTTTCTGAGGCACATACAACCTATGGAAGACTTGGAATAAAAGTGTGGATTTGTCGTGGTGAGGTATATGGAAAAAGAGATTTGTCTCCGAATGTGGGGGTTTCTACTCAATCAAATAATCCTGTGCCTAACAATCGACCAATGGCACCAAAAAGAAAGAAAAAATAAAACGGAGTAAATAGATAAAAATGTTACAACCTAAAAGAACAAAATTTAGAAGAGTACAAAAAGGAAGAACCACTGGTTTAGCTCATAGAGGAGCGACTATTGCTTTTGGTTCTTTTGGCCTGAAAACGTTGGAGCCAGGATGGATCACTTCTCGTCAAATCGAAGCTTCTCGTATCGCGGTAACGCGTTACATGAAAAGAGAAGGTAAGGTTTGGATTAGACTTTTTCCTGACAAGCCTGTTACATCTAAACCTGCAGAGGTAAGGATGGGTAAAGGTAAAGGCGCCCCGAGTCATTGGGTGGCAGTTGTAAAGCCAGGTAAAATTATGTTTGAAGCGGATGGCGTTTCTTACGAAATCGCTAAAGAAGCAATGCGCTTGGCTGCTCAGAAATTACCCGTTAAGTGTAAGTTCGTTGTGAGAAATGATTTTGTTATACCGATTTAATTTATAATTAAAATGAAACGAGAAGAAATAGTGCTTTTATCGAACGAGGATTTAACGAAACGTTTGAAAGATTTTAAAGATCAAATGGTCAATTTAAAGTTAACGCATAAAATGGCACCCATCGAAAATCCGATGAGAATAACAGGTTTGCGTAAAATAATTGCTCGGTTGTGTACTGAGTTAACGGTTAGAGAAAATATGGCGAAAGCCGAAAATTAAAAAGCTTATATGGAAAAGCGGAATCTTAGAAAAGAGAAAATAGGTACGGTGACAAGCAACAAAATGGAGAAATCTATCGTAGTTGCTGTCGAACGAAAAGTGAAGCACCCGAAGTATGGTAAGTTCGTGAAAATGACAACCAAATTCGTTGCACACGATGAAAAGAATGATTGTAATGAGGGCGATACCGTTCGCATTATGGAAACTCGTCCTTTGAGTAAATCAAAGAATTGGAGATTAGTAGAAATTGTTGAAAGAGCGAAATAAACTGAATAATGATACAAACAGAATCTAGACTTTCAGTAGCAGATAATTCCGGAGCAAAGGAAGTCCTTTGTATTCGAGTATTGGGTGGTACCAGAAGACGTTACGCGTCAGTAGGTGACAAAATTGTTGTCGCTGTGAAAAGTGCCATGCCCAATGGAGCTGTGAAAAAAGGAACTGTCGCAAAGGCAGTAGTTGTGAGAACAAAAAAGGAAATCAGAAGGCCTGATGGATCGTATATTCGATTTGATGATAACGCTTGTGTTATCTTAAATCAAACCGGCGAAATGCGAGGCACTCGTATTTTCGGGCCTGTTGCACGTGAATTGCGAGAAAACAACTTTATGAAAATTGTTTCATTGGCACCTGAAGTGTTATAATTAGTAGAATATGCAAAAGAAATTAAACATAAAAGTAGGAGATTCCGTTCGTGTTATCTGCGGATCTTCTAAAGGACAAGAAGGAAGTGTTACAGCTATTGATCGCACTAAAATGAGGGTAACTGTTCAGGGTGTGAATATGATCAAAAAGCATAATAAGCCTAGTGCTTCAAACCCGCAAGGTGGAATTGAAGAAAAAGAAGGAACGGTTCACATCTCAAATTTGATGGTGGTTGTGAATGGAGAAGCGTCTAGAATTGGACGGAAATTGAATGAAAAAGGAAAATTGGTTAGATACGCTAAAAAATCAGGAGAAGTAATATAATGACGACTTATTCACCAAGACTTAAGGAAAGGTATAACACTGAAATTATTCAAGGGTTAACTGAACAATTTGGATACACTTCTGTAATGAGGGTTCCTAAATTGAAAAAAATTGTACTAAGCCAGGGCGTTGGAGATGCCGTAGCAGATAAAAAATTAATTGAAAGTGCTGCAGCTGATCTTTCTAGAATCGCTGGACAAAAAGCAATTACAACATTGTCGAAAAAAGATATTTCGAACTTTAAGCTGAGAAAAGGAATGCCAATCGGTACGAAAGTTACTTTGAGAGGCGATAGAATGTACGATTTTTTAGATCGACTTCTAGCTGTATCTTTGCCTAGAACAAGAGACTTCAGAGGGATAAACCCTAAAGGTTTTGATGGGCGAGGTAATTTTAACCTTGGAATTAAAGAGCATATTATTTTTCCGGAAATAGATATTGATAAAGTTAACCGAATACTAGGAATGGACATTTCGTTTGTAACCAGTGCTGAAAGTGATGAAGAAGCTAAAGCATTATTAGACGCGTTTGGGTTTCCATTTATTAAAAAATAAAAAGGAATGGCAAAAGAATCAATGAAAGCGCGTGAGCGCAAAAGAGAAAGGTTAGTTGATAGATACGCTAAAAAGCGTGCTGAACTAACGAAAGTATTGAAATCAACATCTGCAGATGAAAATGTGCAGGCGGAAAAATGGAACGCCATGATGGCTTTACAAAAACTGCCGGCTAATTCTTCGAAAGTAAGGAAGCATAACCGATGTGGATTAACAGGACGCCCAAGAGGGTATATGAGACAATTTGGTATTTCAAGGGTGACGTTTAGAGAAATGGCACTAAATGGAAAAATACCGGGTGTGAAAAAAGCAAGTTGGTAATTGAATTAATAAATAGAAAATGACTACAGATCCTATAGCAGACTTTTTAACCCGAATTCGTAATGCGAGTTCAGCAGGTTTGAAAATGGTTGAAATACCTGGGTCGAATATTAAACGCGCAATGACGCAAATTTTGTTCGATCAAGGGTATATTTTGAATTTTAAATTTGATGATGACGATAAGCAAGGCATCATTAAAATAGCGTTGAAATATAATATTTCAACCAGAGTACCAGCAATAACTAAATTACAACGTGCCTCTAGACCAGGTCTACGAAAGTATAGCGGTTCTGCTGAAATGCCGAGGGTTTTAAATGGTCTCGGTATCGCCATAGTTTCAACTTCTAACGGTGTGATTACCGATAAAGAAGCAAGAAAATTGAAAGTTGGTGGTGAGGTTTTATGTTATGTATATTAATAATTAAGTTGTAGAAGATGTCAAGAATTGGAAAACTACCTATAAATATACCGGCTGGCGTTGATGTTAATATCAACGGTACTTCGGTGACTGTTAAAGGTAAATTAGGTGAAATGTCACAGGAAATAGATCCATGTATTACTATATCTATTGATAATGGTGTTATGACTTTCGTGAGAGAATCAGAAGCTCCAAGCCATAGGTCAAAACATGGTTTGTATCGTGCGCTCATTCAAAATATGATCATCGGTGTCTCTGAAGGTTTTAAGAAACAAATGGAGGTAATTGGTGTTGGTTTTAGAGCAAATGCTGAAGGTCAGCAAATTGAGTTGTCGCTTGGATTCTCCCATTCAATTATATTGGAAGTGCCTGACCAAGTTAAGTTAACAACCTTAACTGAAAAAGGTAAAGCGCCACTTGTTACTATCGAATCTTATGACAAGCAATTGTTAGGGCAAGTAGCAGCGAAAATTAGAGGCATGAGAAAACCTGAACCATACAAAGGAAAAGGAATTCGATTCTTAGGTGAAGAAATTAGAAGAAAAGCTGGTAAATCAGCAGGTAAGAAATAAATAAGTAATCATGGCATTAGATAAAGTTTTAAGACGAGCAAAAATTAAGCGAAGAATTCGCAAAAAGATTAGCGGTACCGCAATGGTTCCTCGCCTATCTGTGTATAGAAGTAATAAGCAGATCTATGCGCAAATTATTGATGATATCAGTGGTAAAACACTTGCATCCGCTGGTTCTTTTAAAGAAAAAGCAGCTCAAAAAGTGGCGAAATTAAACCAAGCAATCTTGGTTGGAAAATTGATCGCTGATAAAGCTAAAAAAGCAGGTATCGAAACAGTTGTTTTTGATCGTAATGGTTATTTATATCACGGTAGAGTTAAATCACTTGCTGATTCCGCTCGTGAAGGTGGACTTAAATTTTAATAAGAAATGAGCGCAATAGCAAATAGAGTAAAATCATCAGACATTGAACTTAAAGATAAGTTAGTGGCTGTAAATCGTGTAACTAAAGTTACCAAAGGTGGACGTACATTTAGTTTTTCAGCAATTGTTGTTGTTGGTGACGAAAATGGTGTCGTAGGTCACGGCCTAGGAAAAGCCAAAGAAGTAACTGAAGCCATCACCAAAGGTATTGATGATGCCAAGAAAAACTTAATTCGAGTGCCGATTCTACATGGTACAGTTCCTCATACCCAAAAAGGAAAGTACGGTGGAGCTGAAGTGTTGCTTAAACCAGCAACTAATGGTACTGGAGTTATTGCAGGTGGTGCAATGCGTGCTGTACTTGAAAGTGTTGGAGTTCATAATGTATTGGCCAAATCGCAGGGTTCGTCTAATCCACACAACGTGGTGAAGGCCACCATAGATGCGCTTTCTAAAATGCGCGATGCATTGGCTGTTGCGCGACAAAGAGGAATCTCGCTTGATAAAGTGTTTAACGGTTAATAGAAAATGATCATGAGTATTATAAAAATAAAACAAGTTAAAAGTGCTATTAAAAGACCTGCTGATCAAAAAGCAACGATAAAAGCACTTGGATTTAGAAAGCTGAACCAAACCATTGAAAAGGAAGGTACGCCTCAAATCTTAGGAATGATAAATAAGGTTAAACACCTTTTAGTAGTTGTTGAATAGTAAGAAATAGAACAAATGGAATTAAATAATTTGACACCTGCTAAAGGGTCTGTAAAAAAAGAAAAAAGAATTGCTAGAGGGCAAGGTTCTGGACATGGTGGAACTTCCACTCGTGGTCACAAAGGAGCGAAGTCAAGATCCGGTTATTCTAAGAAAATAGGATTTGAAGGTGGACAAATGCCGCTTCAAAGACGTGTGCCTAAGTTTGGATTTAAAAATATTAATCGTGTTGAATATAAAGCGATCAATATTGATGCTATTCAAATGCTAGCTGAATCGAAAGGAATTACCGATTTTAATATGGATGTATACAGAGAAAACGGTCTAATATCTAATAACGATTTAGTGAAGATTCTAGGTAGAGGAGAATTAAAATCAAAAGTGTCTGTTTCAGCGCATCAATTTTCTGCAAAGGCAATTGAGTTGATTGAAACAAATGGAGGAAACTATACAAAAATCTGATTAACTGTTAAATGAAAAGACTACTTACAAATCTTCAGAATATCTGGAAAGTTAAAGAGCTCAGAGAACGAATTCTTTTAACTTTAGGTCTTATACTTGTTTATAGGATTGGATCTTTTGTAATTCTTCCGGGTGTTAATTATGAAATCCTAAGACAAGCCTCTGAAGGTGGTTCTCAAGGTCAAAAAACATTGGAGAATTTATTATCCATGTTTTCTGGTGGTGGTTTTACGAATGCTTCAGTGATGGCCTTAGGCATCATGCCTTACATTAGTGCTTCTATCATCATGCAATTATTAGGAATGGCTGTACCTGCTGTTCAAAAAATGCAGAATGAAGGCGAGTCAGGTAGAAAACAAATTAATAATTATACAAGAATTCTTACCATTGTTATCTGTGCACTGCAAGCGCCAAGTTATTTATCAATGTACGTTGAATCTAAAGGGGCTATGCCTCCTGATGCTGGGGCTTTTTGGTGGAG
>Ga0007764_10111948_pt1 | contig 13190 bp, 16 predicted proteins | sample LauGreFa1BDMLBDN_FD_61633 | JGI IMG/M metagenome (GOLD analysis project Ga0007764, IMG submission 61633) | Metatranscriptome of freshwater lake microbial communities from Lake Michigan, USA - Fa13.BD.MLB.DN (Metagenome Metatranscriptome) | ecosystem: Environmental > Aquatic > Freshwater > Lake... | reverse complement strand
TTTTTTGTACTTCTTTTATATTACTTATAACCAATGTAGATCTTTCAAGATTAATTTCTTCTTCCTTTTTAATAGATAAATCTTCCTATACTATTTCTTTCTTTGTTTCATTAATGTTAATACTTTGTACTTCTCTTATATCTTTTATGACCAATGTTGATCTTTCCAGATTTATTTCTCCTAAATTTTGATTAAATTCAACTGAATTAGACTTTTCGTGATCCACATGTCGGCTTTGAATTTCATCCTCATGCACATGATCATCATGATCGTTGATTTGTATCCCATCAAATTCTTCCTTCACATCCTAATCTTCCTGCAAGTCCTGATTAGAATGAACCTTAACTTTCTAATGTGTGAATGAAGAAAAGTCACAGTGTTTGAAGCACTAGTATAATCCGGTTATGATGATAAGTGATCCCAAAATTACAAATACAACGATAAGTGCGATCGATGTCTTATCCATGGTTGTCACATTAATCTCTGGGACTGGCGGGGGTGTAGTATCTGTTGTATCTGTAGGACCTGAAGGGTTCGAAGGATCTACTGGTTTCGGAATCGATACCACGGAGGTCAGACTCAGGATAGGCAATCCGATTGCGCTAGCAAGTGCTCCAGAAGTAGATCCAGATTCAATTAGCGAGTGAATTGATGTCAAGTCGGATTAAGTCGTTGGATCTGATGTTGGTGGCGGGGGCGGTGTGAAATTTTGCGTGGATGTATCTACAGGAGTGGGTTCTGTCCCTGGCGCAGCAGGGTCACTTGGGAGCACTGCAGGGAGCACTTGGAAGTCAATCACGACTGAGCCTGGCACAATCTTGACAATCTTCACCCTGGACGGGTCGATATTCAGGAATGCTGTCAGGTTGTTGATGAAGGCCGTGGGTCCATTGGTTGCGAAGAACGTGTTGAAGTCCATCTGGATTTTGGCCGTGACTTGAACCACTTCCACCAACTGCAGGAGGACTTCACAACCGGGACCTTTCAACACGAACTGGATGCTCTGCTCGTCTTTGTTCTAGTAGTTGGTGCCGCAGACGAAACCATTCTTCTGCACGTCGGGGAGGTTGATCAGGTCTACGTGCTTGTTGTTTGCGAAGTCGAAGGGGAGACTGTCGATCTGTTTCTAAGCATTGTTGCTGGTCAAGTATTTGACCAGGATCAGTTTGGCAGAGTACTACTTGACCCTGAAGATGACCCAGTTGGAGGGGGTCGCTTTGTCCAGCAAAACGAATCTAAATTGATCAGGGAGTGTCCCTTTCGCTTCCATCACGAATTCTTCATAAAACTTGATGATGAACGGGAACCTGTTTAACTTGAGCTGACTCGTGTAGAAGCCATCCCAACTGTTGTCTTGGAAGTTGTTTGAGGTGCTGATGAAGTTGTTGTTGGAGTTGGTGACAGTGACTGGGTCGAACGAGATGGTCAACTTCTAGACTGTGCGATCATCAGCCACCACAGTCCCTTACAATGAAGGGTTGGGACACACGAACGAGTTTGAGGGTGCGTCGTGCTTACAGCCTTTGAACCCGTGGTGGTTTAGATGTTGGTCCTCCCAGGTGTAATATGCTCCGCCTGCCGAGGTGTCAAGAGTGGTGCCGTCGATTGACAAGGGATTCTTCCCAAATAAGGTGCCGTCTGAATCAAAGACAAAGAAATTCTACATGCCGGTGCAGATGAATGCGCCACAATTTGATAGTTCGATCCAATCGGCTGCATTGACCATGGGGTCCATCAGCGACAGAGGCAGGTTAGGAGTGACGTTATGCTTGGTTATTTGTGAGAAATATTGAGGAATGATGTTGTCGGACGATGTGGGGCTGGTTCCGACCAGAGCGTCGAATTGGTTGGGGAGATTGCACTTGTTGAGGAAATTTTCGAATGTTACTTTGGTCTAGAAAGCAACTCCGTTTTGGAGAGCATCGTGGTGCTTGCTTTCAATGGGCAAGTGGGGTTTTGCGATGGGATGACTCTGGGGCACTTCCAGGATGATGGTGGTCATGATGCCCTACCTGACTTGACAGTCATGAGTGGTATTTTTGCATGTACTGTTGGTGGCTGCTGAATCGCACTCAGAGCTGAAGTTGGCAGCAATCCAGAGGTTACTAAAGTTGTGCGTGTGTTTGACATCTTGTCCGCACGTGACTATGGCGACTCCCTAAAGGTTATCGACCAGAATGAAGTCATGAATGTTGGCAGAAATGTGACTGGAGTTCGAAGCCACCCCTATCTTCCGGTTGGAGTATGCGACCTGGTTGGACATCTCTAGACATGCAGATAAGTCACTACTAGTGTCGACAATGCCGTTGTTGCCGTGGTGCATGATATTGTTGAGGATGGTGTTGTTGGTAGTGCCACAGGGGTTGAACTTCATTGAGAGTCCGTCCCAGCCACTCCCTGAACCAATATTGTTCGTTATTACCAACCCTGTGCATGCAGGCTGCGCTGTCTCACAGCAGATACACTAGTTTGAATTCATGATTCCCAACGACCAGCTGGGGTTGAGGACCTTGTTTTTACTCTACATCACAATATTGTTGTCGATTGTGATGTTTGTACTTTCCTGCACCCACACTCCCACTGAGATGTGGTCCAGCACGAGGTTGTTGGCAAACTTGAAATTAGTTGCTTTCGAGAAGATTATGGAGTACCAATCCGAATAGCTGAAGGTGTTGTTGGTTATCAGGATTGTGTCAGAAGCGTCCAAATTGCTCACTGTGAGTGAGCCCCTCAAACGCAGGTTCTGTCCGCAATTCGACACCTGGATGTTGGAAATGGTGCCCGTGGCTCTGCGTTTCTTGACTGTGTTTGTCTCGAGGATAAAATCCTGAAATTGACTCAAGTAGAGGGTGCATTTCCAGGTTTCGGTTGGCTAATTGTAGGGCTGGATCTTGATATTCCTCGTGATTATAACAACCTCTGGAGCCTAGTCTATTGTGGTGAATTTGGGGTCTGTAAATTGGACATTCGGGACTACGTGGTCAGCCTTAGTGTTATCCTGTATTGTGATGGTTCCGACATTGTTAGAACATGTTGCAGATACAACAGTGTAAACGAATGTTTTAATTGTCTCCAGAGCCCATTCGTCCTGGTTGCCCTAGACTGAGGGCCCAACGGCTATTTGGTCATTCGGCAGCAGACTCAAACATGTCTTGGTGGTAATAGTAGCTGAACCTGAGAGTGAAGTGGTCTTGAGGCGAGTGATCTAGTTCTGCCGGGGTGCTCCAAAGAGTTGCACACTGTTGGTCAGCATGAGACCCTTGTTGATTTGGTCAACATTGTCATTGATGGCCAACTACGGACTGTCCACTGCTCCGCACAACTCGATAGTAACCGAGTACTTGGGGTCGAGGGGTTTAGAGCTTGATCCGATGATTATCGCTCCAGCCCTGCCGAAGATGATGTTGGCCCTGAATACGATGTTGGGGTTGTTGTCGTCGGGAATGAACAACAGTTGGCCCTGGATCTCCACTTGCTGCAGACACGTCAGTTGACTCTGTCGCACCACCATCACCCACTCAGGCTATACGATCGCATTGGTGGTGTTTGCGTCAGGTACTGCACCTGCGGCCGTGCTCAAAGCACTTGCTTGATTGCAGTCATTAGGAGTGTTGTTGTCGTTGAGTTGCTTGGGGTCCACTCTGCTCCAACAATTGTCAGTGTCCCAATAGCGCGTGAATGACTCAGGGGTAGCGTCACAGTTTGCACAAGGGAGGTTGCATACGCCCCAACAGTTGAAGGCTGTCACATTCATTCTCATTAGGTCGAGCTTTGTCCCCCTAGTTACATTTAGATACAACAATTTGTTGGCAGTATCGTTATAGTTCTAGCCAAATACATTCTGGTTCTGCTAAAACTGCGCAAGTGTGTTAGGTTATCCTGTGTCAGGGATCGGCTGGTCTCCTGTAAAATCACCGTATCCTTTTGAAACAGGTCCCACCGTGACTGTGTAGTGGGGTCTCTTTTGCAACTACCTGAATTTGAGCACAACCCACTCTCCTGACTGAATATTCCTATTCGTGAGCACTTGCACGGTGTCGAAGTCGATTTGAGTCTCAATGTACAGGAACTATTCAAAGCCAGTCAGGAAGGGCATGCACCAGCTATACATCGGATTCTTCTTTTGCTTCTGCAGGTGAATGGTCTAGTTAGATACATCTTTGATGTCGGTGCGTTTGGTCTAGTCTGCAGTGGGGGTCTCATCCCGCAAGACCTACATATCCAACCCTTGGATAAACCGCCCTTGTTGCATCGGATTCTAAATGCACACGTTACGCAGGGTTACGGTATTGTTGCACTTCATGCCTTCCACTTTGGTCGGACCCAGATTGTTGATGTCTCCAACGAGTTCCCCACTTCCTTAGCGCACGTCTTACTCGCATGCACCAGCCTTTTCCAAGTGTTTGAATCGCTGCACAGCCCAACCGCCCCCTGTGTAGCCGGTGAGTGAGCCATCCAAGTCCTGGATGATGTCTCTCTATTGTGTTTCCCATCTGATGAATCGCTTTACAGAAGGTTCTGTGAGCACGTTCAGCTTTTGCACTGAGTAGTGTGCGCGGCCAGCAAAGGTGGAGGGCGAGAAGAAGCAATGCGAACATGTGCTCAGAGCTGCTACAGAAGTTCCAATGGTGTCATCATAGTTGTAAAAGTTGACTCCGTCGAGGAGGACGTCGAAACCCTCCCCAGGGCCAATAAAACCTCTGTGGTCATTGCGCATGTTGGCTGAGTCGTTCAGTCCGGACTTCCCCACAATCACCGCATTGGTAACGGTCACTGACGGGGACACGCCAGCAACTGCAATTTCGATGCCTGCTGTTTTGTTGTCGACGCATTTGAAGTTGAGGAATTGGATATTGCCGACTAACTCAGTGATTGCACAGACTTCATTATTGCTGAATCCTATGAAGTTCTCGAACACAGACAGCACCGGTGGGTTTGCTGTGAACGGAGTGTCTGAGGTCAGGTCCATCATTGCTCCACAGGGGTTAGTGCGGGCATGCAGCCCATGGAAGATCCTCAAGCCCTATCGGCCGTTGCTGTGTGCACTGTTGTTCTTGAATGAACCGAGAGGAGACCCATTGGGACAGACGTTGGCAGTCCCGATGAACGTGTTCTTGGGCGTGCTATCTAAGTCGAACCAGAAGCCCTACCGGTCTGAACCTGCGGCTGCGTTACCCTCAAAATAGTTGTTCGGATTGGTTATCCAAAAGGTTGCTGGGGTCTGGTCTGTGTTGAGAATGCTCCAGGACCTCTTAGTGGAAACTCCCAAGTTGTTGAGCATCTAGTTGTAGTTCTCTACCCCATCTTCGATGAAGAAGTTGTGGCCCTTGATGTTATAGCACACATTCCACTCCTACCGCAGTTACGAGGTATCGTGGATGGTACTTGCACGGTTGAATCCGTTCTACATAGAGGAACGTTTGACCTAGGAGTTTTCAGCATTGCCGATCTGGTGGAAGTGTACGGTATATCTGGCGAGTTGACCCAACTGCCCCATCTACTAGAATTCGACTCCATCGATTTGTGCATTGGACCCGATTGAGAAGATAATAACATGGCCGCCTTACTCATTATCCCAAGAGTAATCGTCTCCCCTGATTTTAACATTGTGTGTGAGCAACCCGACTTCAGCACGTACTTCGATTGAGTCCACGACAGTACCTGTTTGAGGGTAGTTCTGTGTGTCTGCCTAGTGGGTTTACACTAGTGGTTGAGTCAGGATGATGTCAGTGCCGTTGGCAATGCTCTGAATTGTCATAACTTCAGACTCCGTGTGGATGAACCCTGAAGCAGCCACCACTATGGACTCGCCAGCCACCCAATCCACTGGTGCCTGCAGTTTGAGACTAGTACTGCCAGCTGCAGCTGTCGATGCGAGTCTGGTCCACGTGAGAGTACGTGGTTTTCCGTGTGCCTTCAGCATTCCCCCTTAGATAGCAATGTTTTTGTTGCCAACCGAAGGCAGCTGTTTGTCTTTTCTAACTCCTTGTAACGTGATGATTGCAGTTCCAGTGATTTCATTTCCTTTTTTCCAATAATCAGGTTGCCATCTCTAACAACGATCTATTTGGCGATCAACTCTAAATTCGCATCAGTTTTAAATTTGAGTGTCCCTTCAATTGTGACCAAGAACAAGGGTGGCGGACTAACGTCCAGAAGAATGCGATTGCCAGGCGGGATATCCACACTTTCACCCTCAACTGGGGGCGGGAGTCCACCCCACGTGTTCGGACTGCTCCAGAGGTCGATCTACTCTTAGAATGATGTGCCCATGGTTGCTTACCCCTAACTGGTCTGTACTATGATGTTGGATCCGTTGACAGTGGGCTAGGCGTTTAGCAGGTCAGTCTTGTACCCGGTGGCGCACTGGAATGATGTGTTTGTGATGGAAGATTGGTCCAACACGCATGTGATGCCATCTATGGTAACCAGGGACACTGATGATAGCAAGGTCCCTGTAAAAGTGACTACAGTGTGTTGCTGAGTGCCTCCTGAGCTTGGACTTATTTGAGTGACACTTGAAGTTTAACTTGAGGAAAATGTGAAAGAATCAGCAGCAACTTGAGGTGTACTTGTGCTAACACTAACAGCGACTGGACAATTAAGTGGATCTGCAGTGGAGGTTTACTGCAGACGTCCAATAAACTCAATTTCTGCTAGTTGGCATTTACTTGCAGCAGACCCTAGGAATCTCCAATACTGGTGCATTTGGTCTGCAGGAACCTACTGGTTCCAACCTTGGTACAGATTGGAAGTGGAATAAACATTCAGATCAGTCCATGTCGAGTTATCGTCACTTTATTGCAACTTGCTCCCACTCAGATTGGACACTCCATTTTGAACGTTGCTAGGGAAGAATTTGATTGTACTGACTTCTGCAACCCAACCAGTTTGCAAGACAATGCCGATCCAACAGTTAGTGGAACTAGAGGAGTAGAAGTCATTTTAATTGCCATTTGTTGCAAATATCAGTTGTGAAGGTGTGTCTGCAGAAAGAGTCAGTGGGTTGTATTCGTTATACAGCAAATTCAAGTTTGAGACAGCCTATGTCGAATCAAGTTGAGGAGTGGTAATTGTAAGAGCAGTAGCACTTGCGGAATTGATTGTTGCAACATGTCCACACAACGTCACTACATTTTGAGATGCGACTGGGTTGAATCCGTTGTTTGCACTGTTGATTGTGAGAATTGTTCCGCCGGCATATGAACCTATTTACTTACTGTCGAATGTAGGTGTCAAACCTGTAATCAATTGTTGAGTTGAACCTGTTAATACTGCTGAGCTATTTACGTAGAGATTGCCTGAGAAACTGGTGCCACTTAATGATTATGTTTATGTTCCAGATGGTGTTAACTTATCCGCTATGGGAATTGTTGAAAATGTTACAACTAGAGATGTGTTTGTCAAAGTTTAAGTTGAAGTTGGGATTCCACACAGATTGAAAGTGTTGATTGTTAGTCCACTAGCTCCTGATGGGATCACAAGGGTCTATGTGATCGCCAGATTGTTTTTAACAGCTGAATTCAATGTGACTTTAAGAGATGAATCTACATTCAACTGGTTTGAACCACTTGCTTATGTGAATTGCACTGATTTGTTGATATCTGTTTACACCTGCAAGGTTTTCATTCCACTGTCTAATTAGTCATAAGAGAGTACAAGTGCATTTGCAGCAACACTCACGATTCTTATTGGATTGTTGCTATACCATACTGTTGTGTTAGTGGTGAAGCCACTTCCATTCATCGTAAATTGGAATCCTCCTTGGGGCCCTCGGTTGCTGGTGAGGGAGGTCACGTTGTTTACTTAATTTTAGAAAAAGTTAGTTGCAGACTACCCCTAACTCTTGGTAGAGTCACTGGCATTCAATCCATTTTACAATACTGTTACTGGCTAATTCCCTGCATTCAATAGATTGTTGGTAGAAGGACAGAAATTACAAGTAAGTACGTCAGTCGTTGGCCCGACGGGAGTGGGTGGAGTCTAATTTGCAGCACCAGTGTCTGGACCTATCTACAGTGAACTGCAGTCGACAGCTTCAAACATATTTCCTTTAATTTGAGCGAAATCATTGTGTAAGGCGTTGTCGTCCCAGTTAGGGTTGGGTGCTCCACTGACGTACCAATTCGACCCGTTGTCGGCTAGGATGATTCCGTAGTCCTTCATCGCTTGCATGATAATTTTGCCCGCAGGAGACATGCCTGACAGGTCCACACTGGATTTGAGTCTGAAACGGGTACCCAATGGGGGAACGTTAGGGTTCGTATTGGTCGACGCAAAGTGCCTGGCAGGCCACACGTAGCTCTTGCGAGAGTTGACTGCTGTGAACCTGAGAGCATGGTTGATGACGCCTGCTTGCACATCCTCCTACCTCACCAGCCCTGGCAAGATCGGGAGACCTGCTGCATCGGCTGAGGTCCAGCCATCCGTTCGGAGGTTGTCAGAAGTCAAGTCGAAGATGGCCCCTGATCCTGCAGTCGGAGGAGTGGTTGTTAGATCGGTCGCCCAGGTTTCATAGAGCTTGCAAGTGGACGTCTCCAACAGCAACAAGTGCGAGTCTGTGGGTCCCTCCAGCTGCGGACTTGCAGGGAGTGGGTAGGGTCCTGCGTCACTCTCATCCGCAAATGTAAACGTGAAAGCGGTTGAGGTGACGGAGGGGTCAGTCGCATTGACGAGGTTGAAGGGAATGCCGATGGGATTGCCTTGCCAAGTGGCAGCCCCGAAGTCTGGGTGAAGGGATGTGTTAGCCCCGATACTAGATATTTAGGCGTCAGACTGAGGGTCCTTCGGAAGCAGAATAACTGGCGTATTCCAAATATTGTCCAGGGGGAAAATGTTACAACCGCCTAGTTGAGTCAGAGCAGGGGTAGGGTAGGTTATTGTACTTTGGGTGGTGGTCATTGTGCTTACGGGGCAGTCCTGAGAGCCTACACTAACTTTCCAGTTGGCTGCGTTGTTGTCGATTGTTGACAGTCCAGATCCGCTGATCTGAATCGGCCCACAGCCTCCTTGGCTCTGCTGATTCGCGAACACGTTGGGGGTAAGCGCAGGGTCGAACGAAAACTAACATGTGTTGCAGAGGGTCGCCTGCAGGGAAACCCTGAGAAGAACTAACACCTCCAAGTGAGTGCCTTTGTAAGGTGCCCCGAAAGGAGCTTGCTCAATCTGGCAGACTACCTGCGTAGCTGTCATACTCTGGATGAGACACCAAGTGAAGCCCCCGATGTTGACCGACATCACTTGAGTTTAGCCCTCAGGGAACCCTGTGCCAGTGATTGTCAGAGTAGATCCTCCTTAAATGCTACCGCTATTCGGGGTGACCGAAGTCACGGTGAAGTCCACATTCACTGTCAGAGAGGAAGTGCCTTAGCCGAGAGGGTGGACACTGAGGTAGATGTTGTTGAGGCCGCTGGAAGTGGCGAAGAAGAGGCACACAATCGTTCCATTTGTGTTGGAAAGGATAGCACAAAGTGTGGCTTTATCCAAAGATGGACCGATACTAATAGAAATGTTGGATGGAGTAATTGAATCTAAATTTTGAGAAGTGAAAGTCAATTGTTCTTAAACCTATGGTGGAATCGTTGCTTTGTCAATCGTTAGTAAAGAGGGTGTCAGCGAATCTGAGAATGTTTATTTGCTTTAAGAGATGGTATAACCATTAACAGTTAGATTTAGAGCGTAATCCCCACTATTATTGCTGCTCAAATTGATTTGACATGTAATGCTGTCATTTGAAGCAATAGATGTGACACATGCCACATTATTTATAAGTACAGAGTTGTTTCCTGTAGTATTGCTAAACCCTGAACCAGCGAGTGTCACCTCGGTCCCTCCTTTGGTAGACCCTGAAGTTGGGGTGATCGAAGTAATAGTAAGAGGCACAAAGAGGAGCGATTTATTGCAGGCAGAGTTGGTGTTATTCGTGCAATCAGCAGTTGGCAGACTGTTCCCGTAGATTGAATTAGTCACTACGGGAATATTCCCTCCTGCGACTCCTTGTGAGTTATCAAAAGTACATTTGATTTGTGTTGCAGACTGAGAAGTAATCGTGCAATTGGATTCTCCTATCGAAACGGATGGAACGTCAGAACCTGTGGAGAATAATGTTCCATTGATTGTAACTTATCTGTTAGTATTGAGTGTTAGACCGCTAAAAACTACGGTATTGGTCGAGTTAGAGAATGTTACAATAGTGTTGATGTTGGCTGAGTAAGAGCAAGAGAGTGAACTCGAATTGAATGTTGTTGTTAGGTTTAGAATAGAACAACCTGCATTTGCAACATTAACTGTTAAGTTTGATGATGTTAGACCGAATTAGAATCCATCAAGTTTCAAAATGGAATTAAGTGTCGAAGATGTTACTGTAGCAGAGCCAGCAGAAGTTGTTACAGTTATTGTTGGACTACTTGTAGTGTCTTAGTTTACACCACTAACTGAGCAAATGAGTGTGGTCTGATCAGAGGATATTGAAATATTTGCACAAGCATTAGAATCGACTGTAACATTGTTATCACTTAATGTTGCACTAAAATCTGTTCCTACAATAGTAAATAGTGTACCTGTAACACTTAATGAATTTACAATAACAGGGGGATTATTAGTATAGTCTGTTGTAACAGAATTAGTTATAGAAATAAGACTAGTTATTGCTGAATAGTCTATAGAACACACTTAATTAGTAGAATTATTTGAAATATAGGTGCATGCGGTATTATTAATAGAAGCAGTAACTGTGGAGTCTGTGTTAGTTGCAGATAAAGTTAGTTGCACTCCAACTGAGAAAGATGTCAATGAAGGAGTCAGAGTAGAATCAAACTTTTAGTTGCATGTCCCATCAGGGGTAACACACAGAGCCTCTTAAGGTCCATTGAAGACTTTCACAGCAACCTTGTTCGGACTGACAATTGTTTTCAACATGAAATCAGGAATTGTAGTGAACACTCTTTCATTCGACCCCACCATCACCCTCTTGACAGCGACTGAAACATTGCTCTGCGCATTCGGATCACATACCATTCCACCTGTAATCTGTGTAGTGTCAAAAGTAAGAGTGTTTGCAGGAATAGGTCCTTGGAAAGCTGACCCCCACTATTGGATCCTCACGTGAGGGCGGTTCTATGTGTCCTAGTTTTGGAAAAATGGAGCTGAATTGAAGTCAGATGTTATTTGTGAAAGAGCATTCAGGAATGAGTTCTGGTTGAACTGTTTGACGTCAATAGCCTGAGTGATCATGCCCTGATAAGAAATGGTGAAATTGCCAACGAGAGGAGGGGTCACAGGGTTACTTGGGTCAGGAGTGAATGCTTCCTACTTGACCACTTGGTTGGTCACGTTGAAGAAAGGCTGCACGGTGAAGAGTTGGGTCTGGACGGTGCCGATGGTCCTCCTGAACACGAAGTACTACACATAGCCTGTCCTTTGTGAGCTAGAATTGAATGAAGTGTTCATATCATGATCAGACACCTATTAGGATAACATGGGGTCAACATTGCAGTCATCCATGTACTGGAGGTCAGTGAGGAAATTGTATGAACCCAGAATGTTGCCACTGGAATCGATGGGGTACCTGATGACATTGAATTGGCTTAATGATTAGTTAGAAGCAAACTAAGCCATGTTTTTGACAGTACCTGCACTTGCATTGCCATACAAAAGGTAGGAACTTGTTGTACTGGTGTTGCTGCCATACCATAAGTAGTATTGTTGAGAACTTGATAGATTGTTGACCGTCAGTTTGAAAACAGGCTACACACTCCGTTAGTCTGGCCAAAAGTCTTGAAGTTCCATGAGACTCGTGAGTGGGTCCCAGGTGGCATCCAGCACAGGGTCGGGAGGTGCAATAACCCCCAGCTTCACGTAGTCATCTCCTCCATATTGGTTTTACCAGATATCTAGTTTCTACTGTTTTGCAGGGTCTAGGGCTACTTAGGGGGTCCAGAAGCCATCCCATCGGAACAGATACATTGAGGTGGCTCCACCTACCCCCATGGTAGCCACCACGGTGTTAGAGGCGACCTCAGTTAGATTGAACCAGTGGGCGTCGTCTCCAGTGAATAGGAAACGTTACTGCCCTTGCAGAGGGGGTATGAACTAACTGGAGAGATGAGCCAATTAGTTGTTCTGCTACATTCGGTCGGTTGCATACTCTGCCGTTGCTATATTGCGTGTGTAGCCTGGGATGACCTTGCCTACCACATTCTGGGTGTTCCAAATGTTGTTCTGTTGGTTCGGCCACACCTCCAGGAACATGCCTGCATTCCCGTGTAGTGGGTTAATGGTTGAGTCAGTGTTGGGTAGAATGGTGCAGGTGATGCTCTCCCTGGTGGAAGCTGTCACTCTACAGATGTTGTTGCCCACCAGAACTTTGAGGTCAGCAGTGGCCGTGGAGAATCCTGCGCCAGTGATCTGAAGCACTTGACCTCCTTGATTAGACCCGCTGGAGTTGTTGATAGCGATGATGGAGGGAACCAGTTTGAATCGGATGTAGTTGCCGTTGTAGTCCTTGTAGACGTTGTAGAGGTAGTCGGTGGCAGCACCCTACCCAGGGGGCGACAGGAAGAGGGGTTGCATGATCCCAGGGGCTATTTTCGGGTTTGTGCAGGAAATCCAGTTGGCCCTCCAGCCCTACATCCAGTCGTCAGGATTTTGCCCGTTTGCGTTCGCATTTTCAAGTTTGGAGCAAAAACTTCCCCCAACTTAGATTGTGGTGAAGTTGCTGTCCACGTCCTCTGCGAGTTGCCATACCTAGAACTACTGCAGGGTGTCCGCAGCGTTGACCATGGGCGACATCTGCAGCAGGGTTGGCGTGCGCTAGGACAGCTACTGGATCTTGCAGCCACTCGGGGGGACGCAGTTGTTGTTGACTTGGTTCACGTTGACCACGACGGGCTGCCAGCCGGGTGGGTTGGGAGGGGCTGTGCAGAGGATGGTCGACTCGGTGGTTAGGTTGTTGTTGACTTCGCAACTATTTTCGCCAATGAAGACGGTGATGTGGTCGGATCTGGTCCAGCCGCTGCCCCGGATGTAGAGGGTGAGTCCCCCGTTTAGCCCAGTAGTCAGTACTGATGAGGTTTGTGAGAAACTAACATTGGTTACTATTGGTATGTAAGCATTGTCAGGGAAATCAGATAGAGTTTTTGCGATTAGCATGAAAATACTTAGTAAATTTTGAATTGAGATATCGGTTAAAG
>Ga0007764_10010665_pt1 | contig 13221 bp, 8 predicted proteins | sample LauGreFa1BDMLBDN_FD_61633 | JGI IMG/M metagenome (GOLD analysis project Ga0007764, IMG submission 61633) | Metatranscriptome of freshwater lake microbial communities from Lake Michigan, USA - Fa13.BD.MLB.DN (Metagenome Metatranscriptome) | ecosystem: Environmental > Aquatic > Freshwater > Lake... | reverse complement strand
GTTTGGTAGAATATTTATGCTTTTGCTGTTTCAGCTTTTGATGCCATCAAAGCCTCATACTCTTCACGTGATCCAACAATCAGTTTTTCATAATCACGCATACCGGTACCGGCAGGTATTTGATGCCCAACAATCACATTTTCTTTAATACCCAACATCTGATCTACTTTACCAGATATAGCAGCCTCATTAAGCACCTTAGTTGTTTCTTGGAACGATGCCGCACTCAGGAAGCTATGTGTACCTAATGATGCACGCGTAATACCCTGAATAACCTGACTTGCTGTAGCAGGAACAGCATCGCGCACCTGCACGAGTTTTTTGTCCTGACGTTTCAGCATGGAGTTCTCATCACGTAATCTGCGCACATGCACAATCTGACCGGCTTTTAAAGAAGCTGAATCTCCTGAATCGGTAACAACTTTCTTGTCATAAATCCAATCATTTGTTCTCTTGAACGACCATCTGTCAACATTCTCCCCTTCTAAGAACAAGGTATCTCCCGGATCTTCAACTTCCAGTTTTTGCATCATTTGACGAACAATAATTTCTATGTGTTTGTCATTGATTTTTACACCCTGTAAGCGATATACTTCCTGGATACCATTCAATATATAACGCTGAACAGCTGAAGGACCTTCAATACGCAGGATATCTTGCGGACTGATAGAACCATCAGATAATGGAGAACCGGCTTTTACGAAATCATTTTCCTGAACAAGGATGTGTTTTGATAAAGAAACAAGATATTTCTTTTGCTCACCATCTCTAGAAGTAATGATTACCTCACGGTTACCACGCTTAATGCCACCAAAGCTCACCACACCGTCAATTTCAGTAACAACTGCAGGGTTTGATGGATTACGTGCCTCAAATAACTCAGTTACACGAGGTAAACCACCGGTAATATCACGGGTTTTACCAACCACGCGAGGTATTTTAACCAAAATTTCGCCCGCTTTAATTGAATGCCCTTCTTCTACAATAATGTGGGCACCTACAGGCATATTGTATTCTTTAATTGGTTTGCGCTTGCCATCCATAATCACAATGGAAGGGATCTTGGTTTTGTCTTTCGACTCAATGATTACTTTTTCCTTGTGTCCTGTTTGCTCATCCGATTCTTCTTTGTAAGTAACGTTCTCAATAATATTCTCGAATGCAATCTTACCAGCAAATTCAGAAATGATTACCGCATTGTATGGATCCCATGTACAGATACGCTCGCCTTTGGCAATTTTCTGTCCGTTTTGAACAAATAAATGCGCACCATAAGGTATATTAACAGTAATAATTGGCTGACGGGTGTTCTCATCCAAAATACGGATTTCACCCTGACGACCCAATACCACTTCAGCTTTACCATCATCCGTATTCAAGACGGTTGTTCTAATTTCTTCAAACTCCAGTATACCTCCGAATTTTGCATTCATTTGCGACTCAGAAGCGATATTGGATGCAGTACCACCCACGTGGAATGTACGAAGTGTTAACTGTGTTCCAGGCTCACCGATAGATTGAGCTGCTATTACACCTGCTGCATCTCCACGTTGAGCCATTCTTCCTGAAGCAAGGTTTCTTCCGTAACATTTACCACAAATACCCAATTGAGTTTCGCAGGTAAGCGCAGAACGTATTTCTATTTGCTCAATTGGTGAAACCTCAATTTTACCAGCTATTTCTTCAGTGATTTCGTCACCTGAGTGGCAGATAAGTTGGCCAGAAAGCGGATCATATACATCATGCAAACTGGTGCGACCCAGAATACGCTCGTACAATGTTTCAACCACCTCCTCATTGTCTTTAAGTGCAGACATCATAATACCACGCAGCGTTCCGCAATCTTCTTCATTTACCACTACGTCCTGTGCTACATCATGCAACCTACGAGTTAAGTAGCCGGCATCCGCAGTTTTCAAAGCTGTATCAGCAAGACCTTTACGTGCACCGTGAGTTGAAATGAAGTATTCAATAACCGAAAGACCCTCTTTAAAGTTTGAAAGAATTGGGTTTTCAATAATCTCACCTGTTCCACCAGAAAGATTTTTCTGTGGTTTTGCCATCAATCCCCTCATACCACCCAACTGACGAATTTGCTCCTTGGAACCACGAGCTCCTGAGTCAAGCATCATATAGATTGGATTAAACCCTTGCTGGTCGTCTTTTAGTTGTTTTAATAAGGTATCAGCCAAACGAGAGTTAATACGAGTCCAGATATCGATAACCTGGTTGTAACGCTCATTGTTTGTAATGAAACCATTGTTGTAATTGCTCCATATTTCTTCAACCTCTGCCATTGCCTGCTTCACAAATTTCTCTTTTTCGGCAGGAATCATAACATATGACAGGTTGAATGAAAGGCCTCCTCTGAATGCATAGTGATAACCTAAATCTTTGATATCATCTAGGAACCTTGCAGCACGATCCATGCCACTTATACGAATTACGTTACCAATAATATCGCGAAGATTTTTCTTGGTTAAAGTTTCATTGATATAGCCAAAATCAGCAGGAACTACCTGATTAAAGATAATACGTCCGAGGGTTGTATCTATGAGTTTAGAAACCAAATTACCATCTTCTTTCACCATTACGCGGCATTTAACCAAAGCATGCAAATCAACTTTTCTTTCATTGAAAGCTATAATGGCTTCTTCAGGAGAATAGAAAGTTAAACCTTCTCCTTTTACTACATGCTCCTTAACCGATTTACGACCTTTGGTAATGTAGTAAAGACCCAACACCATGTCTTGCGATGGCACTGCAATAGGTGCACCATTAGCAGGGTTCAAGATATTGTGTGATGCAAGCATTAATACTTGCGCTTCAAGAATTGCAGCGTTGCCAAGCGGTACATGAACAGCCATCTGGTCACCGTCAAAGTCGGCATTAAAACCTGTACAAACCAGTGGGTGTAACTGAATGGCTTTACCTTCTACAAGCTTAGGCTGAAAAGATTGAATACCCAACCTGTGAAGTGTAGGAGCACGGTTGAGCAACACCGGATGGCCTTTTAATATATTTTCAAGTATATCCCAGATTACAGCCTCTTTTCGATCTACCAGTTTCTTGGCAGATTTCACTGTTTTTACAATACCACGCTCTAATAATTTACGTATAATAAACGGTTTAAATAACTCAGCCGCCATGTTTTTAGGTATTCCGCACTCATGTAGTTTAAGATTTGGACCTACCACAATTACAGAACGACCCGAATAATCAACACGCTTACCAAGTAAGTTTTGACGGAAACGACCCTGCTTTCCTTTAAGCATATCACTTAAAGATTTAAGAGGGCGATTGCCTTCTGTTTTCACAGCACTTACACGTCTGGTATTATCAAATAATGAATCGACAGCTTCCTGTAACATACGTTTTTCATTACGTAATATTACTTCAGGAGCCTTGATTTCCATCAAACGTTTTAAACGATTGTTACGGATGATTACCCTGCGGTACAAATCATTCAAATCTGACGTTGCAAAACGACCACCTTCCAAAGGCACAAGCGGACGTAACTCAGGAGGAATAACCGGAAGTATTTTTACAACCATCCACTCAGGACGATTTTCACCATGCTGTTGTGAAGCACGGAATCCTTCAATTACTTTCAGGCGTTTTAATGCTTCCTGTTTACGTTGTTGCGATGTTTCATTCTGAGCCTTATGTCTTAAATCATAAGACAAGGTATCAAGGTTTATGCGCGATAATAAGAACCACAATGCATCACCGCCCATTTTAGCGATGAACTTATTAGGATCTTCATCATCCAGATGTTGGTTTTCTTTAGGAAGTGAATCCAGAATATCCAGATACTCTTCTTCCGTTAATAAATCATACATCTGCACGCCATCAGCATTTTTAATACCCGGCTGGCATACTACGTAACGCTCATAATAAACCACCATATCGAGTTTCTTTGTAGGAATACCCAACAGGTAACCAATTTTATTTGGTAATGAGCGGAAATACCATATGTGTGCTACAGGTACAACCAGGTTAATGTGACCAATACGCTCACGTCTTACTTTCTTTTCTGTAACCTCAACACCGCAACGATCACAAACGATGCCCTTGTAGCGAATACGTTTATACTTACCGCAATGGCATTCGTAATCTTTTATAGGACCAAATATTCTTTCGCAAAACAAGCCGCCCATTTCAGGTTTGAATGAACGGTAGTTGATTGTTTCAGGTTTGGTCACTTCACCATGTGATTTTTGTAAAATAGATTCAGGCGATGCCAGGCCTATTCTGATTTTGGTGAAATTACTTTTGATCTTTTGATCTTTTCTAGACATATAATATGTTCTTAACTTTTATTGAATGTGTTGCCTTAACTGTTGAAGTATTACTCCAACGTGATATCTAAACCTAAACCTCTCATTTCATGAACCAATACATTGAATGATTCAGGTATGCCAGGCTGTGGCAGGTTATCACCTTTTACAATAGCTTCATAAGTTTTTGCACGACCGATGATGTCGTCTGATTTAACGGTAAGTATCTCCTGAAGAATATTGGCTGCGCCAAATGCCTCGAGTGCCCATACCTCCATTTCACCAAAACGCTGGCCACCAAACTGCGCTTTACCACCCAACGGCTGCTGTGTGATAAGGGAGTATGGCCCTATAGAGCGTGCGTGCATTTTATCATCAACCATGTGGCCCAGTTTAAGCATGTAAATTATACCAACTGTTACTGGCTGATGGAAACGCTCACCTGATAATCCATCATGCAAATAAGTTTTGCCATATTCTGGAATACCAGCCTTGTGACAGAATTCAAGAACCTGATCATCGGAAGCACCATCAAAAATGGGTGTAGCAAATTTTACGCCCAATTCCTTGCCGGCCCAGCCCAAAACTGTTTCATAAATCTGACCCAAATTCATACGCGATGGTACACCTAATGGATTCAAAACTATATCTACAGGGGTTCCGTCTTCCATAAACGGTAGGTCTTCATCACGAACAATGCGTGCTACAATACCTTTGTTTCCATGGCGTCCGGCCATTTTATCACCAACTTTTAACTTGCGTTTATTAGCTACATAAACCTTAGCCATTTTAAGAATACCTGTTGGCAACTCGTCTCCAACCAAAACAGCGAACTCCTTGCGTTTAAAGTCAGCTATTTCCTGGTTAAGTCTGTTTTTATAGTTAGCTAAAATAAGCCGCACCAATTCATTTTTATCTGCATCGGTTGTCCAATTGTTGGCATTAATATGGGTAAAATCAATGTCGTTAAGATTCTTCATGGTAAACTTGGTTCCTTTCGGAATCAGCTCCTCATTGTATACATTGAATACGCCCTGAGAGGTTTTACCTGAAAGAACAGAGAAAAGTTTTTCTACCAGCGTAGATTTAATTTCTTTAACCTGTTTTTCATGCTCATCCTGCAACTTGGAAACACGTGCTTTCTCTTCTTGCTTGGTAAGCTTTTCTTTCTTTGCTCTGGAGAATAACTTCTTATCAATTACCACCCCTGTTGATGATGGTGGTGCCTTCAATGAGGCATCTTTAACATCACCAGCTTTATCGCCAAAAATGGCGCGAAGTAATTTCTCTTCAGGTGAAGGTTCAGTTTCTCCTTTGGGTGTGATTTTTCCAATCAGAATATCTCCTTCGCTAACCTCACAACCTACACGAATTAAACCATTCTCATCCAGATTTTTGGTTGCTTCCTCGCTTACGTTTGGAATATCATTTGTTAGTTCTTCCTCACCACGCTTGGTGTCGCGAACTTCAAGTTCAAATTCTGTAACATGGATAGAAGTAAAAATATCTTCCTTAACCACACGCTCAGAAATAACAATCGCATCCTCAAAGTTAAATCCTTGCCAAGGCATGAAAGCAACTTTAAGGTTACGTCCCAATGCAAGTTCTCCTCCTTCGGTAGCATAACCTTCGCATAAAACCTGACCTTTTTCAACCCTATCACCTTTGCGAACAATTGGTTTAAGGTTTATACAGGTATTTTGATTGGTTCTACGGAATTTTATGAGGTTATACGATTTGGAATCATTGCCAAAGTTTACAAGTTTGTCGGTTTCTGATTGCTCATAGCGTACCCTGATTTCGTTGGCATCTACGTATTCAACCACCCCTTTACGTTCAGCCACAATTAGTGTACGAGAATCTCTAGCCACACGGCCTTCAAGTCCTGTTCCTACAATTGGAGCCTGCGGACGCAACAACGGCACTGCCTGGCGTTGCATATTAGAACCCATCAGCGCACGGTTTGCATCGTTGTGCTCAAGGAATGGAATCATAGACGCTGCGATGGATACAATCTGATTTGGAGCAATATCCATGAAATCAAGTTTCTCCGGTTCTAGCATCGGGAAGTCTCCTTCATAACGTGCCTTTATACGATCTTCCTTAAAGTTACCTTTATCATCATAAGCGGCATCAGACTGAGCTATGGTTTTTCCATCTTCATCTTCCGCACTTAAATAAGTTACAGGATCATTAACCATTACCTTTCCTTTGGTAACTTTAAGGTATGGTGTTTCAATAAAGCCCATGCCATTAATTTTAGCATGAACACACAACGAAGAAATTAAACCGATGTTCGGTCCTTCAGGTGTTTCGATGGTACACAAACGACCATAGTGGGTATAATGCACGTCACGTACCTCAAATCCGGCACGATCACGACTTAAACCACCCGGACCAAGGGCACTCATTCTGCGCTTATGTGTTATTTCAGCCAATGGATTAGTCTGATCCATAAACTGAGATAACTGGTTAGTTCCAAAAAACGAATTGATTACTGATGATAATGTTTTGGCATTGATAAGGTCGGTTGGTGTGAACACCTCGTTGTCGCGGATATTCATGCGCTCACGGATGGTACGAGCCATACGAGCCAAACCTACACCAAACTGAGAATACAATTGTTCACCAACTGTACGTACACGTCTGTTAGACAAATGGTCAATATCATCAACATCTGCACGAGAATTTGATAACTCAATAAGATATTTGATAATGGCTACAATATCATCTTTGGTTAACACACGCACTTCACTTGAAGTCGTACGTTCCAATTTACGATTGATTCTATAACGACCTACTTCTCCTAAATCATAACGCTTATCGGAGAAAAATAATTTATCAATTACACCACGTGCCGTTTCTTCATCCGGTGGATCTGCATTACGCAACTGGCGATAAATATGCTCATGTGCTTCTTTACCGCTGTTTGCTGTATCTTTTTGAAGTGTGTTTAGAATGATAGCGAAGTCATTGTGGCTAGACTCATTTTTGTGCAGCAGTATGGTTTTAACATCTGCATCAACAATTAAATCAATATGGTCATCTTCCAGAATGGTATCGCGCTCTATGATTACCTCATTGCGCTCAATAGATACCACCTCACCTGTATCTTCATCCACAAAATCTTCAACCCAAGTTTTGAGCACACGAGCAGCAAGTTTGCGGCCGAGTACTTTTTTCAAACCAGACTTACTCACCTTTACCTCTTCAGCAAGGTCAAACAGGTTCAAGATATCCTTATCTGTTTCATATCCTATTGCGCGGAGCAAGGTGGTTACAGGGAACTTTTTCTTACGGTCGATGTATGCATACATCACATTGTTCACATCGGTTGCAAACTCAATCCATGAACCCTTGAAAGGAATTACACGGGCTGAATATAATTTGGTGCCGTTGGTGTGGTATGACTGCCCAAAGAACACACCTGGTGAACGATGCAATTGAGATACAATAACACGCTCAGCTCCGTTAATAACGAAAGTTCCGCTAGGGGTCATGTATGGAATAGTACCAAGGTACACATCCTGAACAATTGTTTGAAAATCCTCATGCTCCGGGTCGTTGCACGATAAGCGTAATTTTGCCTTAAGCGGCACACTATAAGTTAACCCCCTCTCAATACACTCATCAATAGAGTAGCGTGGAGGATCAACAAAATAATCGAGAAACTCGAGTACGAAAATATTACGTGTATCGGATATCGGAAAATTCTCCTGAAATACTTTGAAGAGACCTTCATTTGCACGACTCTCAGAAGTGGTATCCAGCTGAAAGAACTCACGAAAAGACTCTAATTGTACATCTAGAAAATCGGGATAATCGATTACTTTTTTTACTGAGGTGAAATTAATTCTTTCACCTGCATTTACTTGTTTATTAGCCAAGGGATTATTGGTTTAAAACTGACTAAAATATATATCAATCCTATAAAATAGAAATTTGACCCACGGCATTGGCCGGGGTCAAATTAAAAAGAAAAGCTGAGAACCAATTACTTAAGTTCAACCTCAGCTCCGGCTTCGGTAAGCTTAGCCTTCAGATCTTCAGCAGTGGCTTTATCCACACCTTCTTTAATAGGTTTTGGCGCGCCATCTACTAGTTCTTTGGCTTCTTTCAAACCAAGTCCGGTAAGATCTTTTACAACTTTTACTACGTTTAATTTTGCAGCGCCAGCGCTTTTCAAAATAACGTCAAAAGTTGATTTTTCTGCAGCAGGTGCAGCAGCACCACCACCAGCAGCAGGAGCAGCAACGGCAACTGCAGCAGCTGCAGGCTCGATACCATACTCGTCTTTAAGGATTGTTGCTAACTCATTTACTTCTTTTACTGACAAGTTTACCAACTGTTCAGCAAACGCTTTTAAATCTGCCATTTTAGTTAAAATTTAATTGTTATTAATTGTTGTTGAATTTGATTTTGTGGATCTATGAATTTATTCGGGTCTTTCTGATAATGTTTTAACAATACCTGCAAGTTTGCCACCGCTACTTTGCAAAGCAGAGATAACATTCTTGGCAGGAGATTGCAGCAATCCTATGATTTCGCCAATGAGTTCATTCTTGCTCTTCAGCGCAATGAGTGAATCAAGCTGATTATCTCCGATATAGATATCAGTGTCGATGTAAGCACCTTTAAGTTCAGGTTTCTTGCCATCTTTTCTGAATTCTTTTATGATTTTAGCTGCGCTTTTGCTGTCTTGAGCGAATAACAAAGCTGTGTTACCTTTAAGAGTGTCTACCAAAGCTCCGAAATTTTTATCGGTACGCTCAATAGCTTTTTCAATTAAAGTATTTTTAGCTACTTCCATTTCTATTCCATCTTTAAAAAATGCCCTTCTCAGATCACTTGTCTTTTGCGCATTTAAAGATGATACATCAGTTACGTAGATGTATTTAAACTCATTCAGCTTCTGCGTGAGTTGTTGTATTATTTCACCTTTTTGTTCTTTGTTCATAACTGATCAGAATTAAATACCCGGTATTGATTTGGTATCAACAGCTATTCCAGGGCTCATCGTACTGGAGATACTAACACCTTTGAGGTATGTACCCTTTGCTGAAGACGGTTTAAGTTTAACGATTGTTTGTATAAGCTCTAGCGCATTATCATAGAGTTTTTCGGGGGCAAATGAGGCCTTACCAATAGAGGTATGAATGGCTCCTTCTTTATCAACTTTAAAATCTATTTTACCCGCTTTAACTTCTCTTACTACTTTACCGATTTCGGTAGAAACAGTTCCTGATTTAGGATTTGGCATCAAATTACGTGGTCCTAAAATTTTACCAAGCTTACCCAACTTAGCCATCACGTTTGGCTGAGTAACGATGATATCAATATCGGTCCAGCCTTGTTCAATTTTTTGGATAAATTCATCCAAACCAACAAAATCTGCTCCGGCATCTTTTGCTTCTGCTTCTTTGTCGGGAGTTACAAGTGCTAACACACGAACTGTTTTTCCTGTTCCGTGAGGTAAAGATACCACACCACGAACCATTTGGTTGGCTTTCTTAGGATCTACACCCAGGCGGATGTCGATATCAACAGAAGAGTCAAATTTGGTGTAAGAAATGTCTTTCACCAATTTTGAAGCTTCAGTTAAGGCATAATGCTTATTTACATCAACCTTCTTCAGTGCCTCTTTTCTTTTTTTAGATATTTTGACCATTGCTAATTACTTTTTACTTTTTAACTTCAAACGGGGCATCTCCGGTTACGTTTATGCCCATACTTCTTGCAGTTCCGGCAACCATCTTCATCGCTGATTCAACTTTAAAGCAGTTCATGTCCTGCATTTTTTCTTCAGCTATTTTTCTGATTTGATCCCAGTTTACTGAACCGGCTTTCTTACGATTGGATTCTGCAGAACCTTTCTGCAATTTGGTTACTTCAAGCAACTGTGCTGCAACCGGTGGGGTTTTAATAACAAAGTCGAAGGACTTATCACTATAAACCGAAATGACTACCGGCAATACTTTACCAGCCTTTTCTTGCGTACGGGCATTAAATTGCTTGCAAAACTCCATAATGTTTACACCCTTTGAACCTAGGGCAGGACCAATTGGAGGTGCAGGGTTGGCTGCGCCACCTTTGATCTGGAGTTTAATAAATCCTGTTAGTTCTTTAGCCATTGTATTATATTATTAACTTTCTTTTTCTACTTGTACAAAGTTGAGTTCAAGTGGTGTTCTCCTTCCGAAAATTTTAACCATTACTTTCAACTTTTTCTTGTCCTCCATTACCTCTTCAATTACCCCACTAAAACCACTGAAAGGACCATCAATTACTTTTACTGATTCGTTGATTATAAAAGGTTCAGCCATCAACTCACCTTGTTCTGCCATTTCATCTACTGTACCTAAAATTCTATTAACTTCAGCCTGACGCAGGGGTGTTGGTGTTGATTTACCTCCAAGAAAACCAACAACACCATTTACTGATTCAATGATATGAGGAACCTCTCCTGTTAATTCGCCCTGTATTAAAATATAACCGGGGAAGTAATTTTTCTCTTTAGATGTTTTTTTACCATTTTTAATCTGATAAACTTTCTCCGTAGGAATGAGGATTTGAGGAACCTGAGCACGCAAGCCTGCTCTGTCGAGTTCAGACTCAATTTGTGCTTTAACCTTCTTTTCCTGTCCGGTTACCGCACGTACCACGTACCATTTATGTTGATCCTGCTGTGTCATTGTTTCCATCTATTACGGTTTGCTTATTGGAAAATCTGATAAAAGAATCCAAGCATGCTGCTGCTCATAATATCAATTACACCAATCAGTAATGCGATAAGTAAAGAAGCTACCATAACGATGATGGTACTCTCCTGCAAATCTTCCCAGGTTGGCCATGATACCTTGTTTACCAACTCATCGGTAGACAATCTTAAATATTCCTTTAGCTTTTCCATATTGTTTAAGCGTAAACGCTGATACTTTTTGTTTGGCAGGAGTGGAGAGATTCGAACTCCCATCAACGGTTTTGGAGACCGCTATTCTACCCTTGAACTACACTCCTTATTGATGCCAAATGTTGGATAGCAATGAGCTACCCAACATTCAGCAACTAAATCACAGATAATCACTCAAGAATTTCTGTTACCTGGCCAGCACCAATGGTTCTGCCACCTTCGCGGATAGCGAAACGCAGGTTTTTCTCCATAGCAACCGGAGCGATTAACTGAACCGTGATGGTTACGTTATCGCCAGGCATAATCATTTCCATTCCGTCTGGTAAAATTACCTCACCTGTAACGTCAGTTGTACGCAAGTAGAACTGAGGACGGTATTTGTTAAAGAATGGCGTATGACGTCCACCTTCTTCTTTAGAAAGAACGTAGATTTCGGCTTTGAATTTGGTATGTGGGGTTACTGATCCCGGCTTGCAAATAACCATTCCTCTGCGGATTTGATCTTTATCAATACCACGTAACAATAAACCTACATTATCACCTGCCTCACCACGGTCAAGGATTTTGCGGAACATCTCAACACCTGTAATTACAGAGGTAAGTTTCTCAGCACCTAAACCGATGATTTCTACAGGATCATTACTATTAATTACACCACGCTCGATACGTCCGGTAGCAACCGTTCCACGACCTGTGATAGAGAATACGTCTTCAACAGGCATTAAGAAAGGAAGATCTACTGCACGAGGAGGAACCGGGATGTATGAATCAACAGCATCCATTAATTCCATAATTTTTTCTACCCATTTTGCATCTCCATTCAATCCACCTAAAGCAGATCCACGGATAACAGGAATCTCAGTTCCGGGGAATTCATATTTAGATAGTAAATCACGGATTTCCATTTCAACGATTTCCAATAATTCCGGATCGTCAACCATGTCAACTTTGTTCATAAACACAACGATACGAGGTACACCTACCTGACGAGCAAGAAGGATATGCTCGCGGGTTTGAGGCATTGGTCCGTCTGTTGAAGCTACCACAAGAATAGCACCATCCATCTGAGCTGCACCTGTAACCATGTTTTTCACATAGTCAGCGTGACCAGGACAGTCAACGTGTGCATAGTGACGATTTGCAGTTGCATACTCAACGTGAGCAGTGTTAATAGTGATACCGCGCTCTTTTTCTTCAGGAGCTGAGTCGATTGAATCAAAAGAACGAGCTTCTGATAATCCTTTTTCCGCCAAAACTTTGGTGATGGCAGCGGTTAAGGTTGTTTTACCGTGGTCTACGTGACCGATAGTACCAATGTTTACGTGTGGTTTACTGCGGTCGAATTTTTCTTTAGCCATAATTTTAGTTTGTTATATTTTAAAGTTTAAAGTTTCATTTCATCATTTCTATTGTTCCGGATAAAAACTGAACAATCTTATCACCCTCACCTTTTGAGCCGTTGAGCAGGATTGAACTGCCGACCTCTTCCTTACCAAGGAAGTGCTCTACCACTGAGCTACAACGGCTAATTGGCCCATTCCAACTTAACTAACCAACCACTAACTTTAATTAATGGCCAATTAGAATTGACTTGAGCGGGAGACGAGGCTCGAACCCGCGACCTACAGCTTGGAAGGCTGTCGCTCTACCAACTGAGCTACTCCCGCATTATTTGAAAGACCTATTTATCCTAACAAAAAGAAATTTTATTTCCCATTTGCTGTCGCTCTACCTCCCGATATCCGATAAATCGTTATCGGGATGAGCTACTCCCGCATTATTTGAATGTTAAATTTCACGTAGAAGGTGCCAATTTTTTTTCATTTAGCACTTGAAAATTAACTTTCATTTGTAGTGGGGAGAGAAGGATTCGAACCTTCGAAGTCGTAAGACAACGGATTTACAGTCCGTCCCAGTTGGCCACTTTGGTATCTCCCCGATTACTGAATAAACAGGTGAGCCACTTGCCGGAATCGAACCAGCGACCTACTGATTACAAATCAGTTGCTCTACCAGCTGAGCTAAAGTGGC
>Ga0007764_10142836_pt1 | contig 13891 bp, 24 predicted proteins | sample LauGreFa1BDMLBDN_FD_61633 | JGI IMG/M metagenome (GOLD analysis project Ga0007764, IMG submission 61633) | Metatranscriptome of freshwater lake microbial communities from Lake Michigan, USA - Fa13.BD.MLB.DN (Metagenome Metatranscriptome) | ecosystem: Environmental > Aquatic > Freshwater > Lake... | reverse complement strand
GATCTGGTGCGTGTGAGTCCTGCTCACAAACCCCAGGTCTTTCGGGCATTACATAGCGCTTGAACACTGTTTGTGCGGGGATTTCCTCCGGGCTTTTGCCTTGGGGGTGATTCGTGTTTTCCGTATGGAAGGCACCATTTCCGGGCATCAGAGTAACTTCGTAAAGGTGAAGGGCTTCATGCCAACAATTAATCAGTTGGTCCGCAAGGGCCGCGCCCCTCAGAAGGCGAAATCAAAAGTTCCCGCGATGGAGCAGAATCCGCAAAAGCGCGGCGTCTGCACGCGTGTCTACACCACGACCCCGAAAAAGCCGAACTCTGCCCTGCGTAAGGTGGCCAAGATTCGTCTGACCAATGGTCGTGAAGTCATCAGCTACATCCCCGGTGAAGGCCACAACCTTCAGGAGCACTCGGTCGTGCTGATCCGTGGCGGTCGTGTTCGCGATCTTCCCGGTGTGCGCTACCATGTACTGCGCGGCGTGCTCGACACGCAGGGTGTGAAGGATCGCAAGCAGAGCCGTTCGAAATACGGCGCGAAGCGTCCTAAGTAAGCCGGTATATATTTAGAAGGATAAGCTGATATGGCTCGTCGTCGTCGTCCCGAGAAGCGGGAAATTCTGCCCGATCCCAAGTTTGGGGATGTGGTGCTCTCGAAATTTATGAACTCCGTCATGCTTGATGGGAAAAAGTCGGTTGCTGAAGGCATTGTTTATGGTGCCCTGGAAGCCGTCGAAGCCAAAGCGAAGAAGGAACCGCTCGGCGTGTTCCATGACGCGCTCAACAATGTGAAGCCGGGCATTGAAGTCCGCTCACGTCGTGTTGGCGGTGCAACCTATCAGGTTCCGGTTGAAGTCCGCACAGAACGTGCACAGGCTCTGGCCATTCGTTGGTTGATTTCGGCGGCGCGTTCGCGCTCAGAAAACACCATGGCTGCCCGCTTGTCGGGTGAGCTGATGGATGCGGCCAACAATCGTGGCAATGCTGTGAAGAAGCGTGAAGACACGCATCGCATGGCAGAAGCCAACCGCGCCTTCTCGCATTATCGCTGGTAATCGCGCTGTAACAATCGAGGCGCCTTAACGGGCGCCTCACCCCTTCGGAGAACTCCTCATGGCACGCAGCCATCCTCTCGAAAAATACCGTAACATCGGTATCATGGCGCACATCGACGCGGGTAAAACCACGACGACTGAGCGTATCCTTTACTACACCGGCAAGTCTTACAAGATCGGTGAAGTCCATGAAGGCACAGCCACCATGGACTGGATGGAACAAGAGCAAGAACGCGGCATCACGATTACGTCGGCTGCCACGACCTGCTTCTGGAACGATCACCGCATCAACATCATTGATACGCCCGGCCACGTTGACTTCACGATTGAAGTTGAGCGTTCGCTGCGCGTTCTCGATGGTGCGGTCGCCTGTTTTGACGGCGTGGCCGGCGTTGAGCCGCAGTCTGAAACCGTGTGGCGTCAGGCTGAAAAATATCACGTTCCGCGCATGTGCTTTGTGAACAAGCTCGATCGCACGGGTGCGAATTTCGAAATGTGCGTGGACATGATCAAGGACCGCCTCGGCGCTCGTCCGATCGTCCTCTACATTCCGGTTGGTATTGAAAGCCAGCTTAAGGGTCTGGTTGATCTCGTGCACAACCGCGCAATCATCTGGCTGGATGAATCGCTCGGCGCGCAGTTCGAATATCAGGACATTCCAGAGGATCTGAAGGCAAAGGCTGCACAAATGCGGTCGGAGCTGATCGAAATGGCCGTCGAGCAAGACGATGACGTGATGGAAGCCTATCTTGAAGGCAATGAGCCGGATATCGACACGCTGAAGAAGCTGATCCGTAAGGGCACGCTCAACTTCTCGTTCGTGCCAATTCTGTGCGGTTCGGCCTTTAAGAATAAGGGCGTTCAGCCGCTGCTGGATGCTGTTGTCGACTATCTGCCGTCGCCGCTCGACATTCCTGATGTTGAAGGCCTGAAGCTGGATGGTGAAACGCCGGATACGCGTCCGCCGTCAGACGATGCGCCCTTCTCGGCACTTGCCTTTAAGATCATGAACGATCCCTTTGTCGGGACGCTCACTTTCGCACGTATCTATTCGGGTAAGCTCGAAACAGCGTCGCAGGTGATGAACTCGGTCAAGGATAAGAAGGAAAAGGTTGGCCGCATGTTGCTCATGCATGCCAATGACCGTGAAGACATTCAGGTGGCTTATGCAGGCGACATCGTCGCTCTGGCTGGCCTGAAGGACACGACAACAGGTGACACGCTGTGCGCCATCAACGCGCCGATCATCCTTGAGCGTATGGAATTCCCGGAACCCGTTATCGAGGTTGCGGTGGAACCCAAGACCAAGGCTGACCAAGAAAAGATGGGCATCGCGCTCAATCGTCTTGCGCGCGAAGATCCGTCGTTCCGCGTTACATCCGACCATGAATCGGGCCAGACGATCATCAAGGGCATGGGTGAACTTCACCTTGAAATCCTTGTCGATCGCATGAAGCGCGAATTCAAGGTGGAAGCCAATGTCGGTGCACCGCAGGTGGCCTATCGCGAGTATCTCGCGAAGAAGGTCGACATAGACTATACCCACAAGAAGCAGTCGGGTGGTTCGGGCCAATTTGGTCGCGTCAAGTTCACGGTCACGCCGGGCGAACGTGGTGCGGGCATTGTGTTCATCGATTCGGTGAAGGGCGGCAATATTCCCAAGGAATATATTCCGTCGGTTGAAAAGGGCATGCGCGAAACCGCAGAGTCCGGCTCGCTCATCGGCTTCCCGATCATCGATTTCGAAATCGAGCTTTATGACGGCGCCTATCACGATGTTGACTCGTCGGCATTGGCCTTTGAAATTGCCGGTCGTGCAGCAATGCGCGAAGCGGCTCAAAAGTCGGGCATCAAGCTCCTCGAACCGATCATGAAGGTCGAAGTCATCACCCCGGAAGATTATCTGGGCGATGTCATCGGTGACATGAACTCACGTCGTGGTCAGATCCAGGGCACAGACACACGCGGCAACGCGCAGGCTGTCGAAGCCATGGTCCCGCTGGCCAATATGTTCGGCTACGTCAATCAGCTGCGGTCCTTCACACAAGGCCGTGCGCAATACTCAATGCAATTCTCGCATTATGACGAAGTTCCGGCAAATGTGGCGGAAGAGGTCAAGGCAAAGCTTGCCTAATAGTGAAAGACGGATTAAGGCGCGCGCCTGAATTAGCAGGCGAGCGCCCGCAATCCGAAACATTGAACCAATCGAAGAACGAGGGTTAGAAAAATGGCGAAGGCTAAATTTGAGCGGAACAAGCCGCACTGCAACATCGGCACCATCGGTCACGTTGACCATGGTAAGACCTCGCTGACCGCAGCGATCTCGAAGATTCTGGCTGAAACCAATGGCGGTGTCGCCGTTGACTTTGCCAACATCGATAAGGCTCCTGAAGAGCGCGAGCGCGGCATCACGATTTCGACGGCACACGTCGAATATGAAACCGACGCACGTCACTATGCACACGTCGATTGCCCGGGCCACGCTGACTATGTGAAGAACATGATCACCGGTGCCGCGCAGATGGACGGTGGCATTCTCGTCGTTTCGGCTACCGACGGCCCGATGCCCCAGACTCGTGAGCACATCCTGCTCGCCCGTCAGGTTGGCGTGCCGCAGCTCGTTGTGTTCATGAACAAGGTTGACCTTGTTGACGACGCCGAAATCCTCGAGCTCGTCGAAATGGAAATCCGCGAATTGCTCTCCAACTATGACTTTGACGGCGACAACATCCCCGTCATTCAGGGTTCGGCAACATGCGCACTCAATGGCGACAAGCCTGAAATTGGCCGCGATGCCATTCTCAAGCTGATGGCGGCTGTTGACAGCTTCATTCCGCAGCCGGCGCGTCCGCTCGACAAGCCGTTCCTGATGCCGATCGAAGACGTGTTCTCGATCTCGGGTCGTGGTACGGTTGTTACCGGCCGCGTTGAAACCGGCGTTGTGAAGGTTGGCGAAGAAGTCGAAATCGTAGGCCTCAAGGACACGAAGAAGACCGTCGTGACCGGCGTTGAAATGTTCCGCAAGCTGCTCGATCAGGGTGAAGCTGGCGATAACATTGGCGCTCTCATCCGCGGCGTTGGCCGTGAAGAAGTTGAGCGTGGCCAGGTTCTCTGCAAGCCCGGTTCGATCACGCCGCACACCGAATTCACTTCGGAAGTGTATGTTCTGTCGAAGGAAGAAGGCGGCCGTCACACGCCGTTCTTTGCGAACTATCGTCCGCAGTTCTACTTCCGTACGACCGACGTCACCGGCGAAGTTGTTCTTCCCGAAGGCACGGAAATGGTCATGCCCGGCGACAATGTTCAGCTTGCTATCAAGCTGATCGCACCGATCGCGATGGAGCAGGGTCTGCGCTTCTCGATCCGCGAAGGTGGCCGGACCGTCGGTTCCGGGGTTGTCGCCTCGATCACGAAGTAATATAGCTCAAGCAACACCGCCCGATTCTCTTCATGAGGATCGGGCGGTTTGCTTGTTTAATGTTTTTGGCTCTTTCTCATCGGTAAACGGACATGGAAACGCAGAATATTCGCATTCGCCTAAAGGCATTCGATCATCGTGTGCTTGATCAGGCAACTGGCGACATCGCCGAAACGGCAAAGCGCACAGGCGCTTTAATCCGCGGTCCCATTCCGCTCCCGACGAGAATTGAGAAATTCACGGTCAACCGCGGCCCGCACGTCGACAAAAAGTCGCGCGAGCAGTTTGAGGTTCGGACCTATAAGCGGTTGCTCGATATCGTGCAGCCCACCCCGCAGACAGTCGAAGCTTTGATGAAGCTCGATCTTGCTTCTGGGGTTGATGTTGAGATCAAGCTCGCCTAAGGGCTCTGTCTCTCAAGAGATTTGGGATACCGCCGGACATTAGTTCGGGTCTGCGTCCCCCGTCTTTTCGGTCTGAAATGGCTGAAAACTAGCCCGGACGGGGCGATGCATTACAATTTGGGCTCACATGCCCGCGGGGAATGGGTCTCCGTGGGCCTCTGTATTAGGGAGAAACGGATCATGCGCACTGGCGTGATCGCGAAGAAGGTCGGCATGACGCGCATCTTTAAAGAAGATGGCCGTCACGTTCCCGTTACCGTTCTTTCGCTTGAAAATTGTCAGGTCGTGTCGCAGCGCACGCTTGATCGCGACGGTTATGTCGCGGTTCAGCTGGGTGCAGGCGCGGCTAAGGCTAAGAATGTTGCCAAACCGCAGCGCGGTCACTTCGCGAAGGCAGAGGTTGAGCCCAAGGCTCGTCTCGTCGAATTTCGTGTTGCTGAAGACGCGCTGGTTGATGTTGGCGCAGAAATCGCAGCCGATCATTTCGTGACGGGTCAGCTCGTCGACGTTGCCGGCCATACCCAGGGTAAAGGCTTTGCAGGCGCCATGAAGCGTTGGGGCTTCGGCGGTCTGCGCGCAACCCACGGTGTGTCGGTCTCGCACCGTTCGCACGGGTCGACGGGTCAACGTCAGGATCCGGGTAAGGTCTTCAAGAATAAGAAGATGGCCGGCCACATGGGTGACCGTCAGCGCACACAGCAGAACCTCGAAATCGTCCTGACGGATGTCGAGCGTGGTTTGTTGTTCGTGCGCGGTTCGGTTCCCGGTGCCAAGGGTACATGGCTGACCGTGATCGACTCCGTTAAGGTGTCGCGCCCCGCCGACGCTCCGTACCCCGCCGCGGTTCGTTCCGCTGGCGCTCCGGTCGAAGCTCCCGCTGAAACTCCGGCTGAAGTCGCTGATGCGCCTGAAGCTGCCGAAACCAAGGAGGGCTAAGCCATGAAGCTCAAGGTTCAGACCCTCGATGCCAAGGCAAAGGGCGACATAGATCTGGCGGACGACGTGTTCGGCCTAGAACCGCGTGCAGATATTCTGCACCGTGTTGTCACGTGGCAGCTTGAAAATGCCCGTGGGACAGCCCGCGGCGCGCGTGAGCGTGCTGATGTGGCCCGCACCGGCAAGAAGTTTGGTCGTCAAAAAGGTGGCGGTACCGCCCGTCACGGCGATCGTCGCGCTCCCGTCTTCATCGGCGGTGGTAAGGCTCATGGCCCGCGCGTTCGTGACTTTAACCCGTCGCTGAACAAGAAAATCCGTGCGCTCGGCCTGAAGATGGCCCTGTCGGCAAAGGCGAAATCTGGCACGCTCATCGTGTTGGAAGACCTTGCCGTTAAGGAAGCCAAGACCAAGGCGCTTGTCGGTACGCTCAGCAAGCTGGGCTTTGGCAAGACGGCACTCGTCATTGACGGTGAGAATGTGGAAACGAGCTTCGCGCTTGCGACCGCCAACATTCCCGGCGTCGACGTTTTGCCTGCCATGGGCGCCAATGTTTACGACATCCTTCGCCATGATACGCTGGTCTTGACCCGCGCTGGCGTTGAAAAGCTGGAGGCGCGCTTCAATGGCTAAGAATCAAGTGGATATTCGCCACTATGATGTGGTGCTCGCGCCCCACATCACAGAAAAGGCGACCATGGCGAGTGAGCAGAATGCAGTTGTGTTCCGCGTCGCCAACGACGCCACCAAGCCGCAGATCAAGGCGGCCGTTGAAGCTCTCTTCGACGTCAAGGTGACGGGCGTGAACACCATCGTCCAAAAGGGTAAGACCAAACGTTGGAAGGGCGCAGCCTACCGTCGTTCGGACTTCAAAAAAGCGATTGTGACGCTGGCTGATGGCCAGTCGATCGACGTGACCACGGGGATCTGAGAACCATGGCACTGAAGCATTATAACCCAACCAGCCCGGCCCGCCGTGGCCTGATCTTGGTTGACCGCTCCGCGCTGCATAAGGGCAAGCCTGTGAAGGCTTTGACCGAAGGCAAGCGCAAGACGGGCGGCCGCAACAATAAGGGCCATGTGACCTCGCGCGGTATCGCCGGTGGTCATAAGCAGCGGTATCGCATCATCGACTTTAAGCGTCGCAAATGGGACGTGGAAGCGACGGTCGAGCGTCTGGAATATGACCCCAACCGCACCGCCTTCATCGCGCTCGTCAAATATGACGATGGCGAACAGGCTTATATCTTGGCGCCACAGCGTCTTGCTCCTGGTGACAAGATCATCGCGGGTAAGAAGACCGACGTGAAGCCGGGCAATTCCATGGAACTCGCTCAAATGCCGGTTGGCACCATTGTCCACAATGTGGAAATGAAGCCGGGCAAGGGCGGCCAGATTGCACGTTCGGCTGGCACTTATGTGCAGGTCGTCGGTCGTGATCGTGGCATGGTGATTGTTCGTCTGAATTCGGGTGAGCAGCGCTATCTGCGCGGCGATTGCATGGGCACTGTTGGTGCCGTGTCGAACCCCGATAATGGGAACACCAATCTTGCTAAGGCTGGCCGTAACCGCTGGCTGGGCCGTCGTCCGTTGACGCGCGGTGTTGCAAAGAACCCAGTCGATCACCCCCATGGTGGTGGTGAAGGCCGGACTTCAGGTGGTCGTCACCCAGTGACGCCATGGGGTAAGCCGACCAAGGGTGCGCGTACGCGTTCCAACAAGTCGACTGACAAGATGATCATCCGGTCGCGTCACGCGAAGAAGAAGAGGTAAGTCATGGCCCGTTCCGTCTGGAAAGGTCCTTTTGTAGACCTGCACCTGCTGAAGAAGGCAGAAACCGCTGCGGAGGCTGGCACACGTGCTGGCCCGATCAAAACTTGGTCGCGCCGCTCGACGATCCTTCCGCAATTCGTTGGCCTGACGTTTAACGTCTATAATGGCCGTAAGTTCATTCCCGTTACGGTGAATGAGGACATGGTTGGCATGAAGCTGGGTGAATTTGCGCCGACGCGCACCTTCCCGGGCCACGCCGCTGACAAGAAGGGCAAACGCTGATGTCGAAATCTGCATCTCCCCGTCGCGTTGGCGATAAGGAAGCTCTGGCTGTTGGCGCTATGATCCGCGGTTCGGCCTATAAGCTGAACCTGGTTGCGGGCCTGATCCGCGGCAAGAAAGCCAGTGACGCTTTGAACATTCTTCAGTTCTCTACCAAGGGTATGGCTGTTGACGTTCGCAAGGTTTTGGCATCGGCAATCGCCAATGCTGAGAATAACCACAATCTCGACATTGACGCGCTTGTCGTCAGCGAAGCGAGCGTGGGCAAGTCGCTGGCCATGAAACGCTTTGCGACCCGTGCGCGTGGCCGTTCAACCCGCATCGTCAAACCGTTCAGCCGCCTGCGTGTGGTCGTTCGCGAAGTGCAAGAGGAGGCATAAGCCATGGGTCAGAAGAGCAATCCAATTGGCCTGCGCCTCCAGATCAACCGCACCTGGGACAGCCGCTGGTACGCCGATGGCGCGGACTATGGCCGTCTTCTTTTGGAAGATCTGAAACTGCGCAAATTCATCTTTAAGACGTTGCCGCAGGCCGCGATTTCGAAGGTGGTCATTGAGCGTCCGGCAAAGAATTGCCGTATCTCCATCTATGCTGCACGCCCTGGTGTGATCATCGGCAAGAAGGGCGCGGACATTGAAAAGCTGCGCAAGATGCTGGCTTCTAAGACATCCGGCGAAGTTTCGCTGAACATTGTCGAAATCCGCAAGCCGGAAATTGACTCCAAGCTTGTCGCACAGGGTGTGGCAGATCAGCTGGAGCGTCGTATCGCTTTCCGTCGTGCTATGAAGCGCGCGGTGCAATCGGCGCTTCGTCTTGGAGCCGAGGGTATTCGTATCACCTGCGCTGGTCGCTTGGGTGGTGCCGAAATCGCCCGCACCGAATGGTATCGTGAAGGCCGTGTGCCACTGCACACGCTTCGCGCCAATGTCGATTATGCCGAAGCCGAAGCACTGACAGCTTATGGCATCTGCGGTATCAAGGTCTGGATCTTCAAGGGTGAAATCCTTGGCCATGACCCGATGGCCACGGATCGCCTGATGCTCGACGCGCAGACGTCCGGCGTCCGTCCGGCCCGCTGAGTTTAGGATAGAGCAATGCTGCAACCGAAACGCACCAAATTCCGCAAGGCGCACAAGGGCCGTATCCATGGCGATGCCAAGGGTGGCACCAGCCTGAACTTCGGCTCTTATGGGCTGAAGGCGCTTGAGCCGGATCGTATCACCGCGCGTCAGATCGAAGCTGCGCGTCGTGCCATCACGCGTCACATTCGCCGTCAGGGCCGCCTCTGGATCCGCGTGTTCCCAGATGTGCCTGTGTCGTCAAAGCCTGCTGAAGTCCGCATGGGCTCTGGTAAGGGGTCGCCCGAATTTTGGGCGGCACGCGTTAAGCCCGGCCGTATCCTGTTTGAACTGGACGGCGTTCCCGGCCCGATCGCCGCTGTGGCGTTCAGCCGTGCCGCTGAAAAGCTGCCGATCAAGACCAAGGTCGTTGCCCGTCTGGGCGACTTCTCTCACCTGGGAGCTGCATGATGACAAAGATTGCCGATCTCAAGGTCAAGACCGACGACCAGCTGGTAGAGGAACTGACCAATTTGAAGCGTGAGCAATTCAACTTGCGCTTTCAAGCGGCCACAAGCCAGCTTGAGAAGCCCGCCCGCATCCAAGTGGTGCGCCGCGATATCGCCCGCATCAAGACGCTTCAGGCGCAGCGCACCGCTGCGGCTGCGGCCAAGTAAGGACCAGGTGACATGCCAAAGCGCGTGCTGACCGGAACGGTCGTATCCGACAAGACCGACAAGACGGTGGTGGTCAAGGTAGAGCGGAAGGTGAAACACCCGCTTTACGGTAAGATCATTCGTCGTTCGAAGAAGTATCACGCCCATGATGAAGGCAATGTCTTCAAAGAGGGCGAAGTGGTGCGCATTGAAGAATGTGCTCCTATTTCGAAACTGAAGACCTGGACGGTCATTGAAAAGGTCGGCGGCGCTGCTGCAATTGCCGATCCGATGGAGGGCTGATCCATGATTCAGATGCAGTCCAATCTCGACGTCGCCGATAACTCGGGCGCCAAGCGCGTTCAGTGCATCAAGGTGCTCGGTGGCTCAAAGCGTCGCTTTGCTGGCGTGGGTGATGTGATCGTTGTGTCGATCAAGGAAGCCCAACCGCGTGGCAAGGTGAAGAAGGGCGATGTTCATCGCGCTGTTATCGTTCGCACCGCTAAGGACATTCATCGTCCCGATGGGTCGACGATCCGGTTCGACGGTAATGCCGCTGTTCTCGTCAACAAGAACGAAGAGCCAATCGGAACCCGTATTTTTGGCCCGGTTTGTCGTGAATTGCGTGCGAAGAACTTCATGAAGATCATCTCGCTCGCGCCGGAGGTGCTGTAATGGCTTCGCTCAAGATCAAAAAAGGCGATAAGGTCGTCGTCCTGTCCGGTAAGGACAAGGGCAAGACGGGCGAAGTGACCAAGGCTTTCCCGAAGGATGGCAAGGTTCTCGTTGCTGGCGTGAATATCGCCACCCGCCACAAAAAGCCGACCCAGGCCGATCCGCAAGGTGGGCTGGAACGTCGCGAGGCACCGATGCCGGTGTCGAAGGTGGCGATTGAAGATCCGAAGACGGGCAAGCCAACGCGCGTTCGCTTCGAAATCAAGGACGGCAAGAAGGTCCGCGTGGCCGTGAAGTCCGGAGAAGTGATCAATGGCTGACAAATACAAAGCCCGCATGCAGGGCATTTATGAGTCCACGATCATCAAGGCGATGACCGAGAAGTTTGGGTATACCAACGCACTTCAGGTTCCGCGTCTTGATAAGATCATCATCAACATGGGTGTTGGTGAAGCGACCCAAGACAAGAAAAAGGTCGAAATCGCGGCGGCTGAAATGGAGCTGATTGCTGGTCAAAAGCCAGTCATCGCTCGCGCTAAGAAATCGATCGCGCAGTTTAAGCTGCGTGAAGGCATGCCGATTGGTTGCAAGGTCACCTTGCGCCGCGAACGCATGTATGAGTTTCTTGATCGCTTGATCACCATCGCACTTCCGCGCGTCCGTGACTTTCGGGGTCTGAACCCCAAGTCGTTTGACGGCCGTGGCAATTATGCGATGGGCCTCAAGGAGCAGTTGGTTTTCCCGGAAATCAGCTACGACAAGATCGAAAAAGTGCGTGGCATGGATATCATTGTCACCACCACCGCAAAGACCGACGACGAGGCGCGTGAGCTTCTTCGTTTGTTCGGTTTCCCGTTCCCGCAAGACCAAGAGCAGCAGCAGGCCGCGTAAGCGGTGCTGCTCTGACGGAAGGAAGAGAACTTAAGTCATGGCGAAACTGAGTTCGATCAACAAAAACGAGCGTCGTAAGAAGCTCGTTAAGAAGTACGCGGGGCGTTATGCCCGGCTGAAGGCGATCGCAAACGACGAGTCCAAGGATGAAACGGAGCGCCTCATCGCGCGGCTGAAGCTTGCGGAAATTCCGCGCAACGGCAATCCGACCCGCGTTCGTAACCGGTGTGAACTCACCGGCCGTCCGCGCGCTTACTACCGCAAATTCCGGCTCTGCCGTGTTCAGCTGCGGGATCTGGCCAATAAGGGCCTGATTCCTGGCGTCACGAAGTCGAGCTGGTAAGGGGCTTTAGAAATGGCATTGACCGATCCCTTGGGTGATATGCTCACCCGCATCCGCAATGGCCAACGCGCCAAGATGGATAGCGTTTTGACACCGGCGTCTACGCTGCGTGTTCGCGTTCTCGATGTTCTGAAGCGTGAAGGCTATATTCGTGGCTATCATGATGAAGCGCTTGGCGCTCATCCCGGTATCCGCATCGAGCTGAAATATTTCGAAGGGCAGCCTGCGATTAAGCATGTCGCCCGTATTTCGAAGCCAGGTCGTCGCGTCTATTCGGGCTCTAAGGAGCTTCCGCGTGTTCGCAATGGTCTGGGCATCACCATCGTTTCGACGCCAAAGGGTGTTCTGTCTGACGCGGAAGCGCGTGACCAGAATGTCGGTGGCGAAGTCCTCGCGGAGGTGTTCTGATGAGCCGCACGGGCAAAAGGCCGGTTGCAATCCCGGCAGGCGTCACGGCCTCTATTGAGGGCGCTGTCATCGAAGTTAAGGGCCCCAAAGGCACACTTTCGATGCCAAAGGCTGACGATGTAAGCTACACGCTGGAAGACGGTCTGCTGACCGTGCGTCCGGCCAATGAAACAAAGCGCGCCCGCGCGTTTTGGGGCATGCAGCGGACATTGATCCAGAACCTCGTCACGGGTGTGACGGATGGCTTCACCAAGACATTGGACATGACGGGTGTCGGCTATCGCGCAAATGCGCAGGGCCGCAAACTCAAGCTCCAGCTTGGCTATAGCCACGACATCGACATCGACGTGCCGGAAGGCATTGATATCAAGACCCCGGATCAGACGACGATCGAAATCTCTGGCGCTGATCGCCAGAAGGTTGGTCAGATCGCCGCCGAAATCCGCCGCTGGCGTAAGCCTGAACCCTATAAGGGTAAGGGCATCCGCTATCGCGGCGAGTTTATCTTCCGGAAGGAGGGTAAGAAGAAGTAATGGGCCAGAAATTCTCAACATTCGAAAAGCGCCGTCAGCGCGTCCGCACCTCGCTGCGGGCCCGTGCTGGACAGCGTCCGCGCCTTTCCATCCATCGTTCGGGTCGGCATATCTATGCGCAGATCATCGACGATAATGCTGGAAAGACTGTGGCGTCTGCCTCAACCGTCGAAAAGGACGCCCGCACCAAGTCGGGAGCCAATCTCGACGCGGCTGTCTTGGTGGGTAAGGCTGTTGCCGAGCGTGCTAAGAAGGCTGGCGTCACCAAGGTCGTTTTCGACCGCGGTGGCTTCCTGTTTCATGGCCGTGTCAAGGCGCTTGCCGACGCTGCTCGCGAAGGCGGATTGGAGTTCTAAATGGCTGACGAAACAGAAATCCAGGGCGGCGAAGCCCCCGCTGTAGAAGCTGCTGCCGCAGCGCCGGAGCAGACCGAAGGTCGTGGTCGCGGCGGTCGTGGCCGTGGCGGTAATGACCGTGGCCGTGGTGGCCGTGATGGTGGCCGTGGCCGTCGTGACGACCGCCGTGGCGGTAACGCCGAAGAGGGTGGTGAAGAGCTGATTGAAAAGCTCGTGCACATCAACCGCGTTTCGAAGACCGTTAAGGGTGGTAAGCGTTTTGGCTTTGCCGCACTCGTCGTGGTCGGCGATGGCAAGGGCCGTGCAGGCTTTGGTCATGGCAAGGCGCGCGAAGTGCCGGAAGCCATTTCCAAGGCAACAGCTGCTGCCAAGCGCGCGATGGTGCGTGTTCCTTTGAAGGAAGGCCGCACGCTGCATCATGATGGCGATGGCCATTTCGGCGCAGGCCGCGTGACCGTTCGCACCGCCCCGCAAGGGACGGGCATCATCGCCGGTGGTCCGATGCGTGCTGTGTTTGAATCGCTGGGTGTCGCAGACGTTGTCACCAAGTCGGTTGGCACATCGAACCCCTATAACATGATCCGGGCGACGTTTGCGGCTTTGACCGAACAGACCAGCCCGAAGTCGGTGGCGCAGCGCCGTGGCAAGAAGATCGCTGATCTTCTCGGCCGTGGTGGGGCCAGCGCGGCAGAAGCTGAGGCTGATGCCGAAGCCGTTACGGAGTAATCGATGATGGCGAAGATCAAGATCAAGCAGGTCGGTTCGCCGATCCGCCGGACCAAGGATCAGCGCGCAACGCTGATTGGCCTTGGCCTCAACAAGATGCACCGTGTTTCGGAACTGGAAGATACGCCTGCTGTGCGCGGGATGATCCAAAGTGTTCGTCACATGGTCGAAGTGCTCGACGCCTAATTGGCGTCGGGCATCCCGGCTTTTTGTCGGGATCCGGGGTATGACGCGCGATATACCCCGAGGCTAAAGCGACACCAGATCCGGCCAAGCCGGGCAAGTAAAGCGAGTGCAGATTATGAAATTGAATGAACTCCGTGATAATGACGGTGCCCGTAAGAGCCGGATGCGCGTTGGACGCGGCATCGGGTCGGGCAAGGG
>Ga0007764_10024396_pt1 | contig 14411 bp, 24 predicted proteins | sample LauGreFa1BDMLBDN_FD_61633 | JGI IMG/M metagenome (GOLD analysis project Ga0007764, IMG submission 61633) | Metatranscriptome of freshwater lake microbial communities from Lake Michigan, USA - Fa13.BD.MLB.DN (Metagenome Metatranscriptome) | ecosystem: Environmental > Aquatic > Freshwater > Lake... | reverse complement strand
CGCCCTTGCCCCGCGTTTATCGAGGGGGCGTTGCAAAGGGCTTATAACTGTTAAATCGAGTTGTTTTAGCTAGTTATAAAGGATGCGCTGCCGTTCCCGGTGGGTATCATCTTCGCGAAAGAGTTGTCAGAAGGGTCCGAGACTCCGAGTTGTACTGCTCGGCACTAAGTATCTCCCCGCATCGTCGTCTTTTTTGGCGGCGACAGTTGGGGAACAGGTGTCGGTTAATCCATTCTGACCGGGAAAAAGCTAAAGATTACAGAAGAAACAGACGGTGACGGTGGAGCCCGGATAATGGTTCCCCCGAAGCGTGTCTCGCTCTGCCAGGGTGCCAAAGCGTGCCGGGTCCTGTGAGGGTCCAGGTCTTTGAATTGCGCCGGAAGTATGGTACTCACGCCGCCTCTTGAGGTCGCGGGTGTGGCTCGTCGTATGGGCTGCTGCCGTCGGATCGAGAGTGGAGTGACAGAGAAAAGTAATAATTCGGCTCAGTTTGTCTGGGTCGCGTAGGTAAGGGATAGGGCTACAATGCCAACCATTAATCAGCTCGTTCGCAGTCGTCGCCGCCAAAAGCGCGCCAAGAGTAAGTCGCCAGCTCTCGTTCGCTGCCCGCAGCGTCGTGGAGTTTGCACGCGCGTGTACACGCAGACCCCGAAGAAGCCGAACTCGGCGCTTCGCAAGGTGGCGCGTGTTCGCCTCACGACCGGCATGGAGGTGACGAGCTACATCCCTGGAGTAGGCCACAACCTGCAGGAGCACTCAGTAGTTTTGATCCGCGGAGGCCGCGTTAAGGACCTTCCCGGAGTTCGCTATCACATTGTTCGTGGAAAGCTTGAGTCGCACGGTGTTGCTGACCGCAAGCAGAGCCGCTCGAAGTACGGCGCGAAGAGGCCCAAGTAAGTTTTAGGTAGAGGAAGCTATGTCACGTAAGAAGCGCGATTTTAAGCGAGAGATTCAGGCAGATCCCCGCTATGGCGACATGGTCGTCGGCAAGGCGATCAACGTAATCATGGAGAGCGGCAAAAAGGGCGTGTCAGAGCGCGCTATGTACGGTGCCCTCGACGCGATCGCAAAGAAGACTGGCGCTGATGCAGTCGAGACCTTCCACAAGGCGCTCGGCAACATCAAGCCGGTTGTTGAGGTTCGTTCCCGCCGTGTCGGTGGAGCGACCTACCAGGTTCCGACCGAGGTTCGCGCTGAGCGTGCCCAGTCGCTCGCGCTCCGCTGGCTCAAGGAAGCCGCTGCAGGCCGTGGCGAGAGGAGCCTCGCTGAGCGCCTCGCTAACGAGCTGCTCGATGCGACTCAGAACCGTGGTGCTGCAGTCAAGAAGCGTGAGGACACTCACCGCATGGCTGATGCTAACAAGGCGTTCGCTCACTTTAGGTGGTAGTAAGGTTGATGGGCGCCGCGTGCGGCCCCGTTTAGTTGGAGATAGTTACTGTGGCTAAGAGAGACTTACATAAGGTTCGCAACATCGGCATCATGGCGCACATCGATGCTGGCAAGACGACCACCACCGAGCGCGTGCTTTTCTACACCGGCATCAACTACAAGATCGGTGAAGTGCACGAGGGTGCTGCGACCATGGACTACATGGAGCTCGAGCAGGAGCGTGGCATCACGATCACCTCTGCTGCCACAACCTGTACTTGGAAGGGCTCTACCGGCGATCTTCCTGAGCACCAAATCAACATCATCGACACCCCGGGTCACGTAGACTTTACAATCGAAGTAGAGCGCTCGCTGCGCGTACTCGACGGTGCCTGCGCTGTGTTCGACGCCGTAAGCGGCGTTGAGCCACAGTCGGAGACGGTTTGGCGCCAGGCCAACAAGTTTAACGTCCCGCGCATCTGCTTCATTAACAAGATGGACCGAACGGGCTCGGACTTCGAAGGCGGCGTTGAGTCGATCCGCGACAAGCTCGGCGCTAAGGCCTGCCCGATTCAGATCCCGATCGGCGCAGAGAGTGAGTACCTCGGAATGATCGACCTGGTCGAGATGAAGGGTATCGTCTTCAAGGACGACACCAAGGGCGCTAAGTTCGAAGTCATCGACGTTCCGGATGAGCTGCGCGAGAAGGCTGAGAAGGCTCGCGAGTACCTCCTTGAGTGCATCGCTGAAGTTGACGAGGCGGTGATGGAGAAGTACCTCAGCGGCGAGACGATCTCGGTTCCTGAGGTTAAGGCTGCTATCCGCAAGGGCACGATCAAGATGGAGATGTTCCCGGTTCTATGCGGTAGCGCATTCAAGAACAAGGGCGTTCAGCAGCTCCTCGACGCGGTAGTTGATTACCTCCCGAGCCCGCTCGACATTCCTTCGGTTAAGGGAACCGACCCGAGCAAGAAGGAAGTCGTCGAGGTTGAGCGTGCGACTGACCCATCTGCACCGATGTGTGCGCTAGCCTTCAAAATCATCACAGACCCGTTCGTTGGAGTTCTCACGTTCTTCCGCGTTTACTCGGGCACGGTTACTGCCGGCAGCGGCGTCCTTAACTCGACTCGCGACAAGAAGGAGCGCATCGGACGCGTAGTTCGTATGCACGCCGACAAGCGCGAAGAGGTGAAGGAAGTTGAGGCGGGTGATATCGGAGCGGCAGTAGGTCTCAAGGAGACGATCACGGGTGATACGCTCTGCGATATCGATAACCCAATCGTGCTTGAGAGCATTCACGCTCCAGCCCCGGTTATCAGCATTGCGATCGAGCCGAAGACCAAGGCCGACGAAGGGAAGATGGGTCTCTCGCTCATGAAGCTTGCGAAGGAAGACCCGTCGCTTAAGGTGAGCGTCGATAAGGAGTCTGGACAGACTCTCATCGCCGGCATGGGTGAGCTCCACCTCGACATTATCAAGCAGCGCCTCTTCCGTGAGTTCAGCGTTGATACCACCGTGGGCAAGCCTCAGGTGGCGTATCGTGAAACGATTGTTGGAAAGGCCGAAGCTGAGTGCAAGTACGCTAAGCAGACCGGCGGACGCGGACAGTTCGGACACGTGCTCCTGCGCGTAGAGCCGCTTGAGCCGGGCACAGGAATTGAGTTTGTTGACGAGATCAAGGGAGGCATCATCCCGAAAGAGTACGTCCCAGCTGTCGAGAAGGGAGTCGTGGAGGCCCTCGAAGGAGGAATCCTCGCTGGCTTCCCAGTGATCGACATGCGCGTGACGCTCTACTACGGAAGCTTCCACGAGGTCGACTCGAGCGAAATCGCCTTTAAGATTGCAGGCTCCATGTGCGTAAAGGATGCCTGCCATAAGGCGAAGATCCAGCTCCTTGAGCCAGTCATGGCCGTGGAGGTTGTCTGCCCAGATGACTTCGTCAGCAATATCGTGGGTGACCTGAACCGACGGCGTGCCCGAATTCTCGGCATGGAGCCGAGAGCTGGCGCTCAGACGGTGAAGTGTGAGGTGCCGCTGGCCGAGATGTTCGGCTACTCAACGGACCTTCGCTCAAACTCGCAAGGGCGAGCCACCTTCACTATGGAGTACCATCACTACGCGCCCGTGCCGACGCACGTCGCGGAGAGCGTGGTTAAGAAGTAAATGACTTTTTAGGTGTTGTTTAACTAAAACCGGAGAGAAGCATGTCAAGTAAGAAATTCGACAGAACCAAGGCGCACGTAAACGTCGGCACCATTGGTCACGTAGACCACGGCAAGACGACAACGACGGCCGCACTCGTATCGGTTCAGGCTGCAAAGGGCCTGGCTACCGTTAAGTCCTACAAGGACATCGCGAAGGGCGGAACGGTTCGCGACGACTCGAAGACTGTAACGATCGCTAGCGCGCACGTTGAGTACGAAACGGCAACCCGTCACTACGCTCACGTAGACTGCCCGGGCCACGCTGACTACGTTAAGAACATGATCACCGGCGCAGCCCAGATGGACGGCGCTATCCTCGTAGTAAGCGCTTCTGACGGCCCAATGCCGCAGACCCGCGAGCACATTCTCCTTGCCCGTCAGGTAGGCGTTCCTAAGATCGTTGTGTTCCTGAACAAGGTTGACACGGTTGACGATGCTGAGCTCCTCGACCTGGTCGAGATGGAAGTTCGCGACCTCCTCACGGAGTACGGCTTCCCAGGCGCTGAGACCCCGATCGTTCGTGGAGCTGCTATCAAGGCGCTCAACGGCGAGAACAGCGAGATTGGAACGCAGGCGTTTGACAAGCTCCTCGCAACCATCGACGAGTACATCCCGGTTCCGCAGCGTGACATTGACAAGCCATTCCTCATGCCGGTCGAGGACGTGTTCTCGATCGCAGGTCGTGGAACGGTAGCTACCGGCCGTATCGAGCGCGGTAAAGTTAAGGTCGGCGAGGAAGTTGAGATCGTTGGTCTCCGCGACACAGCAAAGACCGTTGTAACGGGCGTCGAGATGTTCAAGAAGCTTCTCGACGAGGGACACGCTGGCGACAACGTCGGCTGCCTCCTCCGTGGTCTCAAGCGTGATGACGTTGAGCGCGGGCAGATCCTCTGCCAGCCTGGCAGCGTTAAGCCGCACAAGAAGTTCAAGGCTGAGGCGTACATCCTTAAGAAGGAAGAGGGTGGCCGTCATAAGCCCTTCTTCACCGGATACCGCCCACAGTTCTTCTTCAGAACGACGGACGTGACTGGTTCGATCAAGCTCCCGGACGGCGTTGAGATGGCTATGCCGGGCGACAACATCAACCTGCTCGTCGAGCTGTACCAGCCGATCGGCATCGAGAAGACCCTCCGCTTCGCTATCCGCGAGGGCGGCAAGACGGTCGGCTCGGGCGTTGTAACCGAGATCGTTGAGTAGTGAAGAAGCGGGAGCGGGCAGGCTCTGCTCGCTCCCGCGCTTCCTTGCAAAACTAGGTTCGAACAGGTTTTTTGGCTCAAAGAGTTTCTAATCGTGAAAGAGTGAGGATTAGCCATGATTGGCGGGCAGTTAATTAGGATTCGACTTAAAGGCTACGACCACAAGCTGCTGGACACAGCGGTGACTGAGATCGTGCAGACCGTGCGCCGCACGGGCGGCCGTGTAGCAGGCCCGATTCCTCTTCCCACGCGCATCGTGAAGTTCACGGTTAACCGTTCACCGTTCGTCGATAAGAAGTCGCGCGAGCAGTTCGAGATCCGCACTCACAAGCGTCTTCTCGACATCCTTGAGCCGACCCAGCAGACGATAGATGAGCTGGGCAAGCTTGAGCTCTCAACTGGCATCGACGTTGAGATCAAGCTTCAGTAGCGCGAATTAAGAAAGATTTACGAGGGGGGACCTCATCATGACGTCGTCAAAACACTTTCCAGAGGGACTTTTGGGCAAGAAGCTCGGAATGACCCAGGTATTCACGCCTGAGGGTCAGAGCGTGCCGGTCACCATCATCCAAGCGGGACCGTGCTACGTGCTCGATGTCCGCGGAATCGATGTGCACGGCTACAGCGCTGTCCAGTTCGGCTTTGAGCCCAAGAAGGCTCAGCGCTGTACGAAGGCAGAGCAGGGTCAGTTCAAGAAGGCCGGCCAGGGCGCGTTCTACCACGTCAAGGAAGTTCGCTGCGATGCCCAGGGCCTCGGGTGGACGGAAGTTGGCAAAGAGGTAAAGGTTGCGGACGTATTCAAGGACGGCGAAACGGTTGACGTTTCGGGTGTTTCTATCGGACGCGGTTTCCAGGGAGTTGTTCGCCGGCACGGCATGAAGGGCCAGCCGATGACACGCGGTACCCACGAAGTTCGCCGCCACGTCGGCGCAGTAGGATGCCGTAAGTTCCCAGGCAGAATTTTCAAGAACAAGCGCATGCCAGGCCGCATGGGAGGGGAGAGCGTAACAGTTCAGAACCTGACCGTAGTCGGCGTTCGCCCAGAGGAGAACATCCTGCTCGTTAAGGGCGGAATCCCGGGTGCGCGCGGCAGCCTCGTTGTTGTTCGCAAGGCAGTAAAGGCGTAGCTCAAGAGGGCGATGGAGGTACTAAGCAATGGCTTCTAAAGATGTACAAGCAAAGGTATTCGACGCCAGCGGCAAGGAGAAGGGCGTAGTCGCTCTCACTCCGGCTGTGTTCAGTGGCACGGTTAAGACCGAGCTCGTTCACGGCACGGTTCGCTGGCAGCGTGCCAAGCGCCGCGCGGGAACGCACGACGTTTTGACACGCAGCGAGATGCGGGGCGGCAAGAAGAAGCCGTTCAAGCAGAAGGGCACAGGCAATGCTCGCGCTGGATCGAGTGTTTCGCCGCTGATGGTCGGCGGTGCTGTGGTTCACGGCCCGACGCCGAGAAGCTACGCGTTCCGTCTCTCGAAGAAGATGCGCAAGGGCGCGCTCGCTTCGGCTCTCTCAGCCAAGACCTCCGAGGAAGGCTTCCTCGTGCTCGAGGGCATGGAGAAGGCTACCGGCAAGACCAAGGACGGCGTGGCGCTCCTCAAGAGCATCGGGCTATCCGAGCAGAAAGTTCTCGTTATCGTCCCGAATGAGGCCTCAGACCAGCGTGAGAAGTTCGCGCTCGCCCTGCGCAACATCAAGGGAATCACGGTTGTCCCGTCGGCAGGCGTGAACGTGTACGACCTCGTTAATAGCTCCAAGGTTCTCTGCGTTCGCGCAGCGCTCGCGGAGCTTGAGGCTCGTGTCGGGCATTCGGCGTAAGTTTGTTGAGGATAGAGACGTATGGCTAAGAAAAAAGCAGTCAAAGCCGCAGCAACGGTTAACGACTACGCAGTGCTGCTCGCTCCGGTAATCACCGAGAAGGGCGCTATGGTAGGCGCAAATGGCCGCACGGTTACGATGAAGGTCGACCCGCGCGCCACAAAGAGTGAGATTCGCCAGGCAGTTGAACGAGTTTTCTCGGTAAAGGTTGATGCAGTTCGTACCTGCACATTCCTGGGGAAGACGAAGCGAACTGCGCGCGGTGTTGGTCGTCGTGCTGGCTTCAAGAAGGCCTACGTTACGCTGGCCGAGGGCAGCAAGATCGATCTCGTAGAAGGCTTGTAGTCAAGTTTGAGGTAAACCATGGGCGTTAAGAATTTTAGACCAATAACTCCGGTTCGGCGCTACCTGACGGTCGCTGACTTCTCGGAGATCACCAAGAGCCGCCCGGAAAAGGGGCTGCTGACGAAGCGCACCGGCACCGGCGGACGGAACAACTACGGGCGCAACACGAACATCAACAAGGGCGGCGGACACAAGCGCCGTTACCGCGTGATAGATTTCCGCCGCGATAAGGTGGGGATCAAGGGGACAGTTGCGTCGATCGAGTACGATCCGAACCGCACAGCCCGTATCGCTCTCGTCGTCTACTCAGATGGCGAGAAGCGCTACATTCTCGCCCCGCAGGGCTTGGCTGTTGGGCAGGTCATCAGTGCTGGTCCGGCGGCTGACATCAAGCCCGGCAACGCTCTTCCGCTCAGGTCTGTTCCGCTCGGCGAAAACATTCACAACATCGAGCTCAAGAAGAATGGCGGCGCACAGCTCGTTCGTTCGGCTGGCGGAGCGGCACAGCTCGTGGCGAAAGAAGGTGAGTACGCGACGGTCAAGTTGCCGTCAGGTGAGACCCGAAAGGTTTCACTCGAGTGCTACGCGTCGATCGGCGCTGTCAGCAACCCGGACCACCAGAACGTGATCATCGGCAAGGCCGGCCGTAGCCGCTGGCTAAACCGTCGCCCGCACAATCGTGGCGTCACGAAGAATCCAGTCGACCACCCGATGGGCGGTGGAGAGGGCAAGAGCGCAGGTGGACGTCACCCGTGCTCGCCGTCTGGCTTGCTTTCGAAGGGTCTCAGGACTCGCGTTAACAAGCGCACCCAGAAGTTTATCGTTCGTCGGCGTAAGTAAGGAGTTAAGGGGGCATCATGGCTCGTTCGATTAAGAAAGGTCCGTTTGTAGACAAGAGCGTTCTGAAGTGGGTTGAGAGGGCTAAGGCCGGAGCTCACAAGGGGCCGATCAAGACCTGGTCGCGTCGCTCGACGATCACGCCGGACATGATCGGCCTGACGTTCGCTGTGCACAACGGCAGGAAGTTTAACGCGGTGTTCATCACCGAGAACATGGTAGGGCACAAGCTCGGCGAGTTCTCGTCGACCCGCTCGTTCCATGGTCACTCGGCTAAGTCTGCTTCAGCATCTGCGGCTTAGTACCTGGAGCGCTCGTAACGAATTGAGGTTGGGATTATGACTAAGAAAACAACTAAGACAGGTGACGCCGAAGTTGCTCGCGCAACGCTGAACGACATGCGTCTCTCGCCGCGCAAGGCCAGGCTCGTAATCGACCTGATCCGTGGCAAGCAGGTTGAGCCAGCTATGCAGGTACTGCGCTACTCGCCAAAGAAGGCCGCGAAGCTAGCGTACAAGCTGCTTGAGTCAGCGGTGTCGAATGCTCGTGAGGGCGCTCGTGCTGACGTTGATCGCCTGTGGGTCACCAAGGGCTGGGTCGACGAGGGCCGGACCCTCAAGCGCTACATGCCGGCGGCACACGGCCGTGCAACGCCGATCCGGAAGCGCTCGGCGCACATGACGATTGTGCTCGGTGAGAAGTAAAGGAATTTAGAAGGGAGCTTGAGCTATGGGACAGAAAGTTAGCCCACGAGGACTGCGGGTCGGAATCATCGAGGGATGGCAGTCGAAGTGGTTTGCTGGAAAGGATTTCGCGCGCTACATCGGCGAGGATGTTAAGATCCGCAGGTTTGTGAAGAGCAAGCTGCAGGCAGCTGGCATTTCTCGAGTTGAGATTGAGCGAGCCGCTTCCCGTGTCAAGATCAACATCTTCACCGCAAAGCCCGGCCTGGTCATCGGCAAGAAGGGCAAGGACATCGAGGATCTCCGCAAGGAGCTCAAGAGCCTCGTTCAGCGCGATGTTGCGCTGAGCATCATCGAGGCGCGCAAGCCGGACATGGATGCGCAGCTCGTTGCTGAGGGGATCGCGTTCCAGCTTGAGCGCCGCGTAAACTTCCGCCGCGCCATGAAGGAAGCCATCAACCGCGCTCAGCGAGTTGGGGCAGAGGGAATCAAGATCCGAGTGTCGGGCCGCCTCAACGGCGCCGAGATTGCGCGCACGGAGTCAACCCGCGAGGGGCGCGTGCCGCTGCACACACTCCGCGCTGATATCGACTACGGATTCGCAGAGGCGAGCACCACGTACGGCATCATCGGGGTGAAGTGCTGGGTGTTCAAGGGCGAGAAGTTCGCACCGGGCGAGGAAGCTGCTGCAGAGGCAGTCAACCTGTAAGGGTAGCCCTGGATTGTTTTTCGTTGGAGTAAGTTATGTTGCAGCCAAAGAAGCCCCGTTACCGCAAGCAGATGAAGCTGTACCGGCACCTCAAGATCAAGGAGACGCGCGGGTGCACTCTTGAGTTCGGAGAGTTCGGACTCAGGGCGATGGAAGCTGGCTGGGTCACCAACCGCCAGATCGAAGCCGCTCGTCAGACCATGGTTCGTCACATCAAGCGTGGCGGAAAGGTCTGGATTAAGGTCTACCCGGACAAGCCCCTCACCAAGAAGCCTGCTGAAGTGCGAATGGGTAAGGGAAAGGGCTCAGTGGAGCTTTGGGTGGCCGAGGTTAAGTCCGGCCGAATTATGTATGAAATCACGGGTGTTGCGGACAAGGTAGCGCTTGAGGCCCTGGAGCTTGCTGCAGCTAAGCTGCCGATTAAGACCAAGGTCGTAGTGCGGAGCAGCAGCTTGATTTAAGTGTTGGAAAGCGGCATATTGCCCCCTCATTTCGCTCGGTTGAGCTGGGCAGAGGGGCGCGGGCGGCGAATCCGTAAACTGGCAGTAACTATATGAAACGCAAAGAGTTTTTGAAGCAGATCGAGGGATTCGACAAGGGTGCCTTGGACGAGAAGGCGAACAAGCTTGCCGAGGAGTTGATGCGCTTGCGCTTTAAGCAGGCCTCTAAGCAGCTCGAGAAGGGGCACCTTCTGCGCGAGACCCGCAAGGCACTCGCTCGGGTTAAGACGAAGCTCTCCCAGAAGAAGGCGGCTAAGGCGTAACGGCTCAGGCCGGTACCGTTTGAAGGAAGTGTTATGGCAGTGACGAAGAAGACAGAGACCAAGAAGGAGCCGAAGGAGAAGAGCTCAAAGCCGGCGACTCCGGCCAAGCCGCAGCAGGCGCGAGGTCTCCGCAAGAGGCAGGAAGGCATGGTTGTGAGCAACAAGATGGAGAAGACGGTGGTAGTTGCCGTAGTTCGCCAAGTTCGCCACGCAACCTACGGAAAGTTTGTCCGCCGTACCAAGAAGTTCTACGCGCACGACGAGTCGAAGCAGTGTGGGATAGGTGACCGCGTTCGCATCGTGGAGACCCGCCCGATCAGCAAGCTCAAGTGCTGGAAGGTCGAGGCTGTTATCACGAAGGCGGAGTAGCCCGAAATTCGATTTAGGCGGTGAGGAGTTATGATTCAGTTGAAGTCGGTGCTTGAAGTTGCTGATAACTCAGGCGCGAAGAAGGTGGTGTGCGTTAAGGTTCTCGGCGGTAGCCGTCGCCGCTACGCGTCTGTCGGTGATGTGATCGTCGTGGCCGTGCGCGAAGCCATTCCGAACTCGAAGATTGCGAAGGGCTCGGTGCACAAGGCGGTAATCGTGAGGACGGCCAAGGAGATCTCCCGCGATGACGGCTCGTACATCCGGTTCGATGAGAACAGCGCAGTGCTGATCAATGCGAGCCAGGAGCCAATCGGAACCCGCATCTTCGGGCCCGTTGCTCGTGAGCTCCGCGGAAAGAAGTTTATGAAGATCATCTCGCTGGCGCCGGAAGTGCTGTAGCGGGGAAGTAGAGGTGTAACGTGGCTGCAAAAAAGTCTAGCAAGCAGAAAGTAGACCGGGTCCGGACAGCGCTCCGCAAGGGCGACACTGTCATGGTAATTGCCGGTGGAAACAAGGCCAAGCGATCGATCAAGGGCCAGGTGGCCAAGATCAGGTCAATCGGTGGCGCCAAGGGCGACCGAGTGATCCTCGAGGGGCTTAACGTCTTCACTCGCAACAAGCGTGCGACGCGTCCTGGCGAGGAAGGCGGCAAGGTTCAAGTTGAGAAGTCAGTACACATTTCAAACGTGATGTACTACGTCGAGAAACTGAAGAAGCCGGTGCGGCTCTGCAAGAGCACGTCGGCGGATGGAAAGCGCGTACGGGGCTACAAGGATCCTTCAAGCAAGAAGTTTGTGGCACTCGACGCGTAGTTGGGTCGAGATAGGGGTATTATGAGTCGTTTGGCGGAGCACTATAAGCAGACCGTTGTTCCTGCGCTGATGAAGAAGTTTAACTACTCTTCACCGATGCAGTGTCCGAAGCTTGAGAAGATTGTTCTCAACTCCGGTGTTCGTGACGCGGTTACAAATTCTAAAGCCATTCAGTTCGTTGAGTATGCGATGACGCAGATCAGCGGGCAGAAGCCGGTGGTAACCCGGTCCAAGAAGTCTATCGCGGCGTTCAAGCTTCGCGAGGGCCTGCCGATCGGCGTTATGGTCACGATGCGCAAGCGCCGCATGTACGACTTCCTCGATCGCCTCGTTGCGGTTGCTCTGCCTCGAGTCCGAGACTTCCGTGGAGTTCCACGCAAGGGCTTTGACGGTCGTGGAAACTACACCATGGGCATCAAAGAGCAGATCGTTTTCCCTGAGATTGATATTGAGAAGCTCGACACGGTTCGTGGTCTCGACGTTACCTTTGTCACGTCTGCAAAGACGGACGAAGAGGGGATGGAGCTCCTGGAGCTCATGGGCATGCCGTTTCGCAAGGTTGCTGGGAAGGAATAACGTATGATTAACGACCACGTATCAGACATGATTACCCGTATCCGCAACGGCCAGCGCGCTGGACACCGTTCGGTTCTCGTCACTTCATCCAAGCTCAACAAGAGCGTGCTTGAGGTGCTGAAGAAGGAAGGGCTGATTGATGGCTTCGAGGCCTTCACTCCCGAGCAGGGTCCAGAGGGAATCCGTGTTGGGCTCAAGTACTACTCTAGCGGTCGTCCAGTTATCTCGCGCGCAACTCGCGTGTCGCGACCTGGCTGCCGGAAGTTCTCGACGACGGAGCGCCTCCCGCGCGTTCACAGCGGTCTCGGTATCGCCGTTATTTCAACGTCGAAGGGAGTAATGGCTGACCACGAAGCGCGCAAGCTGCGCGTGGGCGGCGAAGTAATAGCGCTCTTCGGATAGTTTGTAGAGGTGTCACATGTCACGTATCGGTAAGTTGCCCGTCGCCGTTCCGCAAGGAGTCACAGGCGCCATTGCAGGCAATGTAGTTTCAGTCGAGGGCCCGAAAGGGAAGCTCTCCTACTCGGTTCGTCCCGGCGTTAAGGTCGAGATGGCAGATGGCAACTTTGTCGTTTCGATGACCGGATCGGATGCGCAGAGCAGGGCTGACTACGGAACGACCCGCGCGACCATCAACAACATGGTTCAGGGCGTAAGCAAGGGCTGGAAGCGGGTGCTTGAGCTTAACGGCGTAGGTTTCGCTGCCAAGCTGCAGGGCAAGAACTTGGTTCTCTCCGTTGGGTTCTCTCACGAGGTTTCGATGGAGCTCCCGTCTGAGATCAAGGCAAACGTCCAAAAGAACTCGATCGAGCTTGAGTCAGCGAACCGCGAGTTGGTAGGCACATTCGCCGCCAAGATTCGCCAGGTCCAGCCACCTGAGCCGTACCTCGGCAAGGGCATCAAGTACGCTGAAGAGAAGGTCCGCCGCAAGGCAGGCAAGACCGGCAAGAAGTAAGGGTTAGGAGTAGGTGCCATATGGCAACGCAGAGCAAAAAAAGTCGCAACAAGCGCACGACATAGGAAGAAGCTGAAGATTCGCCGTAAGGTTACCGGGTCGGCTGAGAGGCCGCGCCTGAGCATCTTCCGCAGCGCCAAGCACACGTACGCTCAGCTCATCGCTGATGACCAGAGCAAGACGGTTGCAGCTGCCTCGACCCTCGATAAGGAGGTTCAGGCTGAGCTTAAGAAGCTTGCGACCGAGGCGAAGGACAGCAAGTCGAGCAGCAAGTCGGTGCTCGCCGCACGGGCGGTTGGTATCGTCCTTGCCGGCCGCTCGAAGGAGCACAAGGTCAAGAAGGTAGTTTTTGATCGTAACGGGTTCTTGTACACCGGCCGCGTTAAGGCGCTCGCCGATGGTGCTCGTGACGCAGGCCTGGAGTTTTAGTTCGGAGAAGACATGGCTTTTAAGGATATTCTCGACAAGCGCAGGGTTTCGGCTGACCAGTGTGGTGAGCTAACTGACAAGACGGTGTTCATCAACCGTGTTGCGAAGGTGGTGAAGGGAGGCCGACGCTTCAGCTTCAGCGCACTCGTAGTGACGGGTGATGGTCGCGGTCACGTCGGCTTCGGTCTCGGCAAGGCTGCCGAGGTTCCTGATGCGATCCGCAAGGCATCTGAGCAGGCTCGCAAGCGCCTGATACGGGTTCCGCTGAAGGGCACGACCGTTCCTCACGATGTGATCGGAAAGGCTGGCCCTTCTTCGCTCGTTATAAAGCCGGGCAAGCCCGGTACGGGCGTTATCGCCGGTGCAACGGTTCGGTCCGTGATGGACGTGTGTGGCATCAAGGATGTCCGCACCAAGTGTCTCGGTTCGACCACTGCGCAGAACGTGCTTCGCGCGACATTGGCTGGTCTCCTCATGCTTGAGGAGCCGGAGGTTGTCGCTGCGGTTCGCGGTACGCAGCTTGAGGAGATGGGGTATCACCCGTACTAGTCGGGGGCCTGAGGAAGTTAGATTTCAGAGGTGGTGGCTATGAGCAAGGTAATCGTCAAGCAAGTTCGCAGTGACATCGGTCGCTCCCCGGCTGTTCGTCAGACCATTAAGGCGCTTGGCTTGGGTCGGTTGAACAAGCAGAAGGAGCTGCCGCTCAACGATGCGGTCAAGGGAATGATCAAGAAGGTCGATTACCTTCTCGAAGTAACACCCGCGAAGTAAGAGATTAGGAAGTTGTAAGAGGGGTCTCGTATGGCCAATAAGATTCTGTCATTGAGCACGCTGAAGCCGAATGCTGGCTCGCGTAAGGTTCGTACCCGCGTAGGTCGCGGAGAGAGTTCCGGTCACGGCAAGACCTCCGGTCGCGGTGGCAAGGGCCAGACTGCGCGCTCGGGCGGCTCTATCCGTCCGGGATTCGAGGGAGGCCAGATGCCGTTGTACCGCCGTATTCCGAAGGTGGGCTTCCGGTCGCGTGAGGCTGTTGCGGGCTCAAATGTCTACAATGTTGTTCGTCTCTCGGTGCTTGAGCGCCTCGACAGCGGGGCAACCGTAGATATCGCTGCGATCCAGAAGCTCGGCTACGCGAAGAAGAGCTCCAGTAAGGCTGGCGTTAAGATCCTCGCAGATGCAGGAGACTTCACGAAGAAGCTCCACCTCAAAGTGAATGCTATCTCGAGCGGAGCTAAGGCACGCGTCGAGGCGGCAGGCGGCACGGTTGAGATAGTTTCTGCGTAGCTAAGCAGATATCTTCCCGTTTTTTTTGGCCTAAGAGTAGAATTAGTGACTATAAACTATGTTAAG
>Ga0007764_10126679_pt1 | contig 14543 bp, 10 predicted proteins | sample LauGreFa1BDMLBDN_FD_61633 | JGI IMG/M metagenome (GOLD analysis project Ga0007764, IMG submission 61633) | Metatranscriptome of freshwater lake microbial communities from Lake Michigan, USA - Fa13.BD.MLB.DN (Metagenome Metatranscriptome) | ecosystem: Environmental > Aquatic > Freshwater > Lake... | reverse complement strand
GGCCGACGGCCAAGCCAGCGAGAACGACCGGCCTTTCCGATGATCCGGTTCTCATGCTCGAGATTGCCAACCTGGCCGATCGTGGCGAAGCAACGCGAGTGAACCTGGCGAAGCTCACCACTTGGAAGGCGCAAGAGAACGTAGTCGTTCTCTTTGGCCATCACCTGGGCGAATGCACCTGCGGCGCGACACAGCTGAGCCCCCCGACCGATCTGGAGTTCCACGTTGTGGACCCAGGTACCGAGCGGGATGGACCCAAGGTGCAGACAGTTGCCGGGCTGAATGTCCGCAGAGTCCGAAGTGACGACATCGGCGCCAACCTCAAGACCCACGGGGGCGATAATGTATCGCTTTTCCCCGTCGCGGAAGTTCACCAGAGCAATACGTGCGGTGCGGTTGGGATCGTACTCGATCGAGGCAACCCGGCCAGGAACCCCAACCTTGTCACGGCGAAAGTCGATCACGCGGTAGCGGCGCTTGTGGCCACCACCCCGCTGACCGGAGGTCATACGACCCAGGTTGTTACGACCACCGGACTTGTTGAGTTTGACTACCAAGGACCGCTCGGGAGCGGACTCAGTAACCTCAGCAAAATCCGAAACACTCATGAAGCGCCGCGATGGCGTCGTCGGCTTGAACTTTTTGGTTCCCATAGCCCCTACCCCTCCGTGAAGCGGATCGAATCACCGCTCGCAAGCTTCACGTAGGCTTTCTTCCAATTTGAGCGCTTCCCGGTGTGCCGGCCAAAGCGTTTGAACTTGCCACGGACCCGAAGAGTCCGGACGTCGACCACGCGAACGTTGAAGAGGGTCTGAACGGCGAGGGCGATCTGGTGCTTGTTGGCACCCAAACCGACCTGGAAAGCGTACACGTTTTCCGTCTCGCGAAGCCCTTCGCTCTTCTCCGTTTCGAGCGGACGCAGCAAAACATCATGCAAAGCGGCCATCGTTCACCTCTTGAGCCGGGCGACAACACCGTCAACCGCTGCCTGGGTAAGCGCGAGGTGTTTGTGCTTGAGAACGTCATACACGTTCAAACCCTCGACGGGGAGAACGGTGACGCCCTGGATGTTGCGGCTGACCCGCTCGACAAGCTCATCACGCTCAGAGAGGACGAGGAGAACCTCAGGCATCTCAAACCGATTGAGCATCGCAGCGAAGCTGCGGGTCTTCCACTCTTCGAACTTGACCTGGTCGATGACGACCACTTTCTGCTCGCTCGCGCGGGCGCTCAAGGCGGAAACAAGGGCCAAGCGGCGAACTTGCTTCGGCAAGGAGTGGGCGTGGGAGCGGAAGTGCGGGCCATGAACCACGCCACCACCACGGTAGTGGGGAGCGCGGGTGGAGCCCTGACGGGCGCGACCGGTTCCCTTCTGGCGGTAAGGCTTGCGACCACCACCGGAAACCATGGCGCGGCCCTTGGTGGCATGGCAACCAGAGCGCCGCTTGGCGAGTTGGTAGCGAACAACGGTGTGGAACAAGTGGGGGCGGACTTGAGCGCCGAAAACAGCGTCATCCAACTCCACCTGACCGACCACATCGTGCGCAGTATTGTAGAGATCAACAGTGGGCATGGCGCACTCCTCAGGTCGACTTGATCTCGACGTGAACGCCGGCGGAAAGATCGAGCTTCATCAAAGCATCGACCGTCGCTTGCGTCGGTTCCACGATATCGAGGAGCCGGTGGTGGGTGCGCCGTTCGAACTGCTCACGGGACTTCTTGTCCACGTGGGGCCCACGAAGGACCGTCCAACGGCTGATGGTCGTCGGGAGGGGGAAGGGCCCCCGCACCAAAACGCCCGTACGTTTTGCGGTATCCACAATCTCACGAGCGGAACGATCAAGAAGCTTGTGATCGTACGCCTTGAGGCGGATCCGAATTTTGTTTGTGCTTGCCATCCGTAGCTCCGAAAAGTCGGTACAAGTCCAGGGCCGGGGCAAGACAAAACTGGACAACAGAATCGTTGCCGTTTCGCTCTCCCGGACATCGCGGCCGCCTCTGCCGCTCGCCCCGGATATGTCGCTCACTCAGTGAGGAGGCGCGGTTGGTCCCGAAGGACCGACTACCACCGATAGTGGGCGAATGCCTTGTTGGCTTCGGCCATGCGGTGGACTTCATCGCGGCGCTTCACCGCGTTTCCGCGGTTGTGCGCTGCTTCAATCAGCTCGTTCGCGAGTTTGTCGCGCATAGAGCGCCCGGGGCGCTTGCGCGCGAAGGAGACCAACCAACGCATGGCGAGCGCCATCCGACGGTCCGGCCGAACCTCCACGGGAACTTGGTAGTTGGCGCCGCCCACCCGCCGAGATTTCACCTCGACCATAGGCTGACAGTTCTCCAGGGCCCGATGGAAGATCCGCAGGGGCTCTTCACGGGTGCGCTGGACAACCACATCGAACGCGCCGTAAACGATCTGCTCGGCGACAGCTTTCTTGCCATCGAGCATCACGATGTTCATAAATTTGGTCACGAGGGTGTCCCCATACTTGGGGTCCTTCATGACCGGGCGCTTGGGCACTTCACGTCTGCGAGGCATGCTGAATCCCTACTTCTTCGAAGCCTTGGAGTCCTTCGGCCGCTTGGCGCCGTACTTCGAGCGGCCCTGCCGCCGGGCGTTGACACCCTGGGTGTCCAGCGTGCCGCGGATGATGTGGTAACGAACACCAGGGAGGTCCTTCACACGACCACCCCGAATGAGAACGGTAGAATGCTCCTGGAGGTTGTGGCCCTCACCGGGGATGTAGGAGGTAACCTCAATCCCGTTGGTGAGACGAACACGCGCCACCTTCCGCAGAGCCGAGTTCGGCTTCTTGGGGGTGGTCGTGTATACCCGGGTACAAACGCCCCGCTTCTGGGGGCACGCCTTCAAGGCTGGGGAAGCGGTCTTGCTGACCGCCTTGGCCCGGCCCTTCCGGACAAGCTGGTTGATGGTGGGCATGAGCTCCTCAACATCCGATACGAAGTTCCCCAGCCCGAAAGGCCCGGACTGGGGCTGGCCCCAAAAAGGGGCCGACAACTGCGAACCGCTGCGCCTTATGGTAGGACGGGCCGGCCGTCAAGCGCCGATTCAGCCTGCAGCCTCATCCGCCTCGGCAGGATCGCCGATCACGGTCTGAAGCTTCTGATAGGCGGCGAAGCCTGTCCCGGCGGGGATCAGGCGACCCATGAGGATGTTCTCTTTGAGACCGCGCAGGTGATCGACCTTGCCGTTGATGGCGGCTTCGGTGAGCACCCGTGTAGTCTCTTGGAAGGAGGCCGCGGAAAGGAAACTTTCCGTAGAGAGACTGGCCTTGGTGATCCCCAGGAGGAGAGGCTCGAAGGTGGCCGGGCGACCACCACGCGCCGTAACGCGACGGTTCTCTTCTTCGAACCGCCACTTCTCCACATGCTCGTCGACAAGGAACTCGGTATCCCCGACATCCCGGACTTTCACCCGGCGAAGCATCTGGCGGCAGATGACTTCGATGTGTTTGTCGTTGATCTTCACACCTTGTAGGCGGTAGACCTCCTGGATTTCGTCAAGAAGATAGCGGACGAGCGCGGGCTCGCCCTGGATCTTCAAGATGTCGTGCGGGTTGACGGCCCCATCCATGAGTGCCTGGCCGGCTCGAACATAGTCACCTTCGTTGGTGATGATGTTCTTGCCCTTCGGGATCAGGTACTCCTGCGGCTCACCCCCGTTGTCCGGCGTGACGATCAAGCGGCGTTTGCCCTTGGTATCGCGTCCGAAGGAAACGGTGCCCTGGACTTCGGCGATGATCGCCACCTCCTTCGGTTTCCGAGCTTCGAAAAGCTCGGCAACACGAGGAAGACCACCGGTGATGTCCTTGGCTTTGGTGGTTTCGCGGGGGATCTTGGCGAGCACGTCACCGTGCTGAACTTCCTGGCCTTCGGAGGCCATGATGTTCGCGCCGACCGCAAGGAAATAGCGGGCCTTCTGTTTCCATCCGTCTCCATCACGAACACGGATGACCAACCGAGGTTTCAAGTCGTGATCTTTGAGGTCGGTGACGACCATGCGAACACGCCCGGTCAGGGGATCGGTCTGGTGGGCAACCGACTTGCCGTCCTCGATGTCCTCGAACTTGATCACGCCGATCTCATTGGCGAGGATCGGGCTGGTGAAGGGGTCCCACTCAGCGATGCGGGTCCGGGCGGCCACGCGCTCGTTGTCTTTGACCAGAACGCGGGCGCCATAGTTGATGCCGTAGCGTTCGCGTTCGCGGCCCTTCTCATCGAGCACGAAGATTTCGCCATTTCGGGCGATCGCGACATTGTTGCCATCGCGATCCACAACCGTCTGAAGGGCCTCGCTGAACTTGATGGTCCCGGAGTTTTTGAGCTCCAAATAAGACTCGGTGGCATTGCCCTGGACCGCACCACCAATGTGGAAAGTGCGCATGGTGAGCTGCGTGCCGGGTTCACCGATGGATTGTGCGGCGATCACACCGACGGACTCTCCCACATCGATGAGCCGACCGCGGGCCAAGTCACGACCGTAACAACGAGCGCAAACACCCCAGCGCATTTCGCAGGTTAGCACCGAGCGAATCTTCACAACCTCGATGCCCGCTTGGGTGAGGCGTGCGACCGCGGCCTCATCAAGCATCTCGTTCCGGGGAACGAGAACCTCGTGGCTGTAGGGATCCTCCACGTCTGCCGCGGCAACACGGCCGAGGACACGTTCACCGACATGCTCAATGATCTCGCCGCCCTCGATCAGGCTGGCGACCTCCAAGCCCTTCAAGGTGCCGCAATCCAAGGCGGTAACGATGAAGTCCTGGACAACATCAACAAGACGGCGGGTCAGGTAGCCCGAGTTGGCCGTCTTCAAGGCGGTGTCGGCGAGACCCTTACGCGCGCCGTGGGTGCTGATGAAGTACTGGAGAACGGTCAGACCTTCCCGGAAGTTTGCGGTGATTGGCGTCTCAATGATGTCGCCCGAGGGCTTAGCCATCAAGCCGCGCATACCCGCCAACTGGCGGATCTGGGTGGCGGAACCACGCGCTCCCGAGTCGACCATCATGTAGATCGAGTTGAATGAGGGCTGTTGGAGCACCACCCCATCCTCTCCGAGCACGGGATTGCCCTCAGAGTCGACCACGGCTTCGGTGCTGATCTCCCGGAGGAGCTCCTTTGAAACCGCATCGGTAACCTTGCCCCAGATATCCACGACCTTATTGTATTTTTCGTCGGCGGTGATCAATCCATCGTTGTATTGGCCTTCGATCTCCTTGACTTCGTCATGGGCCTTGGCCAAAATGGCGCTCTTCGCCTTGGGAATCCGCATATCGTCGATCGCAATCGAGATACCCGCGCGGGTGGCCATAGAAAAACCAAGCTGCATCATGGCATCTGCGAAGAGAACGGTCTCTTTGTTGCCACAATCCCGGTACGCCCGATCGATCAACTCCCCCAGGGCCTTCTTCGAGAGGGCACGGTTGGCCAAACGGAAGGGGACCTTCTTCGGAATGATCTGCTGGAAGAGCACGCGACCAACCGTGGTGTCCACCAAGTCGTTCACCGAATCCGCCGGAACAAGGCCGCGGAACCCGAAGAATCCCAAGGGGGTGACAACCATCACCAGCTTGTCGCCATACTCTTTGCGCAGCCGTTCGACCGCGGAACCCAGCAAACGGAACCGACGGTTGGGGGAGAACCGAGCATCAACCTTACCAGTGCCGCATTCGCCATCAACCAAGGGGAACACCAGACCGACGACCACGCCGTCGCCACGCTCCATCTTGATGTGGATGCCGCGAACGGCGAAACCTTCACCGATGAACACATCCCCATCCTCTCGTTGCCCTTCCGGGTTGAAGGAGGCGGGAAGTTGTTCGAAGTCATAGACGTGGTGGGCACCAAAAACCCACACACCAGGACGCGGCTGGACTTCCATCGGCAAATGGGAAGCAGAGATCACCGCGGCGCAGGGGTCATGGGTGGGGGCGCCATCCATCGCGACGAGCACATCCCCCTGGAAACCCGGCACCTCTCCCATGGAAGAGCCTTCGAGAAGACGATGTGAGCCGCGGTGCACGTGGAGTAGGCGAATCCGCCCCACGCCCGAACGATCCAAGCCAGAAATCAAGTGGGCATCGCCAAGGGCGGACAAATCATCCACAATCCGCTTCGAAGTAGGCGGGGTGGGTAGGCGGACCGAGATTGGCGCCTGCAGGTGGACGGCTCCCGAGTCGTATGCGGCTACAACCTCACCCGCCGAAGAAAAGACCCGGCCGCTGCCGGTGGCGCCTTTGCGTTCGCGGGTCATGTAGTACGAGCCAAGCACGATATCCTGCGAAGGCTGGATAATCGGACGTCCGTTCGCGGGAGAGAGCACGTTGTTGGTGGACATCATCAACACGCGGGCTTCAATCTGGGCTTCGATGGACAAGGGCAGGTGGACTGCCATCTGGTCACCGTCGAAGTCGGCGTTGAAGGCGGTACACACCAACGGGTGGAGTCGGATGGCCTTGCCTTCCGTCAACAAGGGCTCGAAGGCCTGCATACCAAGACGGTGCAGGGTGGGCGCGCGGTTGAGAAGGACGGGATGCTCTTTGATGACCTCATCGAGAGCGTCCCAAACTTCTTCTCTTTCCTGCTCCACCATCTTCTTGGCCGCTTTGATGGTGTTGACCAAACCCTTTTCTTCAAGTTTGTTGTAGATGAACGGCTTGAAGAGCTCCAACGCCATGATCTTGGGCAAGCTGCACTGGTGGAGGCGCAACTCGGGTCCCACGACGATGACGGAACGGCCGGAGTAGTCGACGCGTTTACCCAGCAGGTTCTGACGGAAGCGACCGTTCTTGCCCTTGAGCATGTCGGAGAGCGAACGGAGCGGCCGTTTATTTGGACCCGTGAAGGTCTTGCCGCGACGCCCGTTATCGAAGAGGGCGTCCACCGCCTCCTGGAGCATCCGCTTTTCGTTGCGGATGATGATGTCGGGCGCGTGGAGGTCTTGAAGACGCTTCAGGCGGTTGTTGCGGTTGATCACGCGACGGTACAGGTCATTGAGGTCAGAGGTCGCGAAGCGGCCCCCTTCAAGCGGAACCAACGGACGCAAATCCGGGGGAATGACCGGAATCACCTCCATCATCATCCATTCGGGGCGGTTTCCGCTGTCGCGGAAGGCCTCGACGATTTTGAGGCGCTTCGAAATCTTGCGGCGCTGGGCCTCCGAAGAGGTATCGCGCATCTGTTTGCGCAACTCATCGGCGAGGCGAGCCACATCCATACGAGAGAGGAAGTCGCGGATGACCTCACCCCCCATACCCACGTCGAAGGCGCCATACCCGAAGGTTTCGTTGGCCTCCCGGTAATCCTCATCACTGAGGATTTCCCCCTCACAAAGTGAGGTTTCACCCGGATCGGTGACCATGTAGGCGTCGCAATACAAGACCTTCTCAAGGTCCTTCAGCGAGACGTCCATCAGGTTGCCGATTCGGCTGGGCAGGCTCTTCAAGAACCAGATGTGGGCCACCGGCGTGGCCAAGTCCACATGGCCCAAGCGTTCGCGGCGAACCTTGGCGAGAATGACCTCAACACCACACTTTTCACAGGTGATGCCGCGGTGCTTCATCCGCTTGTATTTGCCGCAAAGGCACTCGTAGTCTTTGGTCGGCCCAAAGATCTTGGCGCAAAAGAGGCCGTCACGTTCCGGCTTGAAGGTCCGGTAGTTGATGGTCTCCGGCTTTTTCACTTCGCCGTGCGACCAACTCCGAATCTTGTCGGGGGATGCGAGGCCAATCCGAACAGCCACGTAGTTCAACGGGTTCTTCGGCTTCTCAAACAGGTTGTAGATGTCCTTCATGAGGGATGCCTCCGAAGGCCCCACGCCATGGGCGGGTGAAGCGAAGCGGTGTTTTTTGGAATCAGAAAAAGTAGGCGGGAAAACCGGCGACTATTGCCGCAGTACCTCTTTGTCCTCGATGAGCTCAACATCCAGGGCAAGAGCCTGAAGCTCCTTGACCAAGACGTTGAAACTCTCGGGGAGGCCGGCCTCCAGGACGTTTTCGCCCTTGACGATGGACTCGTACATGCGCGTCCGACCGGCGACGTCGTCCGACTTGACGGTGAGGAACTCTTGGAGCGAGTAGGCGGCACCATAGGCTTCCAACGCCCAGACCTCCATTTCGCCCAAACGCTGACCGCCAAACTGGGCTTTTCCACCGAGGGGCTGTTGCGTGACCAAGCTGTACGGCCCAATACTCCGGGCGTGGATCTTCTCATCCACCAAATGGTGGAGTTTGAGAACATACATCACGCCGACGGTCACCCGGTTGGAGAAGGGTTCGCCAGTACGGCCATCGAAGACCGTGGATTTCCCGTCCACGTCCAACCCGGCCAAACTCAAGTACCGTTTGATCTCGTCCTCGGAGGCTCCAGCGAAGACGGGGGTGGCAGCCGTGATGCCGGTCCGATACTTCGCAGCCAACGCGATGACTTCATCATCGGAACAGTTGGAGAGGAACTCCAGGACGCCATTCTCACGGTGGTACACTTCTTTGAGGTACGCACGCAGAGAATCCGGTCCGTAGGCTTCATCCACCATCTGACCGAGGCGAAGACCGATTCCGCGAGCAGCCCAGCCCAAATGGGTTTCCAACACCTGGCCGACGTTCATGCGCGAAGGAACGCCGAGGGGGTTGAGAACGACATCGACGGGCGTGCCGTCTTCCAAGTAAGGCATGTCCTCTACAGCAAGTACCCGGGAAATAACTCCCTTGTTGCCGTGGCGGCCAGCCATCTTGTCGCCGACTTGGAGCTTGCGTTTGATCGCGATGTAGACTTTCACAAGTTTAACTACGCCAGGCGGCAGATCGTCCCCTTTCTGCTGACGTTCCACCTTGGCGAGATACTTTTGTGAAATCTGGTCAACAAGGGCTTGGTACCGATCCAGGATCGCAGCCAATTCGCCATCCAACGCGTGGTCACCTTCCACGGAAAGGCGCTCGAAGTGGGTGGGGTCCAAACGGGGCAGGGGCGCCTCCAAGTGTTCCCGCAAACCTTCGTCCCCTAGCACAGTGCCTTTCGCGATAAGAGTCTCTCCAGATTCCTCATCGATTAGGTCTGCTGCAGCCACCAAGCCATCGAACAAACGTGAAATCTTGCGAAGCGCCGAAGCCTTGGTGGTGCGGAGCTTTTCGTCACGGTCGCGATTAATGCGGGTGATGGACTGTTCCTCGATCTCCCGTGCCCGAGAGTCCTTCTCGATGCCATCGCGGGCAAATACCTGGGCACCCATCACGATGCCCTCGACCCCCGGTGGCACGCGCAGCGAGGTATCCTTCACATCACCGGCCTTCTCACCGAAGATTGCACGAAGGAGCTTCTCTTCGGGAGACAGTTGGCTCTCTCCTTTCGGTGTGATCTTCCCAACGAGGATGTCATTGGTGCGGACATAAGCCCCCACTTTAACAATGCCCGCCTCGTCAAGGTTGCGCATCGCTTCTTCACCAACATTGGGGATGTCCCGAGTGATCTCTTCCCGGCCCAGCTTGGTGTCACGCGCGGCAACTTCAAACTCCTCAATGTGGATCGAGGTGAAGTAATCCTCACGAACGAGGCGTTCGGAAACGAGGATGGAGTCCTCGAAGTTGTAGCCCTGCCAGGGCATGAAGGCGACAACGCAGTTCTGACCCAACGCGAGCTCACCCCGTTCGGTGGCCGGCCCGTCCGCGAGGATCTCGCCAGGACCCACCCGGTCGCCTGGCCGAACCACGGGCTTCTGATTCATGCAGGTCGACTGGTTGGAGCGGGTGAACTTGAGGAGGTTGTAGATCTCCACGTCCGCACCGACCTCTCCGGTCGGATTGTCGGATTTGACCACGATGCGCGTACCGTCGACGCTCTCCACGGTTCCACCCGAACGGGAGACGATGGCCACACCAGAGTCGCGAGCAACCACAAACTCCATGCCGGTGCCAACCAGAGGGGCCTCAGTCCGGATGACTGGAACCGCCTGCCGCTGCATGTTGGAGCCCATTAGCGCACGGTTGGCGTCGTCGTTCTCCAAGAAGGGCACGAGCGAGGCGGCGACGCTGACCAGCTGATTCGGGCTGACGTCCATCAGGGTCACTTCGGCGCGGGGCACCAAAGCAAACTCACCACGGCGCCGAGCGATGACCATCTCATCGAGGAGGTGGCCTTCCTTGTCCAGGTTCGCGTTTGCTTGGCAAATGACGTGGTTTTCTTCATCAATGGCGGACCGATAGTCGACCCGGTCAGTGACCCGAGCGGACTCAACAACCCGGTAGGGGGTCTCGATGAACCCGTACTCGTTTACCCGAGCGTAGGTCGAGAGCGACGCGATAAGACCGATGTTCGGGCCTTCGGGCGTTTCGATCGGGCAAATACGACCGTAGTGCGTCTGATGGACGTCGCGGACATCGAAGCCGGCGCGCTCGCGGGTGAGACCACCCGGCCCGAGCGCAGACAACCGCCGCTTGTGGGTAACCTCCGACAAGGGATTGGTTTGGTCCATGAATTGAGAAAGCTGGCTGGACCCGAAGAACTCCTTAATCACGGCGGAGACGGGCTTGGCGTTGATGAGGTCGTGGGGGACCAAGGCCTCGATCTCTGTCAAGGACATGCGTTCCTTGATCGCCTTCTCCATGCGAACCAGACCGATTCGGTACTGGTTCTCCAAGAGTTCCCCCACGGCGCGCACACGCCGGTTACCGAGGTGGTCGATGTCATCCACCTCACCCTTGTTGTTCTTCAGATCCACCAAGTATTGGACCACGCGGAGAATATCGTCGCGGGTCAGGGTAGTCTGCTCCAAGGGAAGCTCCAAACGGAGCTTGTGGTTGACTTTCAAGCGCCCCACGCGGCTCAAGTCGTACCGCTCGGCGTTGAAGAAGATGTTCTCGAAGTGGACCTCAGCGGCCTCCTTTGTGGGAGGGTCCCCTGGGCGAAGCCTCCGGTAAATCTCGGTAATTGCCTCTTCCGGAGTCTCCACCTTGTCAACTTCCAACGTGTCGCGCAGGAAGGAGCCGACGACGACGTTGTCGATGTACAGAACATCGATTTCGCGGATGCCACGATCCAGCAGCATTTCCACGGTCTCTTCATCCAGTGCTTGATTGCACTTGACGACAACCTCACCCGTCTCCTCATCGACGATGTCCCGTGCGCTGATTCGACCGATGATGTCGAGCGGAGCCACAGGGATCTCGGCGACCTGAACTTCCACCGCCTTGCCCGCAATCTCCCGGGTGGCAGCACGCAACAGGCCCTGCTTCTCCAACCGTTTCAAGTTGGGCTTGAGGAACTTCTTCCCTGCCTTGACAATGGACTTTCCTTCGCTGTCGTTGATGTCCACGGAGGCGACTTGGATCCCCAAGAGTTCGGCGGTGGTTTCCTTCTTCCACCCGTCAGCAGTGAACTTGAAGCGTTCACTCTCGTAGAAGTAGTTGAGGAGCTCTTCCGTGGAATAGCCCAAGGCACGCAAAAGGACGGTCGCAGGCAATTTCCGACGCCGATCGATCCGTACGTAGAGAATGTCTTTGGTATCGAACTCGAAGTCGATCCAAGAACCGCGGTTCGGGATAATTCGCGCCGAGAAGATGGTTTTACCGGAAGTGCCGGTCTTGCTCTTACCCGCATCAAAGAAAATGCCTGGAGACCGATGGAGCTGGCTCACAACCACGCGCTCGGTACCATTCACGATGAAGGTGCCGTTCGCGGTCATCAAGGGGATTTCCCCAAAGAAGACCTCATGTTCTTTGATGTAGGACACCGACCGAGTGCCGGACTCGCTGTCCACGTCCCAAACGACGAGGCGAACGGTGACCTTCACGGGAGAAGTGAAGGTCATGCCGCGTTCACGGCACTCCTCGACATCATACTTGGGTTCCTCAAGATCGTAAGAAACGAACTGAAGAGAGGCCCGCTGTGAGAAGTCCTGAATGGGAAAAACGCTCTTGAAAACTCCCTGCAGGCCGATGTCCTCGCGCTCCATGGGCGGGACAGAGAGCTGGAGAAACTTTTCGTAGCTCTCGCGCTGGATGGAGATCAGGTTCTCCACATCCACCGCTGGGAGGGTCTTCGCGAAGGACCGACGAAAGCGGTAGTTGTTCGCCAAGAAATTCGGCATGAGCACTCCAGGGGCGCTTCCCGCCCACGGGTGGGCGTGGAGGGTGGGGCGGACTTCGTCCGCCGCGAAATTACCGTCGGGGCAACCTCGGGAAAACACCCGGGGCCAACGGGCAGGCACAAGCCGCCTACCGGGCCGCCGTTACCCCACGGCAGCGAAGCGTCGGAGACAACAATTCGGGGACATTCCCCGTCGCCACATTATGGAGAGTGGCACTCCATACGCAGGCAAGGGGCGAAGGGGGAGACCAATTTTTGGTCCCCCCTTCACCCCCGCCGCGTGGGAACTACTTGACCTCGACGACCGCGCCAGCGGCCTCGAGCTCCTTCTTCAGGGCCGCGGCGTCATCTTTCGAAACGCCAGCCTTGACCTCCTTCGGGGCCTCCTCAACCAGAGCCTTGGCTTCCTTCAGACCGAGGCCGGTGATCTTGCGGACCACCTTGATGACTTCGATCTTGTTGGGGCCACCCTCCTTGAGGATGACATCGAACTCGGTCTTCTCTTCGACCGGCTCAGCGGCGGCAGCGGGCGCAGCAGCGCCGCCCATAACCACCGGTGCGCTGGCCTTGACGCCGAGCTCGGCCTCAAGCACCTCGATCAAGGCCTTGACCTGACCGAGCTTGAGGTTCTTGATGTAATCGACGACCTGCTCCTGGGTAACGGACATGACGAAATCCTCCGAGTGAATTCATTGAGTCTGGGAAACAGTTGGAAACAGAACCGAAGGCGATCAGCCCCCGGCTTCCTCGAGCTTCTGCTCGTAGTTCTTGAGAAGGTACATGAGGTCGCGAGCCGGCCCCTGAACAACACCGAGAACATTCCGCGGACCCTGTTGCAGGGTCGCGAGGAGGGTGCCCAGCAGCTCTTCCCGACCCGGGAGGTCGGCGACCTTCTCCACACCACTGGCATCGATGACTTCGCCATCGAAATAGCCGGCTTTGATAACAAAGCGCTCGGTCTTCTTGAAGTCTTTGGTGACATCGCGAAGGACCTTGGCGGTGTTGATCGGATCCTCACTCGAGATGATCCAACCCACCATTCCGGTCAGGTGCTTGGTGAGCCCCTCCCGGTCGGTACCCGCCACGGCCAAACCGGCCAGGGAGTTCTTGATGACCTTGTACTGAATGCCCGCCTTCTCAAGGTTCCGGCGAAGCAAGTTGATCTCGGCGACCGTAACACCCCGATAGTCAGCCACTGCCAGCAGCGGGGCCGAGCCGAGGGTCTTGGTCAATTCTTCAACAAGCGCGTGCTTTTGTTCCCGATCCAAGGGCGCCTCCTACGCGCTTTCCGCGATGCGTTGGGCATCGGCGGTGTCAATACGAACGCCTGGGCCCATCGTCGAGGAGATGGCGACGCTACGAACGTAGGTACCTTTGGCGGTGTTCGGCTTAAGGCGGATCAGCGCAGCAACAAGAGCCGCGAAATTCGCCTGGAGCTGCTCGCCCGGCATGGAGGCCTTCCCAATCGAAACGTGAACGATACCGGCCTTTTCAACCCGGAAATCGATCTTGCCGCGTTTGAGTTCTCCCACCGTGTTGGCGATCTCTTCCGGACCCACGACGGTACCGATCTTCGGGTTTGGCATCAATCCGCGAGGACCGAGCACCCGCCCGAGGCGACCAACCTTACCCATCATGTCCCGAGTCGCGACCGCTTTGTCGAAATCGACCCAGTTCTCGTCGAGGATTTTCTGGACCAAGTCATCGGCACCCACGACGTCTGCACCAGCAGCCAAGGCTGCTTTCGCTGCTTCGCCCTGGGCGAACACCACCACTCGCACCGTCTTGCCCGACCCGTGGGGGAGGCTGACTGCGCCACGGACCATCTGATCCGCGTGGCGGGGGTTCACACCCAGACGAACCGCTACGTCCACGCTTTCATCAAAGCGGGCTTTCGCGGAAGACTTCACGAGCTCCAATGCCTCGCCCACCGAATAGCGACGGAGCCGGTCAACGGCAGCAGCCGCCTCCGTCCATCGCTTCCCGTGTGTCGGCATGTTCACTCCCTGGAGGGGTCTACCCTCCGCTGGTCCGGGGTACTCGGGCATGGGCCCTCCCCCGAACCTGGCCTTTGAGGAATCGGAACCAGTTGGTTCCGCTCAGTTCACATTTACGCCCATCGAGCGTGCGGTACCAGCGATGGTCCGCACAGCCGATTGAAGGCGTGTGGTGTTGAGGTCGGGCATCTTCTGTTGCGCAATCTGCGTGACCCGGTCCCACGACAAAGTGCCAATCTTCACCTTGTTGGGTTCCTTGGATCCACGCTCCGCACCAACGGCCTTCCGAATCAGAATGGCAGCAGGGGGCGTACGCAACTCGAAGGTGAAAGTACGGTCAGAGTAGACGGTGATGATCGTGGGGATGATCAACCCTTCTCCGGCCTGGGCCTGCGTCTTCGCGTTAAACTCTTTGCAGAACATCGGAATGTTCACGCCCGCACCACCCAACGC
>Ga0007764_10057492_pt1 | contig 14939 bp, 1 predicted proteins | sample LauGreFa1BDMLBDN_FD_61633 | JGI IMG/M metagenome (GOLD analysis project Ga0007764, IMG submission 61633) | Metatranscriptome of freshwater lake microbial communities from Lake Michigan, USA - Fa13.BD.MLB.DN (Metagenome Metatranscriptome) | ecosystem: Environmental > Aquatic > Freshwater > Lake... | reverse complement strand
AAATTACCAATGAAGTTAAAACTAACTTTCATGTTGTTTGTTATTATTTCAGTTTTTCAAGTTTCTCTGGAGTCGAAATTATTAAATAAAGAAAATTCCGCCATTGCTTCAAGCCAATTCAAAATTTCCTTTGGATCTAATCAAATATCGAGTAATACAAGTAATCTCACCCTTTCATCAAATTCATCCATAAATTCTTTATTACCATCAAATAATTCCAGTAATCTCAACCTCTCATCAAATGTTTCCAATTTATCCAATAATTCTTTATTTCCATCAAATAATTCGACTAATCTCACACCCGCTGAATGTTTTTATGATACTGTCGCAAATATGGTAAATCGCCTTCAACAAAGTACTACACATTACTCAAATTTATGTAATATCAATAATAAGCCAAAAATTAATCGATTGATCATGGTTTCCAGATATGTTGCTTTAATCGAAGCTTACATTTCTGTTCCTTTAAATCAACTTCCTGCAAACGTATCAGAAGTTATCAAATCCCTTGATCAATTCAACGAATTCAGATTCTCTTCTTATCTTCTTAGCCTTCAAGATGCTTTGAGAAAAGGGGAAAATTCTACACAAATCATTAAAAACTTTTGGACTGCTTTGAGAGATGAAATGGAATCAATTTCTAAAGCCAACAACTATCCTTTCTTCTTTATTCAAAACCTCCAGACTTTGATCCAACTAGAGAGGTCAATCATTATTTTAAGAGAACGTTACTCAAATCAAATGGATACCTGTATTCCAAACGATTGGCAAGAAATTATTCAAGTAAGAGACCTTATTCATGACCAAAATCACAACTTAATCTACAGAAGCGAATCAGGAATTAATAGAGGTGATGCTTATGATGTTCCAATCAATCCTACTTCTTTTGAAAGAGGAGGAGTAGCTTTTGCCTTCTGGGGATACGAAAATTATGTTGATCTACAAAATGCACCAAAATCAATACTTGCTGGTTATATTAACAATAATAGAGTTTACGAATATTTCATGATTCCTCAAAACTTTTCTGTGATTCACAGACTCAGAGTATTCGATTTAAATTTAGAGATTGTATCTAACTCAAATTGTGCAACCTATTTCTTCGTCATACTTTCTATTCAAAAAGACTGTGATACTTTCAAACTTATCTTTAATGTCAGATTCCTTTCATCCAATTCCAAATTCAGCAGAGAAGTTACTTTACCTGCTGATAAAGTTGAAAATCTTCATTTGATCTTTGATAGAAATAGCACTTTAAACAATTATTACTACAAAAACTTCAAATATAGCCCTATCTTAGAATTACCCTTAATCTCAGCTTCACTCAATCCAAGCTTTTTAACATCTATCCTACAAAAAAGTAAATGTTTTGGTAATAACTGTAAATACTCTAATGGAAACACTTGTTTACAATGTAACGCTCCTGCTTACAACTTCGAAGGAACTTGTGTTAATCAATGCCCCAACAATACTTATATCAGTAACCAAAACTGTAATCCTTGTAACTCACAATGCTCAAATTGTAATGGACCTAACAATGGAAATTGCCTTGCATGTAAAGATCCTTTCTATTTTAACAATGGAACATGCGATGTATCTTGTCCTTCTAATCTCGCATCAGATAGTAATAGGAATTGTCAACCATGTGGATCTAATTGTAATGTATGCAGAGATATAAATTCTTGCGGAGTATGTGATTCAGTTACATTCCTTAAAGATAATAGATGTGTTTCAGTCTGTGGTGATCAATTCTTTAAATCATTCAATCCTAATTCATGTAAACCCTGCCCTAATGGATGTTTAACATGTGAAAATGCTGACAAATGTAACAGTTGTTTAGAAGGATTTTTCTTGAAAGGAAGTATTTGTGTAACAAGCTGTGGTGATGAATTTTATGCAGACAAATCTTCTAGAATTTGCAGACCATGTGAGAGAAACTGTAAAACTTGCAAAGATAGTGTTGTTTGTCTTGAGTGTAACAAAGGTTTTAACCTAAAAAATGAGGATTGTGTTACTGATTGTCAATCTGGATATATTTCACTAAATGGAGTTTGTGTCAAATGTTCTCAACCAGAATGTGAAGTCTGTAGTGCCATCAATGTTGCTGAATGTAAGAAGTGTAACAGCACTAGTTACTTAAAAGAAGGAAAATGTGTAAATAATTGTGATGTTGGTTATTATGCTGATTCAAACAAAGTTTGTCAACCTTGTCCTAAAGATTGCAACGTCTGCACTAAGGATAAATGTCTTCAATGTAAAGATAATCAATTTGTGTTAAGTGATACAACTTGTGTCAAAGAATGTCCTGATGGATACATCCCTTCTGGAAATACTTGTGTCAAGTGCAATTCACCAAATACCTGCAGAAAGTGTTTAGATAATAATCTCGACTCTTGTTCTAAATGTTATGTAGGAATGTTCCTATTAAACGGAAAATGTTTAGAAAAATGCCCTGCTAAATATTTCGCTAATGGAGAAGTATGTGAGCCTTGTAGTGCAGGATGCGATACCTGTGAAAATAAGTACACTTGTTTAGTTTGTTCCCCCACTAGCTTTTGGCAAAATAACGTTTGTGTTGATAAATGCAGCAGTGGATTCGCCGCAATTGGAAATAACATCTGTCAACAATGTAAAGTCTCAGGATGTGATACTTGCGCCAAAGATCTTTCAATTTGTGATAAATGTCAAGGAAGTAATTTATTATACAACAATCAATGTATTGACAAATGTCCTTTAGGAACATATCCTCTTCCTACCATGACCTGTGACAGCTGTAATAATGAATGTATTGAATGCAGTAATAAATACACTTGCAGTAGATGTAGCCCAGGTAAAGTTTTACAAGGAACCAATTGTGTTTCATTATGTGATGATGGATATGTCGCAATTAATGGAGTATGTTCAAGATGTAAGAACATCAATTGTAGAAGATGTTTATCGAGCGACTCAACTAAATGTACAGAATGTCCAGTCGGATCTTTACTTCATAATAATGATTGCGTTAATATGTGTCCCTCTAGAACTTATCCATTGAACGGAGTTTGTTTAGATTGTAAAAGCCCATGTAACAATTGTAAAAGTGACTCAGAATGTATTGATTGTATTCCAAAATATTCTCTAAATGGTAAAAATTGTACAGATAATTGTCCCCCCAATACAGTTTCAATCAATAATAATTGTTTCAATTGTAACGATAAAAATTGCTTGAAATGCACAGATGTAGTTGCAAATAGCTGTATTTTATGTAACTCTCAAAATGCTTTATTCAATGGAGCTTGCGTTGCAACTTGTCCAGAAAATTTCTTCAATCAAAATGGTGTGTGCAAACCCTGTTTATCAAATTGCAAGAAATGTAGAGATTCAAACACTTGTGATGAATGCATTTTAAGCTTTAACTTAAAAGACGGAAATCAATGTGTAAAAGATTGTGGAGATGGTTATGCTTTATTCCCTATGAACACTTGTAGAAAATGTAGTTCTTCTTGTCTTCAATGCTCTAACAACGACGTTAACCAATGCAGTAAATGTTATGCTAATTACTTCTTATACAATAATGAATGTAGATCCACTTGTCCTGAAGGAACTTTCGCTACTGAAAAAATGACATGTGAACCATGTCCTATGAGTAGTTGCAGTAAATGTGACGGAGGAAAGACATGCTCAAGTTGTATAGCTAATTACGTATTAGAAAACAATAAATGCAAATTACCCCCTTGTTCAGATGGATGGGTATTAAAACAAAATTCTAATGAATGTGTTCAATGTTTAGTCGATAACTGTAAATCCTGCCCTAATACAAATTTAGGCAAATGTGATAATTGCGTTCCAAACTACTATCTTATTGGAGACAACAAATGCGATAAGAATTGTATCTTAGGAACTTACTTAAACGTTAAAAACAACAGGTGTGAAAACTGTTTCGCTAACTGTCTTACTTGCAAGGACAATCTTTCATGTTCCCAATGTGACACTAATTACTATCTTCTCAACAACACATGTGTAAAGGATTGTCCCTCAGGTTATTCCAAGGTTTCTGGAAAATGTGAACCATGTCAAGTTAAAGATTGTGACATATGCCCAAATAATAGTGACTGTCAAAAATGTAAAGTTCCTTTAGTTTTACAAAATGGAGTGTGTCAAAATGACTGTGCTAAAGGATACTTCTCAAACGGTGGAGTATGTAAACAATGTACTCTCTTCTGTGATGAATGTGATAACGAGTTAAACTGCAAAGTGTGTCAAAAAGGAAAAATTCTTTCAGTTGATAACAAATGTTTAGATGATTGTCCTTCAGGATCAGTAAACGTTAATGGAAAATGTGTATTATGTAAATCAGATCTGAACTGTGACAAGTGTAGTCCAACTGACCAAACTCAATGTATTTCATGCAAAGGATCTCAAGTATTGAAATCAAATACTTGTGTTGACAATTGTGGAGATAGTTTTTATGTCAGTTCAAAAGTATGCTCTCCATGCAAACAAGGATGCAAAGTATGCACAGATGCAAATTCTTGCCTAGAATGTGTCAAAGGAAATGCACTTTATCAAAATAACTGTGTTGTTACCTGCCCCCCTGGAACAAGAAAAGAAAATGATAAATGTGTTCCATGCTTATCAGACTGTTTAACATGTGATTCTAGTCAATGTCTTGTTTGTATTACTGGAATGTTGTTAGAAAATGGTAAATGTGTAAAGAAATGCTCAAATGGTTTTTATACAATAAATAACATTAATTGTTTACCATGTGACGTTGGATGTGTCTCATGTTTGACAGAAAAAACTTGCAATATATGCAGAGAAAATCTTTTCTTAAAAGAAGGAAAATGTGTTGACAATTGTGGAGATGGATATGTTGGGGTCTCTGGAAAATGCGAAAAATGTGGTGTTAATTGTAAAGAATGTAATCCTAAAAACCCTTCAGAATGTTTAGTATGCCTTCCAAATAAATTTTTATTGAATGGAGAATGTCTTGATGATGTACCTAATAGATATTACTCATCTAATAACAAAGTATATCCTTGTTTATCAGGATGTGATGTTTGTACAAGTATAGATACTTGTGAAAAATGTACTCCCCCACTATTTCTAACAATTAATAAAAAAAGTTGTGTAAACACATGTCCAGATGGTTTCAAAGGTTTAGACGGAAAATGTGTTCCTTGCGAAGATAAAAATTGTCAAAACTGTGCATCACAACCAAATATCTGCGAAGTCTGTAACACACCATATCTAATTTACAATGGAATATGTGTCAGTACATGTCCAAATGGATATTACAGAGATGAAGCTGGAAAAAAATGTTTAAAATGTGTCGAATCTTGTTCTAAGTGTGCAGAACAAGGCAAATGTACTGAATGTGCTAAAGGATTTGTACTACAAAACTACAGTTGTCAAAATGTTTGTAAACCAGGATCAATTAACGTTAATTCAGTATGCAAAGATTGTCAAACACCTAATTGTGAAATATGCCAAAATAATATTTCTACATGTGCTAAATGTCTCTCAGGAAAAACTCTTTTAACTATTACAGATAGAACACTCAACCTAGTTGCAAATTTAACAGCTAAAGTTAGTGTTAATGGTACTGTTATTCCATCAAACATTTCTGTTGGTATTAATTCTACATTATGTATTGATGCTTGCCCTAATGGATTCTACGAGAATAACGGAGTTTGTACTTCTTGTGGGGATAATTGCGATAAATGCTCTAATTCACTAAAATGTACATTATGTACTGCCGGATTTGTTTTGCAAGACGGAAAATGTCAAAAAACTTGTGATAAATATTTCGTGGAGAACAATGGTGAATGTGTTAGATGTGTTGACCTCAAATGTGTTAATTGTGATCCTTTGACAAGAAAAGAATGCAGAGTTTGTGATGAGAATTACGTTCTTAAGAATAACGAATGCAAAACCGAATGTGGATCTGGTTACTTCAAATTTGAAATTAGTAAAGGTAACAATGTTTGTAAACCATGCTCATTCAAATGTGATGTATGCTCTAATGAAAACAGCTGCGATAAGTGTTCGGATGGATCTTTCCTTAAGAACAAAGAATGTGTCACTGATTGTGGTAAAGGATCAGTTGTCAAAGATAATAACAAATGCATAGATTGTACATCTCAGTCATGTATTTCTTGTGATCCTAATAATCCTGATAAATGTCTAACATGTTCAAGTGATAGTTATCTTAAAGGAGACCAATGTGTTAAGACTTGCGGTGATAAATTTTATGCTTCACCAAAAGGAGTTTGTATACCATGTGTAGATTCGAATTGTTTAACGTGTGATCCTAATGATAAATGTAAAGTATGTAACAATGGAATGAAAGTACTTAACGGAGAATGTAGAAATTCATGTCCTAATGGAATGGTTGCAGATAGAAACAATACTTGCATAAATTGTAATGATAAGAATTGTCAAACCTGTGATGTCAATGACATTAAAAGATGTTCTAAATGTGCTAGTGGATTTTTACTTCAACCAGATTTTACTTGCAATAGTAATTGTCCTGCAAAATACTTCAATAGCTTAAATGAAAGATGCCTACCTTGTGCAAAGAATTGTGATGTTTGTAAAAACGATAAAGAGTGTGGTGTTTGCTCTGCAGGTAATGTTTTGGATAAAAACTTAATCTGTACAGATAAATGCCCTCTTGCTAGCGTTGAAGTCCAAGGAAAATGTGTGGATTGTAAAGATAAAAGTTGTTCAAAATGTCAATCAAGTGATCCATCTATATGTGATGTATGTCTACCAGGATTCTATCTTTACCGTGGGGGTTGTGTCGCTGCTTGCCCTCAAAGAACATTCGCTTTAGGATCAAATTGTGTTAACTGCGGTGATTCAAATTGTCTTAATTGTACATCAGAATCAGAATGCAAAGTCTGTGATCAAACTTATTTATTATTCAATAAAGGATGTGTAAAGAACTGTACTGAAGGATACTATGAATCAAAAGGAGAATGTACCCAATGTCCAAACTTCGAAAAAACTAGATCTTGTAACTCTACCAATCCTGTAATACCAACTTTATGTAGAGATAAATATTTCTTAGATAGCGTTTGTGTTGAAGCCTGTCCTAGTGGAAAATTCCCAGACTCCAATAAAGTATGTCAAAATTGTGGATCTAACTGTACTCAATGTGGGTCATTAAATTCATGCAAAACTTGCTCAAATACCACTGTTTTATACAATGGAAATTGTACAAACAGCTGTCCTTTGGGAACAGTGAATATTCAAAAAGAATGTATTAACTGTGATAATAAAAATTGTAATGAATGTCAACCAGGAGACTTATCGAAGTGTACTAGTTGTAAAGACAAATTACTATTACTTAATGATGATTGTGTTAGTGTATGTCCAAGCGGATATTTTGCACAAGGTAAAAATTGTGTGAATTGTGACTCCAAATGCGCTGAATGTAAAAGTGATAAGATTTGTGAAAGATGCCTTAATCAATTCGTTAACTTAAACGGAACTTGCTTATCACAATGTCCTTCAGGATCTACGGTCAGAAATGGAGTTTGTTATTCGTGTGCAAGCAACAAATGCAGTTCATGTGATAGCAATGATTTGAATAAATGTCTCCAATGTAGTAGTGGTTATTTACTTAATGAATTATGTAATGATGTTTGTCCAGTTGGATATAGAGCTAATGAAGTACAAAAAACATGTGTTCCTTGCACTAAATATTGTGATAAATGTGATGAAAATGGATGTTTGGTCTGTACAAAAGGATTTTATTTCTCTGAAGCAGATAAAAGATTCTGCGTAGAATGTACTGAATCTAATTTAGTTGTAGTCAATAACATTTGTGAAACTTGTAAAGTACAAGGATGTAAAAGATGTGAAGATGCCAATTCCAGCAAATGTAAACTGTGCGACTCAAGCAAAGTCCTCGTTAATGGCAATTGCTTAGATGTTTGTCCCCAAGGAACTTTCAAAGTAGATCAAACATGTCAAGCATGTGATAGTACTTGCAAAACTTGCTCTAATGCTCAAACATGTGATACTTGTGATAGCTCAAAAATTCTATTCAATGGAAAATGTCTCTCTGACTGTCCTGCTCCATTTATAAAGAACAGTAAAGGTGCTTGTGTTGTTTGCGATCAAGCTGACTGTGATAAATGTGACCCATCAAATACTAGTGTATGTAATACTTGTAAACTACCAACATTATTATATAAAGGTCAATGTTATAAACAATGTCCAAACGGTACATACCCAGATTCTTCAGAATGTAAGCAATGTCCTCCAGGATGCAATGCTTGTAACAAGAATAATTGTATAGGATGTACAAATGGTTTAAAATTAAAGGGATCAGAATGTGTTAAGGAGTGCGGTCCAGGATACTTTGATAATATTATTACATGCGAAAAATGTTTAGATGGAAATTGTGATACTTGTTCTCCAGCTAGTGTTTGTAAAAAATGTCAAGCTAACATGTACTTAGTAGAAAGTACTAATACATGTGTTGTCGTTTGTCCTGACGGTTCCTATACAAATAAAGAAAAAGGAGTTTGTTCCAAATGTGATGTTGGATGTTCTAGTTGTGACGGAACAGCTAAATGCAAAAGTTGTGATAAAGGACTTTTCTTATACAACGGTGTATGTAATCAATCATGTCCTCAAGGTTTCAGTGCTTTGACAGGAGCTTGTAAACAATGTAGCTCAGGTTGTGTCGATTGTCCTAATAACACTGATGTCTGTGAATCTTGCTCCAATTCAAATTTATACAACAAAAAGTGTATTTCCGAATGCCCAAGAGGAACATACACTCTAAATAACAAGTGTATTGATTGTGATAGAAGATGTGAGGAATGTAAATCAGGCAATGAATGTTTGAAATGTAAATCAGAATTCAATCTTTACAAGGGAGAATGTGTTAATAAATGTTCAGATGGAAAAGTTGATATCAATGGAAAATGTATATCTTGCATAGATGAAAATTGTAAGAGCTGTTTGACTGATGCTAGTATATGCGTGGAGTGTAAAAATCCTTATATGATATTTAATAATGTATGTAAAGCTGCATGTCCAGATGGAACATTCCCAGGCTCAGACAATAGTTGCAAAGCTTGTACAGATGGATGTTCACAATGTAATAGTTCAAGTTGTTCTAAATGTGATTCAGGATATTTCTTATATAATAATAGATGCTTCAAGGAGTGTCCAAAAGGAATGTGGGGAAATTGTGATGAAAATATGTGTTATATGTGTAATAGTGCATGTGAAGACTGTGCTGATGCCACTGCTAACAATTGTTCCAAATGCAGAGAAGGTTACTTCAAAAATGGAAAAGTCTGTGTAAAAGAAACTGGATGTCCAAGAGGAAATTATCCAAATAAAGAGTCAAGAGAATGTACAGCATGTAAAATTCCTTTATGTGCTGCTTGTTCTGACAGAACTATATGTACAGAATGTGTTAAAGGATATGAAATGAATGCAAATAATGAATGTGTTATATCAAAAAGCTTTATTTCCGTCATAGGAGAAAATCCAGTCTTATTCTCTTCAAAAACTTTAAGACTTTACAGAAGCTCGGAAATTAGAAGATTTAATCAAGATCTTAAGGGTATTGGAGTTAATTCAAATAATGTCAGTTTCTTCTTCTGGTTAAGAAGACTTAATGATAATTCATTACAAACAAATATCTTCGAAACAGTCAATGGTTTTCATAACATTAATTTAAGATTTGATATCGTTCCTGTTGATGGAAAACCTACTTGCAGATTGTCAGCTTATCAAGATACAAACGTCTATTCTGCCGATTTAGGAAGCTGTAATTATCAAGACTTATTTGATTGGGCATTCGTCACTATTACTTTAACACAAGTTAAGGAACAAGGATACGTTAGCGTAAAAATGTTGAACAATAAAGCAATGAATAGATCTAAAAACGTTGAATTTAAAATTCCTCAATCATCTACATTTATCAATACTGAATCAACTTTACTATTTAATAACAATATGTCTAAAAACAATTCAACTCTATCTACATCATTCGAAATCGCTAATTTCAATGTATTCGATTATGAAACAAATCAAGAAGAAATTAACAAGTACTTCGCTATGACACCAAATAATTGTGATTATACTTGCTCAGATTGTAAAGGAAAATGTATTAAATGTCCAGGAAATGTTCCACCATCCAATGACGGATTATGCCAAGCTTCTTTCGTGTCATTCTTAAATGATTATCAAAATATCATTACAAACGTTTCAGTTGATTTAAGAAGAATTGTTCCTAAGAGACTTGATTCAAACAGATACGCACTTTTCTTGTGGTTTAATCCTGCTAATCTTACAAAAAACCAAACTGAAATCGGAACTGTTTACAACGACTATTCTCAAAGTGAGATTCTTATTAGATTCTTCCTCAACAATAGTAAATTAATGATCCAAGTTGGTCAAGAAAGTTATACTGCTATTGATAAATTCGCCTTAAATTCTGATACTTGGAATTTCATCGGAGCTACTATCTCTGGACAAACATTAAATGTTTATTTAAAGGATCTTTATCAAGTTAATGAATCCAATCTAATCAATCTTAAATATATGCCATCAAGACTTACTGAAGATGCTGTTTTCATCAATGGACCCTACGCAGAACTTAATAATACAAGTATTCCATTCGTGGGAGCTTTTTACGATATTAGACTTTATGTTAATAATCTACCAACCAATGATGAAATTAATAGCCAATACCTAAAACTTCCTTGTCCTGCAAATTGTCAAAAATGCACTAGTTTCCTAACTTGCGCCAATTGTAACCAGGGATACAAATTACTAGATAATATTTGTGTTGAGAACACTTTAAGCAGAAACATTGAATTGTTGGATAAGTACTCCTTCTTCAGAGGTGATTCATTGACTCTTTCTTTACCAAGCACTTTCAGTCTTAATCAATATACAGTTAGCTTCTTCTATAGAAGAAAGACCCATTCTCTAGATTCTCCTCCACACAATGTTCTCAGTATAGAAGCTGCAGATGGTAAACTTTATCCTTTAATTACACAGTTAAATGGTCAAAATGATGAATCTTCCTTTATTGTACTAGGACAGAATACAACAGGTTCAGTAAAGCCTCATAATTTTAATGACGAAATATATTCATACATTCATTTCATAGTTGGAGTAGATATTACAAACAAGGTTGTTTCATTTAACATTAATGATGGAACTGAATTCACTTCAACTAAAACTCTATATATGAGAATAAACAAGTTTATTCTTGGAGATTCAACAAGAAATGAAATGAATTTCGAAATAGGTAATTTCAATATCTACGAAGGATTAATTGACAAACAAAACTACCCTAAATTAAGATCTACTGCTCCATTAGATTGTAACCCAGGATGTGTCAATTGTAATTATAAGACTGGAACATGTAATAAATGTTTAAGCGGAAAGAGCTCAGAAACTAATGACTGCTCCAATGTTTTGAGAGGATTTTCATATGCTCATTTATTCAATATCCAAACTCTCAACCAAAATATGGCATCTCAATACTCAAGCTCTTTAAACACAGTATTTAAGAAAGATGTAAATTCTATGGAATACTCAGTAATAGGATATTATAGAATTTTAAATAAGCCAACTGCAAAGGTTGCCAAATACGAATTATTAAGATTATCTAATAGGGGAGATCAACTTGTAAGCCCATCATCAAATTTGATAGGTTTAGAAATTTTTACTAACAATACAGTATCAAATTATTACATTACTTACACTGACGCAAACTATGTGAGAAAATACTTAGTCAAGGATCTAGAAGTTTCTACAGAATGGACTCTTTTCTTAGCTTCAATTAATGTCAAGGACAAATTAATCAATTTCGCTATTCAACAATTAAACTCTGCGAGAATTTACACTGATACCATAAAATTAGTCTCCTATCCAGAGAAATTAGTTGAAAATGCCAATCTAAATCTTTTCGGATATGGAAATGTATTTTCTAACTCATACCAAACATTAGATATACAATTTTACCGCTTCTATGTTGCAGTCAATTTGAAATTCAGTATTGATTTACTTGATAAATTCAAGAAGAATTTACCAGTGCCTGCAGATCCAAAATGTCCTGCTAATTGTGATAGATGTATTTTTAATTCAAACCAATCAATCATATGTTTAACCTGTGTTAAAGGATTTGAAATTAAGAACGATCAATGCATCAAATCTAATTCAAATCTTGTTTACCTTGCTGATCAAAATAGAAATATATTCTTACCACCTAAGAGTGATATTTCAATGCCTTCAAATGCCTTCTTAAATACGAAAAACACTATAACCTTCTACTTCAGAAGAAACTTTAGTCCTAAACTCTTATCCGCAGATAATTCTATCTTCAAGGGAGGAAATGTGGATATCAGACTTATTGGAAGTATTCAAGGAGACTCCTCTTTGATTGTTTCAGTGAGAAAATATCCTACAACCCTTTCATTCAATATTGATTCTGATCTCACTCAAGATTACAATTGGTATCTAGTCATTATGAATTACTCTACTACTAGTCTTGACGTTATATTGAAAACTGAAAATAGCAGTGTTAAAAAAGGACTTGTCGTTGACAATAGCTTCAAAATAGAAATCACTTCTATTTCCTACAACAGTTTGAATGAACAAGTTTCTTTCTTCGCTCCTAACATGATCCTAAATAACTTCTATGAAATTGATTTCGTTAGACCAAGTACATTCTGTAATCTTGAATGTGATGTTTGTATTGAAAACAGATGTGTTGAATGTCAATGGGGCTTTGATGAAAACGGAGAATGTAATAGAAATCCTATTAAATTCAACGAGTTAAGACTTGGAAATAACTCCACTTTCCCTAATCAATTTGTATTGAGGAAGTATCTTGATAATCCTAAACCTTTGAGATCCAGAAGCTGGGGAATTACTTTCACAATGGAATTAACAGATTCCTTCAACACTTATCTAAATAATGTCGGAAATTCAATTTTATCTATAATTAGTGGAAATATGATAACAACCAGTAACCTTTTGTTCGATCTTAACTTCAATTCAAATTACACCTTCTTCCTTACAGTTTCTAATAGAAATTACCTTACTGAATTAGGAACTTCATACGGTTTCGCAACAAATCAATTCAAAACACAACCAGTCAATTCATATTTTGTTTTCTTGATCTCATTTGATGGGGAATCAAACGAACTTTCATTCCAAGCTTATAATTCTCCTGATAATTTCATTAAACAAACCTTCAAGTTAAAAGGTAGTGCTGAAAATCTTAATTTGGATGCAAATGTTATCTTTGGACACAGTTACAAAGCATCAAACCTTACTATTATTTATGAAAACATCGCATTTTATTTCGACGGAAAACTAACTCAAAATGTCATGAACAGTTTCGTTATTGAAAGAATAGGTAATTTCCAAAATTCTTGTGTAAGTAACTCACGTATTTCTTGTTTAAGATGTGATTCCAACAGTTTCTTAGTCAATAAGATTTGTTCACCAGTTAAAACTTCTATGAATGCTTGGCTAGATCAAGTAAAACAAGTAACAAATTTTATTCCAGGAACAGTTGATCAAAAATATACATTTGTTAATAATTCTACTCAATTAACAGCATCTTTCTGGTTTAAATTATTTACATATACTAAAGATCCTTTTGGAGTCTACTCTCTGACACTCCAAGATGGAAAGATTGTTTATCCTATAATTAAAGTTCATTATAGTAATAATAATCTATTTGTGGAATTATATGACTCTACCAAAAAGCAAGTAAATTCAATCAAATTCGATAATTTCCTTACACCCGCTGATCCTTTAAGTTGGAACTACATTTCACTCAGTATTGATATTCCATCTAACACTATCAATGCTTACGTATATGAATCTAGAAGAAAATCAAATCGTCTTCTCTCCAATTCAAATCCTAGTACTCCAGTACAATTAGTGCTTAATTCAAATAAATACGCCTTTGTAAATTTCGGTTATGAAACTACTCTTCAAGGAGTAGGATATTATTTCGAAGTGTCCTCATTAGTTTTATCAATGGGATGGTTTGCTGTAGATACCAATCAAATTGAATTGTACAGATTAAGAATACCCAGAAAATGTAGTCACAAATGTATGACCCAATGTGATAACTTTAATTTATGTCCTCCAAATGGTTATTTAGTATCAGATATAACAGTTGATAACATTTACTCTAAAAACTTAGCTCTAAAAGGAAAAGTAGATTCAGCCTCAATGAAAACTTTAAGTTTATTCCGCTTCGTTGCTGATTGGTTACCAGAATCTAATGGAAATCCAGTCTGGGGTGAATTCTTACTTTCATTTGAGATTGATGTTCCTTCTATTTTGTCTTCAACATATACCCCAAATAATCATGTAATTCTTGCTTTATCAAACTCTCAAAACCCTAACTATTATTCCATGACAATGAATGACATCATCCCATCAGAAATTCTTCAATATGGTATATTGGGAATTGAAGCAATTAATGAAGGAATTAAGTTCTGGATCGGTTCATCATTAGCTGGTAATACTATTACTTATTACAACCTCAACCTTCAAAGTCTTAAAGGAATCAATAAATTAAAGATCCAACTCTTTATGGATTCAAGAAATCAGAAATCAAGAATTACTGCTTATCTAGATGATCTAAGAACCTTCTATGACATTCAAACAGTATATCCCCTACAATCTATTTCCCTAACATCTATGGTATACTCTCACCCTCTCTTGAATAATTTCAAAATTACTGTCAATAACCCAAGATTCCTTAATAGATATGACCTGACTACAAAATGTGAGACTCAAGATAACAAGACAATTACTTCAAATAGATGTGGAACAGAATGCCTTAACTGTACATTTGTTCCTAAAGCTATGATATTCTCATGTGATAAATGTCAAGCTGGATATGTGTTGATCAATAATGTCTGTATGAAATCTAACAATCAATAGAG
>Ga0007764_10022026_pt1 | contig 15229 bp, 12 predicted proteins | sample LauGreFa1BDMLBDN_FD_61633 | JGI IMG/M metagenome (GOLD analysis project Ga0007764, IMG submission 61633) | Metatranscriptome of freshwater lake microbial communities from Lake Michigan, USA - Fa13.BD.MLB.DN (Metagenome Metatranscriptome) | ecosystem: Environmental > Aquatic > Freshwater > Lake... | reverse complement strand
CCTTCAAAAATATTTTTGCATTATATTGCTTATTTTCTATTTTATCAATTGGATTAATATAAACAAGACCAAATTATCCAAAAGAATGGGGAACAAGACCTGCAAGCTTTTGTATTCCTAGATTAGAAGAATATGGTGCCAATGATAACTACATTAGCGCTTAATGGTGGAATAATGATAAAATTGTTCTTACCTAATCTAATAATAATAAAGTAGGTTAATCCGGTATAGTTTAAAAAAAAAATCCATTTAACTATGAAAACGGATTTGAATTAACATTTAACATGGAAATGACTAATGATGAATGTAGATATTTAGAAATTAAACATTGCTTCTTTAGTGTATTTGGTTGGTGTTTATGGGATTTACCATCTACTTATTAAAGATTGAATTGTGGAGGAAAAGGATTTGCTGCAGTATTACATACTGGAGGTAATAGACCAGGTAACAGTGGACATAGTTTAGGTTATGGAGGTTTAAGTAACGTATTTGCTATTGAATTCGATACTTCAACTGATCCAGGTTTAAACGATCCAGCTAATGGAGCAGCAGAAAGACATATTTCTGTAATAGTAGATCCAGGTTTTTATGCATCAGGAAATGAAGCTTAAGCTATTGCATGGAATGATTATCCTGTTACTTTTTTCAAAATTAACTAAGAAGGATCTGGTAATTACATTAATGCTTAATATAAAATCTAATATTTCAATGATTAATTAAGAGTTTATATTAATGACGTTCTTGAATTAGCAATTTACGATAAATTTAATATTGGTAGTAGATTAGGTATTGGTGCACATTATAACATGTTTTTGGGAGTTTCAGCTTCAACTGCATCCGATCTTTAAAATGATCATAACCTTAGAAATTTCAAAGTCTAAATTGCAAGACCTGAAGTTACTAAAGCTGTTACTAAACTAAGATATCCAATTGCTCAAGTATTATAAACATTAGAAATGTAAATCAATCTTTATGATAGTTGTGGAAATTTATATTATCCAGTTGAGCCTTATGAATAAGCATCATAATTCTAATTAGTTCCAGGATAAAATTCATCCGATTGTGTCTAAAATGGAGTTAGATAAGAAGGTTACGATATTATTATTAGCTTCTAATGTACAATAGCTGGAAATAAGACTTTATTATACAGATAAAATTAAGTTTAAAATATTGTTCCTCTTAAATTCAGTGTAAACCCAAATACCCCAGTAAGAATTGAATTTGATTCTATCGATTAATTTAAAGCTGGAGAAACAGCAGAATTTGATTTAAAAGCATATGATTCATTAGGTAATTATGCTGCTACTACAGCTGATTATATCAAAAATTTAATTTCAATCTAATGGCCAAATCCTGCATTATCTAAAAATGTTCATACAGTAGAAAGAAGTTCTTTAATTGGTTAAATTTTTGGAATCGGAGGTTGGACTGTTAAATTTAAACCTGATACAACTGGATAATTCAGTATTAGAGCTGAAAGTGGTTTATAAAAAGTTGCAACAGCTAATCTTGTTGTTAAAATTGGAGAACCTGATTAATTTAGATCAGTATCTAGAATAGTTTAAAAAGGTACTCAAGATAACTAAATATTACCTCTTCCTTGTGGAGATCCAGCTTAAGTTATTCTTGAATTAAAAGATGCAGTAGGATCTTTAATAGATGCTTCAAAATATGTAGGAAAATATAAAATTAGAGTAGATGATGGAAAATAATCAACTACAATTCCACTTTAAAATGGATATATAATTAAAGGATATCCTTCTAATTAATTAATTTTTGATATTCCAACTGGTTATATTGATTTTACTAATAGTAATAACGTTACTACTACTGCTTTTTCAGTTAGTGCAGTTTATACAATCAAAGTTGTTATGGAAGATAATTTAATTTTTTCTGATAAATTCTTTAATAGTACAATTAGTAAATTATCAATTAGATAAGCTGATGTCGATTTTGAAAACACTAAAATTTATTAATGGAACTGGCACAATGCAGATCATTAATTCTGGTGTCCTGGAACTAATAATTGGAATAAATATTCAATGGAATAATAATAAAGATGTGATAAAGCTAATCCTACTTATAAAGGATTATATTTATTCAAAGGAAATAAATTCTAATATTATTTATAATTCTTTGATAAATATGATAATAGAATAGATAAACTTGATTACATCAATACCAATTATGGAGCAAAATTAGAAGGTAATGATATGCCTCCTATAGATATGGATTTCTAAGAATATTCTGGAGTTGTTGGAGTTTAAGGTTATGGGGCAATTATTACAGTAAAAAAAGATGATTAACATTTAATTGATAGATTAGTAGGTTAATGTAATTATAATTTGTCATTCTATGATAAAACTAATCCTAAAAAAATTACTTATTGGCCTGTTGATTACTATACTGATGGAAGTGATTCTGATGCTGGTAATGGTGATTTTATTCCAAGTTCAACAAAAGTATCATGGACTACTGGAGCTAATATTGACGGAGAAGCAGGAGAAACTTATGCTCTTATTGTAACCTTAGTTAATAATAAAGGATTAAGATTCAATGCATGGACAGATAATAATAACGTATAAATTCCTATAAAAGTATCATGGACAAATGGAGATAATAAAGATGTTTGTACTGACGCTACTCCTTATTTAAAACCTGGTTAATTCAGAATTAATTGTAGATTCTTCAAAGTTGTCAATTAATAAAGAGTTTCATCTATAACTGTTAATAATGTACCAGTAAAAGCTACAGTAGGAATCAATGTTAGACATTCAGATGATTTATCTTCTGAAATTGATCCATCTCTTCATAAATCTACTAGTAATAACATCATTAGTTTAAAAGAAGCTACTAATAGTTTAGATTATAATATTATTGTTCCAGTTAAAGATATATATGGAAATGACGCAGTTGTTAATAGTAATATTGGAGCAATTAGTTTTGAATATGATACTTATGAATTCGAAACTTCAAGACCATGGTATTGTCCATTGACTGATTGGTTTTCAACTTAATTCTGTAAAGATAGAACCAAAACAAATGCAAAATTAGTAACAAAAAGTTTCTCAGCAAAAAAATAATCTCTTGCAAAACCAGGGTAATAATCAGCTATTTTGAACGCAAATTAAGTTATTTAAGGATTAAGAGTTAAAAATTAATATTTCAATAAAGATTATGTAATCGATGTTACTGTTAGTGTTCCTGATGCTTCAAAATGTGATGGTTTAATCGAAAATTACAACAGTCCATATACTGCATAATAAAAATTCAACTTTATTATTAATATTAAAGACTTAAGAGGTAATAATTACATTGATGATGTATGGAAAAGTGAATACTTTTAAGATTTTGCATTAACTTTATCTATTAATGGATAATCTTAAACTTTATAACTTTAAAAAGCTAATGATAAAAATTCTGCTGTAATTCTTACTTTAAAAGAAGCTGTTGTAGCTTCTTAAGCTGGAAGTTATGTTTTCAAACCAATGTATAAAGGATAAGCTATTGCATGTACCTAATGTTCTGCATAACTTAATGCTGCACCTGTTGATGTAACTAAATCAGTTATTACTACCCTTAATTCTTAATCATCAACTGGATTTGATGTAGTCAATATCAATGGACCAACTATTATTGATGCATCTAAAAATATTCCTGCTTACTTATTGAATTTATATGATTAATATGGTAATTCTTAAGTAATTCCTGGAGATTATACCAATTTTGCAGCATATCTCTAAATCAATAATGCTGATAACTCAAAAACTTTCTTTAAATTCACTGGAACTAAAGTAGGTAATAATTAAGTTAGATATTAATTTGATGATTCATATGTAAATTCTACTAATGGAAATACTAAAATTTAATCAGATTTAATAAAAACTTTGGTTGATCTCGATAAAAATAATCTTGTATTCCTTGCAGATTAAGGAAATAATAAAAATGTTGTTAACCTTTAATACAACGGAGTAAAATTAATAAATCCTTAACTTAATGGAATTTATTCATCTAAGCTTCCAACAGTTATAATCCCTGTTCCAGCAAAAGTTACTATAGATGCTGGAGGTGTAGCAGTAGTTAAATTAGAATTAAGAGACGATAACGGAAAATTATTTAACGGAGATATAAATGGATGGTATAGTAATATTGATACTGGTATATCTGTAAATGGATTATCTAACAAATAAAATTACAACTTAACTAGAGGAGCATAAAGAGGAACTTATCTTTTGACAATTTAAGAAACTATAGCAAATAATGCTTTATCTGTTAGCTTTAAATTCTATTAAGGAACTAATTCAAATGGTACCTAAATTTCAGGATAAACTCCACTTGTAGTATAAGTATTACCATTAGGTATTGATAATTTAACCCCTAATTAAAATGATTATAAAGATGTATGTACTGCTGGAGAAACTAGAGTTTTAAAATTTACTGCTTATGATAAATATAAAAATTTAGTTAAATCTTATAAATCTGGAGAAGATGGTTTATCATTCAGTCCTTAATTAAATTAAAATGCAAGAGTCACTTTTGATGCAACCAAATCTGAAGTATCAGCAACATTAGATTGTAGATTATAAGGAACTATATAAGTAACTACTTCAAAAGCATTTAATAGTGGTGCACCAGTTGAATTAAAAGTTTAATCAGGAGCTATTGATTCTTAAGCATCCAACTTATAATTAAGTTAATTAAATGTTACTGCGGGAGCTTAAAAAGTTTATGCATAAATTTATCCTGTAGACAAATACGGAAATATTATCACTATTGATAGTAGATATAATAATTAATGTGCTAATCTTGCTTCTTCAATTTTATTAAGTTCAAGCGCTGGAAATTTAAATAATAACATTTAATTAAGTATTTGTACTGTTTCATCAGATTTAAAATATTTCTAATTTGAATCTAATATAACTAAATCAGGAACTCATACTTTCTTTGCATCATTAAATGGAAGTGCTATTAATCCATTTAGTAATAGACTTTAAGTATTGCCTGATGTAGCAAGATGGGAATTAACTACTTTATCATAATTTGAATAACCTACTTAAAAATTCAAATCATATACTGATTTTAAAAATGAATTCCTCTTAAATTAAAAATTCTATCCAAGATATTAATTAGTATTAGTAGATTAATTCTTAAATCCAACTTAATTACCATCAAATTGGGAATTAGAATCATACATTGATGGAAATGGATTTGATTACTCAAGTAGATTCCCATTAGTTTAATCTGGACTTGAATTCAACTTAGCTTTAAAAGCAGATTTTGATAAATTAAATTCAACCGCATCTTATGGATACAAAAGAGATAAATCACCTCTTGATAGATGGAATGATGATGATATGGTACATAACAACGAAAGATATGCTATTTAATTAAAATTAAAAGGAAGAGATGATAAAGATTAAAAAAAATTCGTATTAAATATTGAAGGAGCTCGTACAGATCCTGAATTATCAAACTTACCAATGGAAATTAATAATACTGTTTTAATTCCAAACGATATTTTAAAATGTAGAGCAGGAGAAAGTGTTTCTTTCACTATCGAAACTAGAACAATTGATCCAAGTTTAGTTACTGTTTCTTGGGAATTAGATACTAAAAATGAAATCAAATTATTATTCACTTAAGATTAAGAAGGATAAACTACATATACTAAAAGTATCAAAAAAGGAGACAAAAGAGGAAGATATGTTGTTACAATTAATTGCTTTAAAGCATATACTGATGTATCTCCAAATTAAATTATGGTTAATCTTGAAGGAAAAAATTTCACTAATTAAAAATTATAATTGATAGTATCTCCTGGACCAATTAACTCAATTAAAAATGTAGATGTAACTGGAAAAGATAAATCACTTGCTTCTAGAAGATGTGATGAATTCCATACTGAATTCTTTAAAGCATTTGATGTATATAATAACGTTATTGCACTAAGTAGCTAAAAATAATTGAACTTAAATGTTTCTGTTTAAGGAGCAGCTTAATAATATAATTAATCTTACACTTCATCAGGATTATACTAAGTTAGTTTCTAACCAAAAAAAGCAGGATCATTATCTTATTCATTTGGTTAATCAGGAAGTTTCGCTGTTAGTATTTTACCTGGATTATTTAATGAATAGTAATCATTTATTACTTTAGATAAATCAACTATTGTTGCAGGATCATCAGTTAAAGCAGTAATTAATCCTAGAGATGTATTCGGAAATGAATTATCTTATACTTAAACTCAAGAATAATAATTATTATTATCTAATTATTCAGTTTCATACATCTTATAATAACCTAACATGACTGAAGGATATGTTTAAGGAACTTAAAAATTCGCATTCGATGTAAATTCAGTTTTATCAATGTCTGAAACCTTAAAAGTTAAAGGTACTTGGTACTTTAAAGTTTTCATTAACGGAAAACCAATTAGAATGGTCTAAAGTTCAGTCTTAGTTAACCCTGATGCTGTTGTTTTAAGTAATAGTATTGTTTAATTCTTTGATGATAATATTAATGCAATGTCCGAAATGAATCCAGCATAAGGAGTAAATGAAGATAATGTTAACAAAATTCCATAATATTAACTAATTTTACGTGATTAATATAGTAACAGATATGATACATTTACTTATGATAAAAATTAATTTGAAATTACATTGGTAGATCCTAGCCCAGCTGCTGAAAAAAAATTCAGCACTGCAGATTAAAAAATCGTATTTTAAGCTCAATCTATTGTAGGAAATGCATTATAATTCTCAATTAAATATGATACATCAAACTCTGTTTAACTAGACGCATATAAAGAAGCTGTTGCTATTAATAATACTTAATTAAATATCAAATACTTAGCAAATAACTAATAAGCTTAATTCTTAGTAAATGTTTTAGGAAAAGTAGGAGATAGCGGTTCAGCATTTGGAACTTTCAATGCAGATGCTTCATCAGTTACTGAAAAAGTTTAATTCAAAGCTGGATACTAAGCAGTTATTCATGTTGATGTTAAAATTCCAAATGGATTGAGATTAGCTAGTGCATAAGCAAGTGATATTCATATTACTTTCTCATGGAAAAATGACGGATCAGTTGCATAAACTTTCAGTTATTAATAATGTTTCTAATCTGAAAATAGAGGATCCTTTGCATGTTATATTACTGGATAAAGAGCAGTTTATGATAATAACTTTGTAGTAGCTAATGTTTAATTCAAAAACGTAAGTATTACATAAAAATGTTTAGTAAATGTATTGACTGATAGCTTTAAATATATTAATTTGGTTGAAGGAAAAGGATAAGTAGTTTCAGCAGAAAATGAAGCTTAATTCAAATTCTAAGCATTTGATAAATATGATAATTAAATTAAATCAATCTCAGCTTAAGAAGTTAGTATTTAAATTGCAAGATTAGATTAAAACGACATTAAAGTTTAAGGATAAAAATCTGAAAAAGATGTTCCAGCATCAGATAATGGAGCATATCTTAAAACTTCAAATGTAACTGAATAAGTTGGAATTAGATCATTTGTTGATAGTTAAGGAACAATTGTATATTTAGTTTCCGCTCATACAGCAAACTAATATTAAATCTTAAGTAGCTAATACAATAATTAAGATAGTACCAGAATTTATACAGTTACTCCTGGAAATATTTCTGAATCTTAATCCATTTTAAAACTTAGTACTAACTCTTTAGTTGTTGGATAAAGCCTTTAAGTTAGTGTTACTCCTTATGATTCATTCGGAAACTTAATTAGTAACAAAGATAAAGTTGTATATGATTAAGTTGATATCATCTATTAATCTTTAATTAAAAATGATTAAAATAATATTAAAGTTAATACCACTCTTGACTTAGTAGAAGACTTATTCTAATAATAATACTCTCAAACTTATAACGGATAAGTTTTAGTCGCTGTTGAACTTGCAGGAAAAAAAATGAATTGTCTTAACTGTATTGTCGATTTTGCAGTGGGTCCAATTGACATTACTTAAACCTAATTCAAATTATCAGCTGCTGGATAAGTATTAGATGTTGATAGAATTAAAATCAATTATTAAGATAGTTCTTTCAAAGTCACCGCTTCTTTATTTGATAAATACAAAAATGCAATTACATCAATTCCAAAAGATGCTTAAATAACCGCTCAATTATCAGGATTCTTTATGGAGCCACTTAATGTTACTGTTACACCAGTATTAAATTTTACTAAAATCTAAATTACTGCTGTTAGTGATGCTACTAAAATTATTTCAAGATTAGTTATTAATAATAATTACGATTTTAAACTAGTATATGGATAATAATCAATTAGAATTCCATTTGATGTTTTAGGAAATGCTTCTATTACAGCAGATGCAGGTAATGGACCTGTAAATGTTTAAAATACATTTATTAATACTACCTCTGTTTTATTAACTGCTGGAGTCTCATAAGTTGTCTAATTCTAATTAAATACATCATAAAATGTAAGATATAATGGATAAATTTCTATAAATTCAATCTAAGTTTCTGAAGATTTTGATAGTAAAATTGATACCGCTTTAACTACTAGAATAACTAATTCAGACAAATTTGGTAAATATGTTTTAAATATTACTGGAACCTAAGCAACTACAGGAGCTGATAAAAAAAATTACTTCAAAAAACTTAAAATAACTGTAAATGGAGTTGAAGTTAATTAATAAATCTTAGTTAGAATTTAACCTGATATACCTGATTTTAGTAAAACTGAATTTGATCCTAAAGAAGATTCAGCACCAACACATATTGGTGGGGATAAAAATGTAGCTGGATAAGCTAAATTCAGATTATATGATAAATTTGGAAACGTTTACAATGAACTTAGTTTACTTGACAATGTAAAACCTGAATTCTTAAAAGGATCAATCACATAATAATTAGAAATGACTCTTAATTCATAAAATTGGTATGTTTTCGGTTTCGTACCAAATTATCCACCAAGTGAAATATAATTAACATTCAGATATACTTAAGTTTAACCAAATGCAACAGCTGTTAGTAGATATATTAAAGATAATGCTTTCTTTAATTATAAAGTAGATTAAGTATTTTCATGGGAAAAAACTAAAGTTACTGGAGCTGCATTATCAGGAAAATCCGTAGAAGAAGATATCGATTTCTAACTTTAATTAAATGATTAATTTGATGGTTGTTTTAATGGAACAAAAGATTTTTATGCTGAAGTTAAAGGACCTTATGCAAGTTCAGTTGTAAATGATGAGACTTTAAGTGGTAATAATGCTTTATTTGTAGGAAAATTCGTATAAGCAAAAATTGTATCAGATTTTAGAGACTCCTAAAATGATTTCATATTTGATAATATGAATGATTAGTAATGCTAAGGAGTTTATAATTTCAGAATTTAAAAATATACTCTTAGAAAAATTGGTTATTATTAAATAAATTTCTATTTTAATAATACAGATGGAAAAAAATATAATCCTGTTTCAATTAGATAAACTTTAGTAACTTCAGGATAAATTTTATTTACACAAGGTTTATTATATATTCCTGAATTAAAAGGAATACCTACTGATTAAGTAGTTAAAATTGATGTTTAATAAACAGTTTCAATTTATTACTAAGCAAGAGATGCTTATAAAAATGTAATTTTAACTAATGCTACTCTTGATAATAATGCTACTTTGGATTTAGAAATAATAGGATGGAAAAAAATTACTAAAGTTAATGAAACGGGTGATTATACCGTTAATGTAACTAATCTAAATAATGGAACTTTCAAATTTGACTTTACTGCATTTAAAACTGGTTAATTAAGAAATGTAGTATTCAGTTAAAATATTTATAAAGATATGAACGATCAATAATGGTATTAATCAGAAAAAAGTCCATTAGGTGATTTTGAATTATAAGATGTACCAGATACTATTCTTGTTATGCCAGGAGCATGTGATAATTAAAAATCATTTGTTAACTTGACTGCATTATAATAATCAAATTTATCTATAGGTATTAGATATAGTATTGATATTTAATGTATAGATAGATACGGAAATAATTTATAATAAGGAGGATCTAATTTAAAAACTGAAATTACTGGATTAAATTTAACCTAAGTTGATTATTAATTCTTTAATGCATAAGTTAATGACTTATAAGATGGTAGATATAGATCAGATTTTGTATTAACTTGGGAAGGAAATTACAAAGTTTAAGTTAGTGTTGATGGAAGATATATTCCTATTAATAATAATACTTTATAAGCGTCAGTTCGTTGCCCAGCAAATAAACCATGGTATTGCGTTTCAGGAGATTTTAAAGGAAAATGTGTTGCTACCTCATACAAAGAATGTGGATATAGTGAATTGTAAAGTAGTACTTGTTCATATGAAAAGCCAATTTTATGTTCAGTTAACAAAATTAACTAATGTGTATAAAATTAATAATAATGTGATTGTCCAGATAATTTCACTAAATGTCCAGCTGATAATAAATGCGTTCCTTAAAATATGTCTTATTTATGTTAATCAATTAATACTGATTAATGTAGTGATCCATTATTCCCAGTATTATGTTAAAATGGATAATGTAGATAATCAGGAGATGACTGTCCAGCTTAAGCTGTTTGTCCACCTTAATACACTTTATGTGCTGATTTAACTTGTGTTTAATCTTCAAAAGGATGTAACTATTAATAACATAAAGAATGTAATGATACTAATACTCCATTTAAATGTCACGATTAAACTTGTTCAGCTTCACCAAGTGAATGTCCAACTAGATTATCATGTGCAAAACCAAATTAAGTTCTTTGTCCAGATCAATCTTGTGCAGATAGTATCCTTTAATGTTAAATTCCTAATGAATGTCTTAACGGAGTATTATGCCCAGATTAATCATGTAAACCATCATTAGCAATGTGTCCAAAATAAATTACATGTATGAGCGAATACTCTCTTTGTTCAAATGGAAATTGTTAAAAATCATGTTTAAGTGTAGATGAATAAGAATCAGTCAAAAGATTCGTTAGATTACTAAGCTAATCAAGAAAATTATAAACAAATAATTCAGTAGTATAATCAAGCAGTAGCTGTTCATAATATACTTGTCCTGGAGGTGAATGTGCTTAAACATAATATTAATGTCCAACTAAACCTTCATGCCCAGTAGATTCAATTATCTGTCCAGATTTATCATGTGCTCTCTCATCAAGAGATTGTATTTAAAATATTTGTGAAGTCGGATAATTCCATTGTCATGACGGTAAATGTGTTGATGATGCTGAAAAATGTTCAACTAGACCTATTTGTCCTGATTAATTCCCAATCTTATGTGTAAATAATAAATGTGTAAAAGATTTGGCTTAATGTTAAGCTGCAACTTCATGTCCTTCAAATCTACCTTATAGATGTGGTTCAGGAGTATGTAGAGCTTCTGAATTTGATTGTCCAACACTTATCACATGTCCAAAAGAAAGACCTTTAAAATGTAGTGATTCTTCATGTGTTACTGGTAAAGATGAATGTCTTTAAGTAGCTTAAGTTCCAAGTTGTTCAGGTGACTTCGCTCATTAATGTACTGATGGATCATGTTCAAAATCTGAAATATTATGTCCTACCTAATAATCATGTCCAGCTAATTATGTTAGATGTTGGAATAATGAGTGTGTATAATAATTAAATTAATGTGAAAAAATTGATAAAGATACAGTTATATGTTAAGCAAATACTCCATATAGATGTAATGATGGATCTTGTGCAAGTGAACCAAATAATTGTCCAACTTAATTAATTTGTCCACTTGATAGACCAATTAAATGTGATGATGGAACTTGTAAATAATCAACTAATTAATGCTACACTAAAGCATAATGTTCTGAAGGAAAAAAAAGATGTCCAGATGGAACTTGTTAATCATTATTAACAAATTGTGGTACACCAGTTACCTGTTCAGATTTTTCACCTTATAAATGTTTTGATAACACTTGTAGATCTAATCCAAATGATTGTCCATCAATGCCAACATGTTCTGCAGTAGCACCAATTTTATGTCCTGATGGAACTTGTGTATCTTTGAGAGATAATTGTAAACCTGTATTTGAAAAATGTGATTCTAAAACTCCAATTAGATGTGAAGATTAAAGATGTTATGCTTCAAGATCTGAGTGTAAGCCAGTATAAGGTTGTCCATAAAAATTATAAAGATGTTAAGATGGTTCATGTTTACCAGATATTTAAAGTTGTCCATTAGTATAATGTCCTCCTCATTTAAAAGAAAGATGTGATGATGGATTCTGTGTATCAAACAAGGCATTATGTGATAATAAAGAAAATGGATGTCCATATGATAGTCCATTAAAATGTAAAGATGGAAAATGTGTTAACAATCTTTCTGATTGTAATTAAATGTATTAACTTAACTCAACATTAATTTGTGGCTAAAATAAATTCTTATGTGATGATGGATCTTGTGCAAGTGATAAATCATAATGTTACTTAGCAAACGGATGTCCATAAGAAACACCATTAAAATGTGCATCAGGAATGTGTGTAAATCCTAATAAAACTGATTGTAAAGTTGCTAATTGTCCTGCTTCAGCACCATTCAAATGTTTAGATGGTTTATGTGTTTAATCATCATCTAATTGCTTGAATTCATTACCAGAAGGATTAAATTATTGTTAAATTAGTCCTGAAAATTAAAGATTAGGAAATGTTGTTCCTTGTGCTGATGGAAGATGTGTTGCTACTTCAGATTAATGTAGACCAGTATACTAATGTGACTAAAATTAAGTAAGATGTGGAGATGGAAGTTGTAGACCAACTTTAGAATTATGTCCTGTAGTAAATATTACATGTCCTACTTAAAGACCATTTAGATGTTAAATTGGAGCTTGCGCAGAAAGCGTAGATAGTTGCCCAACATCTGATGGATGTAATAATAAATATCCATAAAGATGTTTAAAAACTGGATAATGTGCAAAGAGTATGGATGAATGTCGTGAATTATATAAAAATAGTCCTTTACCAAATGGATGTTTTGTTGATGCACCAATTAAATGTAAAAGTAATAACAAATGTATTAGAGCCAATGAAACTTGTGAAAGCGTTAAAATTTGTTAAGATAAAGCTTTACCATATTTCTGTTAAGTCAATAGATAATGTGTTGAAAATGTTGTTTAATGTAGAAAATAAACAACTGGATGTAAAGCAAATGAAGTTTCTTGTCCAGATGGTTCATGTAACGCTGATTATTCTAAATGTTAATTAGATAATGGATGTAATGTATTTAAACCATACAGAGGAGCAAACGGTTAATGTTATTCTTCACCATTTTCTGGATTTGGAGAAGAAGGTCCTCTTCCATCATTCTAATGTAAAGATTATTAACCATTCATGTGTTCAAACGGAGAATGTGTAGGAGATTAAAATCATTGTAGAACTTAATTACCTTGTTCAAATAACGGTACTAGATGTCCTGATTAAACTTGTAAATCATCTGCAGATTAATGTTAATCAGAATTAAAAATATGTCCAAAAAGCTTACCTGTCTTATGTGAAAACGGTAGATGTGCATAATCAGTATCTGAATGTTAAAAAGCAAAGAATATGATTTGTTAAAAAGATAAACCATTCTTATGTGCAAATGGATAATGTGTTGACTAACCAAACTTCTGTGTCCCATAAGATATTAGAAATGGTAAAGGAGAATTCTCATAATAAGTTAATGGAAATACCACATACTTCGATGTTGGATGTGATGCAAACTAACCAAATAGATGTTCTGATGGTTCATGTAGAGCAAGATAATAAAATTGTCCTGTTTTACCAGCATGTCATACATTTAGACCATATAGATGTTAATCAGGAAGATGTGCTGAAAATGCTACAGCATGTAAAAAATTCGATGATAAATTATAACCTTGTGAAAATAATATGACTAGATCAACTGATGGTTATTGTAGACTTTAATAATCCAACTAATATGGTTGTCCAGTTAATAAACCATTAATGTGTACTAATGGATATTGTGCTAGAACTATTGCAGAATGTGCTGGAGAAGCTAGCTGTAAAGTTTTAAGTAAACCATTTAGATGTGCAGATGGAGGTTGTGTCTAAAATAAATAACTTTGTAAAAGACCATTAAGAACTTATTAACCTGAAATTATGTAAATTACTATTGGATCAACTGAAACCAAAGAATTTTAATTCATTAAATCTGATTAATCTAATGAATAATTCGGGTCAATCACTAGTGTTGCAGGAACTTTATTGGAAAAACTTACAAATAATTAAGATTAAATAAAAAATAGAATTTTATAAGCAGCTAATTCAACTACTGATGAATAATTAAAAGCTTTAATGATTAGACCTGTATTAGATTCTAATTTAACCGATTATTCAGTTGATATTATTGAATCAAGAATCTAATATGTTAATGATTTCTTCCCAACAAGTTATGGATCATTAAAATTCCACTAAGCAGTAAGATCACCATTAGTTTAATTATCTAGTGAAGGATAAAGAAATACATCAGAAGAATATAGATTCCCAATCATATTAAATCTTTAAGCAGATATGTTATTTAATTCTGATAAAAAAGAAGATTATTGTTTAGGTAAATTAGATTACGCATAAGGTAAATTTGTATGTTCATCAAGAAAAATGACTGAAACATCATTAGCTGATTCTAATCATTTCGGATATCCAGTCTCATAAGATGGAGTCTATGCTGTTATCTTTAACCCTGATTAAGAATAACTTGAGGCAGGTAAAGAAACTTGTACATTCTATTGTTAACATAAAGGAGCAGTATTAGGAGGAATCTTTGGAGGATTATTCGGATTAATTTTATTATTATATGTATTCTGGAGAATGTCAAGATATATTAGCAAATATAGAGAAATGAAAACTAAATAAGATAATTTAAATAAATAAATCTAAGATTTGAACTAATAATCAACCAACATTGTTGGATAATCATTAGGAGATAAAGCTTAAGGTATCGTTTTCGTTAAAAATGATGCATATTAAAGCAAAGAAGGATCTGATAAGAGTGAAAACTTGATCTAATACTAATAATAATTAGAAAAAGCAAAGAAAAAAGAGAAATAATTAGAAGTCACCAATTAAGAATTAAATGAAAGAAATAAGACCTTATTGACACAAATTGAAATTTTAAGATCAGATTCATACAAAAAAGGAATCAATTAATCTGATGCTAAATTTGAATTAGGATAAATGGG
>Ga0007764_10132330_pt1 | contig 16087 bp, 11 predicted proteins | sample LauGreFa1BDMLBDN_FD_61633 | JGI IMG/M metagenome (GOLD analysis project Ga0007764, IMG submission 61633) | Metatranscriptome of freshwater lake microbial communities from Lake Michigan, USA - Fa13.BD.MLB.DN (Metagenome Metatranscriptome) | ecosystem: Environmental > Aquatic > Freshwater > Lake... | reverse complement strand
GACGAGGGCTCGGGGAAAACCCGGGCCCTCGTTACGTCTGGCCCTTGCACGTTTCGTGCCAAGGTATTAACCGCCCCGGCGTTTCCGGATCGTTCGGCCTCGCTTTTCGCGAATGCCGCTTCAACGATCCAAAACTCAAAGCAGCCGCTCAGTCGAGCGAAGGGAAAACGTGGAGAACCAACGAGCCATCACCCTGCTGAACCTGGTAGCCGGCTTCGCCGTCGCCTTGTTCGTTCGGAGTGCTGCCGTGGGTCTCGTCGCGTACAACCCCGGCATGCAGGACCCGACCCTCGGCGGTGTGGTGTCAGGGTCAATGGTGCTCGCCGCGATGGCGGGCGCCGCGACCTTCGCGATCCTGCACAAGCACGAACGCGCCGCGGCCTTCACCAATTCCGCGGTCGATGAGCTCCGCAAGGTCACGTGGCCCAGCCGCGATGACACGACAGCTCAGACCACAGTCGTGATCACGGCCGCTCTGGGCTTTGGTCTACTCATGTTCCTGTACGACTTCGGGTGGGCAAACCTCACCAAGGTCGTACTCTATTCCGGCGCCTCGAGCTAGCCGGAAAACTGGAGTTTCTCTTCCTATGTCCATGGCGTGGTACGTCGTACACACCTACTCCGGCTTCGAGAACAAGGCGAAGCAGGCCCTTGAGGAGCGGATCAAGCTCTACGGGCTCGCGCCTCGCTTCGGCCAGGTGCTGGTGCCCACCGAGGAGGTCGTGGAGGTCAAGAACGGCCAGAAGAAGACGACCACTCGTAAGTTCTTCCCCGGGTACATCCTGGTGGAGATGGAGATGGACAACCAGACCTGGCACGTCGTGAAGGAGACCCCGAAGGTCACCGGCTTCGTCGGCTCGGGTCGTCGTCCCCCGCCGATGCCCGACGAGGAGGTGCGTCGCATTACGAACCGCCTCGGCGGCGAGGAGCAGAAGCCGAAGCTGGCCGTCAGCTTCGAGCGCGGCGACGATGTTCGCGTTGTCGATGGGCCGCTCGCGCCGGTCGTTGGCAAGATCGAGGAGGTGAACGCCGCTCGCGGCCGCCTCCGTGTCACCGTCACCATCTTCGGCCGGCCGACGTCGGTCGAGCTTGATTTCACCCAGGTCGAGAAGGTCGGGTAGTCCCCGCCTGAGGATACGAAAATGGCCAAGAAGGTCGTAAACAACATCAAGCTCCAGATCACCGCAGGCAAGGCTACGCCGTCGCCGCCGGTAGGTCCCGCCCTGGGTCAGGCCGGCGTGAACATCCCGATGTTCGTGAAGGAGTTCAACGCCCGCACCGCCGCCATGGCATCCGAGAACGTGGTCGTTCCGGTCATCATCACCGTGTTCAGCGACCGCAGCTTCACCTTCGTGGTCAAGCCGCCGCCGGTAAGCACGCTGCTGGCCAAGGCCGCAAAGGCTGAAAAGGGTTCGGCTGAACCCAACAAGAAGAAGATCGGCTCCGTGACGAAGGCCCAGGTCACGGAGATCGCCAAGACGAAGTTGGCAGACATGAACACGGCCAATCTGGCGGCGGCTTGCCGGACGGTCGAGGGAACGGCTCGTTCCATGGGTGTCGACATCGTTTGATTCCAACAACCCGCAACGTCGGTGAAGAGGGAGGGGCGCCGCCGCCCCGTAGACCTCAACCGACAAGGGCAGAATCTTGGCGTGGGGGCTCCCCGAAAGGGTCCACGTCGTGAAGCTGTCCGCAGGAGATTCCAAGCAGACATGGCAAAGATTGGCAAGCGGTACGCGGCCGTTCGAAAGATGGTCGACCCGAACACAAAATACTCCCTCGACCAGGCGGTCGGGCTGGTGAAGCAGGCGGCGTCTGCAAAGTTCGACGAAGGCGTCGACCTTGCGGTGCGGCTTGGCGTCGATCCGAAGCATGCGGACCAGATGGTTCGCGGCGCGGTGGCGCTGCCTCACGGCACCGGCAAGGTGGTTCGCGTCCTCGTTTTCGCTCAGGGCGAGGCGGCCCGTGCGGCCCTCGAAGCCGGCGCGGACTTCGTTGGCGCGGACGACCTCATCCAGAAGATCGAGACCGAAGGCTGGACGGGCTTTGACAAGGCGGTCGCCACCCGCGACCTCATGGGCAAGGTCGGCAAGCTCGGTCGCGTTCTCGGCCCCCGCGGCCTCATGCCGAACCCCAAGATCGGCACGGTGGTGGGGCCGGACACGCTGGCCCAGACGGTCCGCGAGCTCAAGGGCGGCAAGATCGACTTCCGGGTCGAGAAGGCCGGCATCGTTCACGCGAGTGTCGGGAAGGCTTCCATGCCCGCCGAGCAGCTTCGCGAGAACATCGAAGCTCTCGTCGGCACGCTGATGAAGCTCAAGCCGGCCTCGGCGAAGGGCACCTACCTCCGCGGCGCGGCGCTGAGCTCCACCATGGGTCCCGGCATCCGCCTCGACCCGTCCGCACTCGTCCGCGCGGGCGAGGCCTAAGGAGGACCCATGAACCGGACCCAGAAAGCCGAACAATTGAGCAACTTCGCTGGCTACGCGAAGGAAGCGCCGTTCATCGTCCTGGCTCACTACCAGGGCACGAAGGTCGCGGACGTGAACACGTTCCGTCGCACCCTCGAGAAGAACGGGATGCGGTACAAGGTCATCAAGAACTCCCTCGCTCGGCGCGCCTTCGCCGAGGCCGGCGTCCCCGGCCTCGATGACACGCTCGTCGGGATGACCGGAGTGGTCTTCTCCGGCCCCGACGCGATCGGATCGGCGAAGGTGCTGAAGGACCTGTTGAAGGCCCTCCCGACCGTACAGGTTCGGGCGGGGTTCTTCGACGGCGCCACCATGGATGCCAAGTGCGTCGACATGGTGTCGTCGCTGCCCAGCCGCGAAGACCTCCTCGCACAGCTGCTCAGCACCCTCATCGAGGGGCCGCGGCTTCTCGTCAGCGTCATTCAGGCGCCGGCGCGAGACCTCGTGCAGCTGCTCAAGAACTACGAAGACAAGCTCGCTACCGCCGAGTAGCCCGATTTCACCCGGGCGAGTCGCCCTCAGGACTCTCCCAAGCCCTTCATCGAACCTACGGAGTAACAACCATGTCTCTTTCCCAAGCTGAAGTCGTCGACTACATCAAGAACCTCAAGCTGGCCGAAGTGAAGGCCCTCGTGGACACCCTCGAGGCCGAGCTCGGCGTCAAGGCCGGTGTGGCCATGGCCGCGGCGCCCGCCGCCGCCGTCGCCGCTGCCCCGGTCGAGGAGAAGACCGAGTTCGACGTCGTCCTTCTGGACGCCGGCGCCAACAAGATCGGCTGCATCAAGGCCGTCCGCGAGCTCGTCTCCGGCCTCGGCCTCGCCGAAGCCAAGGCCCTCGTCGAGAGCGCTCCCAAGGCGATCAAGAGCGGCGTGTCGAAGGACGACGCTGCCGCCGCCAAGAAGAAGCTCGAAGAAGCCGGCGCCAAGGTCGAAGTCAAGTAGTTCGACGCTGCCCCTCACGGGGCAACTGGGGGCATGGGTGTCACAGCCCATGTCCTCGCCCTCCTGCCCCCCCCGCTCCGGCGGAGGGGACACACCAGGGCGGCCGACCTTCGTGTCGGTCGCCCTGCAGTGGGCTTGGCCCACAACGCACCGCGCCCAGCGCACAAGCACCCTTCATCGTGAAGCGAGCCCCCTGAGAGGCTGCGCGGCACACCGATACGGAGTCGTCCATGGCTGACCTGCTCGCGAACAACTTCAAGTTCCGTCGCTCGTACAGCAAGACTGCGGCTGTGCCGATCACCAACCTGATCTCGGTACAGAAGGAGTCCTACGAGCAGTTCCTTCAGGCGAACGTCGCCTCGCCGGAGCGCAAGAACATCGGTCTTCAGGCCGTGTTCAAGAGTGTATTCCCCATCAAGGACTTCTCGAACAAGGCCGAGCTTCAGTTCGTCTCGTACGATCTCGAGCAGCCGAAGTATGACGTGGAGGAGTGCCGCGAGCGTGGCATGACCTTCCAAGCGCCCCTGAAGGTCACCGTTCGCCTCGTGGTCTGGGAAGTCGATCCCGACAGCGGCAAGCGCAAGCCCTACGACATGAAGGAGTCTGACGTCTACTTCGGCGAGATCCCGCTGATGACCGAGAACGGTACGTTCATCGTGAACGGAACCGAGCGGGTCATCGTGTCGCAGCTGCATCGCAGCCCGGGCATCTTCTTTGATGAGAACCCCTCCAAGACCGGCGGCAGCGGGAAGATGATCTTCTCCGCGCGCATCATCCCGAACCGCGGCTCCTGGATCGACTTCGAGTTCGACACCAAGGATATTCTTTACGTGCGCATCGATCGGCGGCGCAAGCTGCCGGCCACGACGCTCCTCCGCGCGCTCGGCTACAGCACCGAAGACCTGCTCAACCACTTCTACCAGCGCGAGCGCATCTTCAAGGATGCCGACGGGGTCTGGAAGAAGGAGAGCAGCGTCGACCTGTTGAACATTCAGGTGGCCACCCGCGACGTGATCTCCGAGTCCGGCGACATCATCGTGAAGCAGGGCGCGAAGTTCAACAAGCCCGCGCAGAAGAAGATGAAGTCGGCAGGCCTCATGCGCACCGCGATGCAGATCATCGATGGCCGCGAGCAGGAAGTGGAGGTCGGCGTGCTTCCGGTCGACTTCGAGGCGATGGAAGGTCGCGTCTGCGCGTACGACGTTGTGGACATGACCACCGGCGAGATCATCGCCGAGTGCAACGACGAGATCACCGCGGCCCATCTCAAGGAGATCGAGGAGCGCGGCATCGAGGAGGTGGAGATCATCTACATCGATGGGAAGTTCGTGGGCAGCTTCCTCCGCGACACCCTGCTGGTGGACAAGATCACCACCAAGGAGGAGGCGGTCATCGAGATCTACCGGCGCCTTCGCCCTGGTGATCCGCCGACCTACGACGCGGCGGACGCGCACTTCCACAACCTCTTCTTCAACGCCGAGCGCTACGACCTCAGCAAGGTCGGGCGCAAGAAGCTGAACCACAAGCTCAACGTGGATCTTCCGCTCGAGCAGGTCACGCTGACCCGCGAGGACATCCTCAAGGTGGTCCAGTACCTCATCAACCTGAAGAACAAGAAGGGCGAGGTCGATGACATCGACCACCTCGGCAACCGGCGCGTCCGGGCCGTCGGGGAGCTCCTCGAGAACCAGTACCGGGTCGGCCTCGTCCGCATGGAGAAGGCCATCAAGGAGCGCATGAGCTTGTCGGAGATCGAGGCGCTCACGCCCGCCGACCTGATCAACGCGAAGCCCGTGTCGGCGGTGGTGAAGGAGTTCTTCGGCTCCAGCCAGCTCAGCCAGTTCATGGACCAGAACAACCCCCTCTCGGAAGTCACGCACAAGCGCCGTCTCTCGGCCCTTGGCCCGGGTGGTCTCAACCGTGAGCGCGCCGGCTTCGACGTCCGTGACGTGCACCCCACCCACTACGGCCGCATCTGTCCGATCGAGACCCCGGAAGGCCCGAACATCGGCCTCATCGCGTCCCTCTCGACGTATGCCCGGGTCGACGAGTACGGCTTCATCGAGACTCCCTACCGGGTCGTCACCGATGGCGCTCCGACGGCAGAAATCCGCTACTTCACGGCGCTCGACGAGGAGTTCTTCGTCCGCGACGGCAAGAAGGAAGAGCACTGCATCGCCCAGGCCACCGAGCCTTCGACGGCGGGTGGTCCCTTCACGGAGGATGTGGTGTCCGCCCGTCGTGCGGGTGAGTTCGCGGTCGTTCCCCGTGACCAGGTCACCCTTCAGGACGTCTCGCCGAACCAGCTCGTGTCCGTCGCCGCCTCGCTGATCCCGTTCCTCGAGAACGACGACGCGAACCGCGCCTTGATGGGAAGCAACATGCAGCGGCAGGCGGTTCCGCTCGTCCGCACCGAGGCGCCCCTCATCGGCACCGGCATGGAAGACATCGTGGCCCGTGATTCCGGTGTCACCACTACGGCGCGCCGCGCCGGTGTCGTCGAGTACGTGGACGGCGGCCGGGTGGTCGTGAAGTGTGAGGACGAGTCGGCTGAGGGCATCGGCGACGACGTCGACATTTACAACCTCACGAAGTTCACCCGTTCGAACCAGAACACCTGCATCAACCAGCGTGCGGTGGTCCGTGTGGGTGATCGGGTGAACAAGGGCGAGGTTGTCGCCGACGGTCCCGCGACGGACACCGGCGAGCTTGCGCTCGGCCAGAACGCCGTCGTCGCCTTCATGCCGTGGCAAGGGTACAACTTCGAGGACTCCATCCTGATCTCCGAGCGCCTCGTGGCGGAAGACTACTTCACCTCGATCCACATCGAGGAGTTCGAGGTCTCCGCGCGCGACACCAAGCTCGGCAAGGAAGAGATCACCCGCGACATCCCGAACGTGGGCGAGGAAGCTCTGGCCAACCTCGACGACGCCGGCATCGTGCGGGTGGGTGCGGACGTGAAGGCTGGCGACATCCTCGTCGGCAAGATCACCCCGAAGGGCGAGACCCAGCTCTCCCCTGAAGAGAAGCTCCTCCGCGCGATCTTCGGTGAGAAGGCCGGCGATGTGAAGGACAGCTCGCTTCGCGTTCCGCCGGGCGTGGAAGGTACGGTCATCTCGGCCCAGGTCTTTGCTCGCGAAGGCGTGGACAAGGACAGCCGCGCCATGGAGATCGAGGCCTACCAGATCGCTCGCATCAACCGCGACCGTGACGAGAAGCTCCGCACCGTCCGCGACTCCGCGGCCCGTAGCCTCGCCCGCATCCTGCGCGGCACGGTGTCGGCCAGCCGCGTGCTGGACGACAACACCGGCGCGGAGGTCGTCGCCCGCGGCGATGCGTTCACGCCGGAGTTGGTCAAGCGGCTCAGCCTCGACCAGTACGAGCGCATCCAGATCGACGGCGACCACGCCGTTCAGGACGCGATCTTCGCGCTGGTCGACAAGGTCCGCGAGAAGGAGGACGAGATTCGCGCTCGCTTCACCGCGAAGGTCGAGCGCCTCCAGAAGGGCGATGAGCTGCCCCCTGGCGTCATCAAGATGGTCAAGGTCTACGTCGCCATCAAGCGCAAGCTGAGCGTCGGTGACAAGATGGCCGGTCGACACGGCAACAAGGGCGTCATCTCCAAGGTGCTGCCCATCGAGGACATGCCCTACCTGGAAGACGGCACGCCGGTAGACCTCGTGCTCAACCCGCTCGGCGTTCCCAGCCGTATGAACGTCGGCCAGATCCTCGAGACCCACCTCGGTTGGGCCGCCAAGGGCATGGGCGAGCAGATCGGTCGCATGATCGATGAGCGCTACAACGTGGACGACCTCCGCGAGTACCTCCGTGGCTGCTTTGCTGGCCAGACGGAAGTGCTGGCGTTCATCGACAAGGGCACCGAGGACGAGCTTCGCCGCTTCGCCGGCAAGTACCGCAAGGGCATCACCCTCTCCACGCCGGTGTTCAGCGGCGCGGAGGAGGCCGAGATCAAGGTGGCGTTGAAGCAGGGCGGCCGCAACACGAACGGGCAGACCATCCTGTTCGACGGTCGCACCGGCGAGGCTTTCGCGAACAACGTCACCGTCGGCGTCATGTACGTGCTGAAGCTCCATCACCTCGTCGACGACAAGATCCACGCCCGTAGCATTGGGCCGTACAGCCTCGTCACGCAGCAGCCGCTGGGTGGAAAGGCCCAGTTCGGCGGCCAGCGCCTCGGCGAAATGGAAGTGTGGGCGCTCGAAGCCTACGGCGCGGCCTACGCGCTGCAGGAGTTCCTGACGGTGAAGTCGGACGACGTGCTGGGTCGCACCCGGATGTACGAGTCGATCGTGAAGGGCGAGAACGTGCTCGAAGCCGGGCTCCCGGAGTCCTTCAACGTGCTCGTGAAGGAGCTGCAGTCGCTCGCGCTCGACGTGGAGCTGGTGGAAGACAAGGACGTTCTTCGCCAGGGCTGATGCCCCGAATCCCGGGGGAGGCTCACGTCTCCCCCATCCTCTTCGAATCTGAAAACTCTCGATTTATACCGACCTGTTCGGAGGCCACATGAAGGACGTCTACAACCTCTTCGAGAAGCCAAAGAACCCGCTCCAGTACGTCGCCGTCAAGATCGCGCTGGCGTCGCCTGAGAAGATCCGCTCGTGGTCCCACGGCGAAGTCAAGAAGCCCGAGACCATCAACTACCGCACGTTCAAGCCGGAGAAGGACGGCCTCTTCTGCGCCAAGATCTTTGGCCCGGTCAAGGACTACGAGTGCATCTGCGGCAAGTACAAGCGCATGAAGCACCGCGGGATCACCTGCGAAAAGTGCGGCGTGGAAGTCATCCAGGCGAAGGTTCGTCGGGAGCGCCTCGGCCACATCGAGCTCGCCACTCCCGTGGCTCACATCTGGTTCCTCAAGAGCCTGCCCAGCCGAATCGGCAACCTGCTCGACGTGTCCCTGAAGGACCTTGAGAAGGTGCTCTACTGCGAATCGTACATGGTGACCGACGCCGGGGAGTCCACCCTTCAGGAGGGCGAGATCCTGTCCGAGGAGGATTACCAGGAGGCGATCCGGACCTACGGGTACGGCAGCTTCGACGTCGGCATGGGCGGCGAGGTTGTGCGTGACGCCCTCGGCAAGCTCGACATCGACGGCCTGGCCGACAGCCTTCGTCAGCAGATGCGCGACACCAGCTCGGAAGCCCAGCGGCGGAAGTTCGCGAAGCGACTGAAGATCGTCGAGGCCTTCCACGAGTCAGGCAACCGCCCCGAGTGGATGATGATGGAGGTGGTGCCGGTCATCCCGCCGGATCTCCGCCCTCTCGTGCCCCTCGATGGCGGCCGCTTCGCCACCAGTGATCTCAACGACCTCTACCGACGCGTGATCAATCGCAACAACCGGTTGAAGCGCCTGCACGATCTCAACGCCCCCGAGATCATCATCCGCAACGAAAAGCGGATGTTGCAGGAGGCGGTTGACGCGCTCTTCGACAACGGACGTCGCGGCAAGGTCTTCACCGGCCCCAACAAGCGCGCGCTCCGCTCGCTGTCCGACATGCTCAAGGGCAAGCACGGTCGCTTCCGGCAGAACCTGCTCGGCAAGCGCGTGGACTACTCCGGTCGTTCGGTCATCGTTGTGGGTCCGGAGCTCCGCCTCCACCAGTGCGGCCTTCCGAAGAAGATGGCGCTCGAGCTGTTCAAGCCCTTCATCTTCGCGAAGCTTGAGGAGCGTGGTGTGGTCACCACCATCAAGGCCGCCAAGAAGATGGTCGAGCGCGAGGAGAACGAGGTCTGGGACGTGCTGGACGAGGTGATCAAGGAGCATCCGGTGATGCTCAACCGCGCTCCGACGCTGCACCGCCTCGGAATCCAGGCCTTCGAGCCCGTGCTCATCGAGGGCAAGGCCATCCAGCTTCACCCCCTGGTCTGCACCGCCTTCAACGCCGACTTCGACGGCGATCAGATGGCCGTGCACGTGCCCCTCTCCATCGAGGCGCAGATCGAAGCCCGCGTGCTGATGATGTCGACCAACAACATCCTCAGCCCCGCGTCGGGCCGTCCGATCATCCAGCCCAGCCAGGACGTGGTCCTCGGCTGCTACTACATGACCCGCGAGCGGCGCTACGCCCGTGGATACGGCCGCATCTTCGGCGACCCCGCCGAGGTCGAGAGCGCGTACGACGCTGGTGAGGTCCACCTCCAGGCGCCCGTTTACGTCCGCCTGCCCGCGCCCGCCCTGGCGAGCCGCGTGCCGGAGCGCATTCCTGAGCTGAAGGACGCCCACCTTCTGGTTGGTGTCGACATCGGCGCGGAGCTGCGCGAGGTTTGGCACGTGCACCGCGGGATCACCACGCGCCACAGCGCGAACAGCGTGGTGCGCGACGCCGCGAGCGTCGGCGGCGATCTCGCCCTGAGCCTCGACGGCGCCAAGGTGGATGCCGAGGCCTTCGCGACGATCGGCTTCTTCCACTCTGGTGGCAAGCTGCCTTCCGGCAAGGGTCTGCGGTTCGCCGCGGGTCACGCGGTTGGCAAGGTCAAGGCCGTCGCGGAAGGCGCCGGCGAGTTCGAGGAGACCATCGAAGTGGAAGCGCCGGCCGGCCTGACCGTCCGTGCGTTCCGTCTCCCCAAGCTCCGCGGGAACGCCCGAGTGGTCGGCGTGGTGGCCCCTACGCTCCCGTCGGATGCCAACGGCGTCACGATCGATGCGCGCATGAACACCGCGAGCCGCCTCACGGCGCTTCGCCAGGGCATCGCCCTGCTCCGGGCCAAGTTCGAGGATGACCTCGTGCTCGTCATCGCTCCCGCCGGCTGCTTCGGGTACGAGGGGCGCGTACCGCTCCTCGCCGACAGCGACGAGGGCGTGCTCGAGGCGCGCGGCGAGCTGGTCAAGACGACGGTGGGCCGGGTGCTCTTCTTCGCGAACGTGGTCCCCGAGGAGCTCCCCTTCTCGCTGATCAACCGTCCGCTGGGCAAGAAGCAGCTCGGCGAGGTCATCGACCGCTGCTACCGCATCGCGGGTCCCAAGAAGACCGTGCTTTTGGCCGACGCGCTCATGCAGATGGGCTTCCGGATGTCGACCCACGCCGGCATCTCGGTGTGCATCGACGACATGCGCATCCCTGCCTCGAAGGCCTCGGTCATCGAGTCCGCCACGGCTGAGGCGCGTGAGACCGAGAACCAGTACAACGACGGCCTCATCACGGTCAAGGAGCGCTACAACAAGGTCGTCGACCTCTGGTCGTCCATCACGGACCAGATCTCGAAGTCCCTGATCGCCGAGATCAAGGTCGAGAAGGTGGTGAACCCCGACGGCAAGCTCGAGGACCACGACTCCTTCAATGCGATCTGGATGATGGTGGACTCCGGCGCCCGCGGTTCCACCACGCAGATCCGGCAGCTGGCCGGCATGCGAGGCCTCATGGCCAAGCCGAGCGGCGAGATCATCGAGAACCCCATCACCTCGAACTTCCGCGAGGGGCTCACGGTGCTCGAGTACTTCATCTCCACCCACGGTGCCCGAAAGGGTCTCGCGGACACGGCGCTGAAGACCGCGAACTCCGGCTACCTCACCCGCCGTCTCGTCGACGTCGTGCAAGACACGATCATCACGGCCCGCGACTGCGGTACCCGGGTGGGGATGGAAATCCGCTCCCTCATCGAGGGCGGCGAGGTGATCGAGCACGTGGGCGAGCGGGTGCTCGGCCGCGTGGCGAGCGAGGACATCCTCGACCCCTACAGCGACGAAATCCTGGTGCCCCGCAACGGTCTCATCGATGAGAACGCGGTGGAGAACCTGGTGGCGGCGGGTGTCGATCGGGTCCGCATCCGGTCGGTCCTCAGCTGCGACATGCGCTGGGGTGTCTGCGCCATGTGCTACGGCCGCGACCTTGCTCGTGGTTCGCTGGTCAACATCGGCGAAGCCATCGGCGTCATCGCGGCGCAGTCCATCGGCGAGCCGGGCACGCAGCTGACCATGCGTACGTTCCACATCGGCGGTGCGGCGAACAAGGAAGTCACCCAGTCCTACCTGGAACTGAAGACCGCGGGTTCGATCCGCTTCTCCGATGCGCTCCTCACCGTCGAAAACCGCCACGGGCAGCTGGTGGCGACCGCCCGCAACGGCGAGTTGAAGGTGGTCGACGACAAGGGCCGCGAGCGCGAGAAGTACGGCATTCCCTACGGCGCGATCATCCTCGTCCGTGATGGCGAGCGCGTGGTGGCCAAAACCCGTGTGGCCGAGTGGGACGGGTTCAACACCCCGATCCTCGCCAACGACAGCGGCGTGGTCGTCTTCGAGGACTTCGACGGTGTCGTCAAGGAGACGACCGACGTGCTCACCGGTCGCAAGTCGCGCGAAGTCGAGAACTTCAGCGACAGCGACAAGCGGCCGCGCATCGTGGTGAAGGAGTCGGGCGCCAAGGGCAAGCAGAAGATTCGCGTCTTCCTCAGCGCGGGCACCAAGGTGGAGTGCGAGGAAGGTCAGGAAGTCCAGACGGGCGATGTGCTCGCGAAGATCCCTCGCGAGACCACGAAGACCAAGGACATCACTGGCGGTCTTCCCCGGGTTGCGGAGCTCTTCGAAGCCCGCAAGCCCAAGGAAGTGGCCATCATCACCGAGGTGGACGGCGTCGTGTCGTTCGGCAAGGAGACGAAGGGCAAGCGTCGTGTGGTGGTCACGTCGGAGGCCGGCGAGCCCGAGGAGTACCTCATCCCGAAGGGCAAGAACATCACCGTGAACGAAGGCGACTTCGTGCGCGCCGGTGACCCCTTGATGGATGGCGCGGCGAATCCGCACGACATCCTCAAGATCAAGGGTGAGAACGAGCTCGCCAACTACCTTGTCGACGAAATCCAGGAGGTCTACCGCCTTCAGGGTGTGAAGATCAACGACAAGCACATCGAAGTGATCGTGCGCCAGATGCTCCGCCGCGTGCGGGTCAAGCACCCCGGCGATACGTCCTTCCTTGTCGACGAGCCCGTCGAGAAGTGGCGCTTTGACGAAGAGAACGAGCGCGTTGTGGGAGCGGGCGGTCGCCCGGCCCAGAACGAGCCGCTCCTCCTCGGCATCACCAAGGCGTCGCTGTCTACCGACAGCTTCCTCAGCGCGGCCTCCTTCCAGGAGACCACGCGGGTGCTCACCGAAGCCGCCATCAACGGCCGCACGGACCGGCTCCGTGGCCTGAAGGAGAACATCCTGATGGGCCGCCTCATCCCTGCGGGTACCGGCTTCGCCGCCTACCAGAAGCTGGGCATGATGATCGCCGACCGCGCGATGGCTCCCACCGACGGCAGCGAAGAAGCCGTATAGCGCGGCCCTCGAAACGGGCGGGCGGATCCGCCGGGAGTCGAATCCCGATCGTTGTCCGCCGCCTTTTGCTTGACACTACTCTCTCGCCGGGTAATAAGCCGGCGCTCGCGAACACCCACCCCCGAAGGAATCGATGCCGACGATCAACCAGCTGGTCCGGCAAGGCCGCCAGAAGGTAGCCCACAAGAGCGCCTCGCCCGCGCTCAAGGAATGCCCCCAGAAGCGTGGGGTGTGCACGCGTGTGTACACGACCACGCCAAAGAAGCCGAACTCTGCACTGCGCAAAGTGGCTCGTGTCCGCCTCACCAACGGGATCGAGGTCACCTCGTACATCCCCGGCGAAGGCCACAACCTCCAGGAGCACTCCTCGGTGCTCATTCGTGGCGGCCGCGTCAAGGACCTTCCTGGCGTGCGTTACCACATCATCCGCGGTACGGGCGACACGCAGGGTGTCTCCAACCGTAAGCAGGGTCGTTCCAAGTACGGCGCCAAGCGTCCCAAGAAGTAGGTGAGTCATGCCGCGTCGTCGTGAAGTACCCAAGCGCCCCGTCCTCCCTGATCCCGTTTACGGTGATCAGACCGTCACTCGCTTCACCAACGTGGTGATGAAAGAGGGCAAGAAGGCCGTGGCGGAGTCCGTTGTCTACGGTGCCTTCGACATCATCAAGGACCGTCTCAAGGAAGACCCCCTTCCGATCTTCATCCGGGCGCTGGAGAACTGCCAGCCCGCGGTGGAAGTGAAGTCGCGCCGCGTTGGCGGTGCGAACTACCAGGTTCCGATCGAGGTGCGCTCCGAGCGCCGCATGGCGCTCGCGATGCGGTGGATCGCGGCCTATGCGCGTGAGCGCAGCGGCAAGTCCATGCGCGACAAGCTCGCCAACGAGATCATCGAGGCCTCTCACGGCCGCGGCAACGCGGTCAAGAAGCGCGACGATGTCCATCGTATGGCCGAAGCCAACAAGGCGTTCAGCCACTACCGCTGGTAGCCGAATCGGGGCCGGTCGATAGACCGGCCCTTTTCGTCTCCGAAAGCACCGCCTCACGGCAAGGAGCCTCCAACAGCACATCGTCGATTCTCGATGCCGTCGACTCCACCCTCGCAGACAGGCGCCATGACTTGCGCCCGGGCACTTGTGGAACTGGCCGCTCCGAAGAATCTCGAAGTCTGATGGCCAACGCCATGCAGAACGAGCTCGCCAACGTCCGCAACATCGGCATCATGGCCCACATCGATGCGGGGAAGACTACGCTTACTGAGCGCATTCTTTTCTACACCGGGGTCAGCCATCGCATGGGCGAAGTCCACGATGGCGCGGCAACGATGGACTGGATGGTGCAGGAGCAGGAGCGGGGCATCACGATCACTTCCGCGGCCACGACGTGCTTCTGGCGGGAGTGCCGGGTGAACATCATCGATACGCCCGGACACGTCGACTTCACGATCGAGGTCGAGCGGAGTCTGCGCGTTCTCGATGGGGCCATCGCAGTCTTCACCGCGGTGGAGGGGGTGGAACCCCAAAGCGAAACGGTGTGGAAGCAGGCCGAAAAGTATCGGGTTCCGAGGATCGCCTTCATCAACAAGATGGATCGCGTCGGCGCCGATTTCGCGGCGGCTGTGCAGTCGATTCGGGATCGTCTGGGCGCGAACGCCGTTCCGTTTCAGCTCCCCATCGGCGAGGCCGAGGGCTTCGAGGGAGTGGTCGATCTGGTCCGCCTGGTTGCCGTGCGCTGGGCGGATGGTGTCCAGGGCTCCGAGCGCGTCGAGAGCGAAGTTCCGGCACACCTGGCCGATGATGTGGCGCTCGCTCGGGAAGCGCTGATCGACGCGCTTGCCTACGCCGACGACCGGATCACCGATGCCTTTCTGGCCGGGCAGCCCATCGAAGTCGAGTGGGTCTTGTCGGCCGCTCGCAAGGCCACCATCGCGCAGACTGTGGTGCCGGTATTTTGCGGTGCCGCCTTCAAGAACAAGGGTGTGCAGCCCCTCCTCGATGCGGTCGCGGACCTTCTGCCCTCTCCCCTGGATTTGCCGCCGCTCGAGGGCAAGCTCCCATCGGATGAGTCGAAAACCGTTATCCGTCGCCCCGATGCGTCGGAGCCGTTCTGTGCGCTTGCCTTCAAGGTCCAGTCGGATTCGTTCCTGGGAACGCTCACCTACCTGCGGGTGTACTCAGGATCGATCGCGCCGGGCGAAGTGGCGTTGAACCCGCGCACGGGCAAGCGCGAGCGGTTGGGGCGGTTGCTTCAGATGCACGCCAACAAGCGTGAGGATGTAGACAAGGCGGAAACGGGGCAGATCGTCGCTGCAGCGGGTCTTCGGAACGTGGCCACGGGTGACACCCTGTGCGACCAGAAGCACCCGGTCGTGCTCGAACGTATGACCTTCCCCGAGCCGGTCATCTGGCTTTCCATCGAGGCGGCCACCAAGGCCGATGAGGACAAGCTGACCGCTGCGCTTGTGCGGCTCCAGGAAGAGGACCCCACCTTCCACGTGCGTACCGACAAGGACAGCGGGCAGATCGTGATGGCTGGTATGGGCGAGCTCCACCTCGACATCATCCGCGATCGTCTCCAGCGCGAGTTCAAGGTGGGCTGCCAGACGGGTCGCCCGCAAGTCGCCTATCGGGAGACCATCGCGGTCGCCGCCGCGGGAGAGGCGGTGCTCAAGCGTCAGACCGGCGGCAAGGGGCAGTTCGCGCACGTGCAGCTCCGCCTCGAGCCAGCGGAGCGGGGGTTGGGCACCACTGTGCGCGACGCGACTGCCGGAGGCGTCATCCCGCGCGAGTTCATCAAGCCCGCCCTCGATGGCGCTCGGGAGGCCCTGGAGATCGGCGCCTTGGCCGGCTTCCCGATGGTCGACGTGATCTGCACGCTTGTCGGTGGATCATTTCACGAGGTCGATTCGAGCGACATCGCGTTCCGCATCGCGGCATCGATGGCGGTCCATGACTGCGCAGCAAAGGCGCAGCCGATTTTGCTAGAACCGATCATGAAACTTGAAATATCTGCGCCAGAGGAGTATACGGGCGCCGTCATCGGTGACCTCTCAGGTCGTCGTGGCTCGGTGAACCGAATGGACTCCCGCCCTGGGGTTCAGGTCATCGGCGCGGAAGCGCCGTTGGCATCAATGTTCGGATACGCGACGGACCTTCGGTCCGCCACGCAAGGTCGGGCATCGTTCTCCATGCACTTTCATCAATATGCGGATGTCCCGCCGACGCTTTCGAAAGAGATCGTCGCTCGCTTCCGCGGTTACTGACCGCCCCCTCGAGGATTCAACATGGCGAAGGCAAAGTTCGAGCGCAACAAGCCGCACGTGAACATCGGCACGATCGGTCACGTCGATCACGGGAAGACGTCGCTGACCGCGGCGATCACGAAGATCCTGGCGGAGTCGGGCGGCGCTAC
>Ga0007764_10059317_pt1 | contig 18347 bp, 16 predicted proteins | sample LauGreFa1BDMLBDN_FD_61633 | JGI IMG/M metagenome (GOLD analysis project Ga0007764, IMG submission 61633) | Metatranscriptome of freshwater lake microbial communities from Lake Michigan, USA - Fa13.BD.MLB.DN (Metagenome Metatranscriptome) | ecosystem: Environmental > Aquatic > Freshwater > Lake... | reverse complement strand
TTTTTTTTTTTTTTTTTTTTTTTTTTTTTTTTTTTTTTTTTTTTTTTTTTTTTTTTTTTTTTTTTTTTTTTTTTTTTTTTTTTTTTTTTTTTTTTTTTTTTTTTTTTTAAGGTACTGGGGTTTGAAGCAAATGCGTATAAGGATGGTGGCGGGTAATTGGAAAATGCACGGCAGCTTGGCCGAAAACAAACGATTACTTGATGCTATTGCCGCAGGGTTAACAGGAGCGCATGAAGAACATTTTGTCGTTTGTGTTCCTTATCCATACCTGTTTTCCGTGCAGGATGCCTTGAAAAGCGGAAATATTGCCTGGGGCGCGCAAAATTTGAGTCAGTATGAGAAAGGTGCTTATACGGGCGAAGTATCGGCTTCCATGCTAAACGATTTTGCTTGTCGCTACGTGATTGTCGGGCACTCGGAAAGAAGAACGCTATTTAACGAAAATAACGCAGTAGTTGCGGAAAAATACGTTGCCGCGCAGCGCGCAGGCATCACACCGATCCTATGCATAGGCGAAACATTGCAGCAGCGGGAGGACGAGATTACCGAGAAGGTTATAACGGAACAAATTGCTGCGGTTATACAACTTGCAGGAATTGAGTCATTCAAAAATGCTATTATTGCGTATGAACCGGTTTGGGCAATCGGTACGGGAAAAACAGCCACACCTCAGCAAGCTCAGGATGTTCACGCTTTTATACGTGCAGGAATTGCGCAACAAAATTCAAGCATTGCGGATGATTTGACCATTCTTTACGGTGGCAGTGTGAAAGCCAATAATGCGGTTGAGTTGTTTGCGATGCCGGATATTGATGGGGGATTGATTGGGGGTGCATCTCTCATTGCGGAAGAGTTTATTGCAATTTGCCGCGCTTTGCGTCATTAAAATTTTTGGAGTAAGCCGTTGGAAACGTTGGTTTGGGCAGTGCATGTTATATTGGCGGTTGTATTGATCGGTTTAGTATTGGTGCAGCAAGGAAAGGGAGCCGATATGGGAGCCGCTTTTGGTAGCGGATCGGCGGGAAGCTTATTTGGCTCCGGCGGATCGGCAACCTTTCTAAGTCGAACAACGGGTTTCGTTGCTGCGATGTTTTTTATAACCAGTATGAGCTTAACCTACTTTTCAGCAAATCAATCGGATAGTGGTAGCGTGATGGGATTTGTCAATGAAGTAGGGGAAGCGGATGGCTCAACTGCGGTAAAATCAGAAGAAAATCGCGCATCTGGAATTGATCAAACAAAATCCGAAGCAGAAGACAATTCAAAAGTTAATCAAATACCGGAGTAATGTACGGTAGCGGTATAAATAGCGAGAAGTGTATCGAAAAGAGCGCATGGAGTTTGCCGCCGATGTGGTGGAATTGGTAGACACGCCGTCTTGAGGGGGCGGTGGCGAAAGCTGTGCGAGTTCGAGTCTCGCCATCGGCACCACGCTGGAGTCGCAATTATCTAATCTTGATTTTTTAAAATGCTAGAAAACTATTTCCCAATTTTATTGTTTCTCATCGTCGGTTTTTTGGTCGGTGTGGTGCCTATGCTTTGCGGTTGGTTGTTGGCGCCAAATCGACCCGATAGTGAGAAATTATCGCCTTATGAGTGCGGATTCGAGGCATTTGAAGATGCGCGCATGAAATTCGACGTTCGCTACTATTTAATTGCAATTTTATTTATTTTATTTGATTTGGAAATCGCGTTTTTATTTCCATGGGCGATTGTACTCGATGAAATTGGCCTGTTCGGTTTTGTCGCGATGATTGTATTCCTTGGCATTTTGGTGGTCGGCTTCATCTATGAATGGATGAAGGGCGCATTGGAATGGGATTAATGCTATGAGTATCGAAGGAACATTAGAAAAAGGATTTATCACGACCAGTTTGGATTCCATCATCAACTGGGGGCGAACCGGTTCAATGTGGCCCATGACTTTCGGTCTTGCGTGTTGTGCTGTCGAGATGATGGAAACTGGCGCATCGCGCTACGATCTGGATCGGTTCGGCATCGTGTTCAGACCGAGTCCGCGTCAATCGGATGTGATGATCGTTGCTGGGACGTTATGCAATAAAATGGCACCGGCTTTGCGCAAAGTGTACGATCAAATGGCCGAGCCACGGTGGGTGATTTCGATGGGGTCGTGTGCCAACGGTGGCGGTTATTATCACTATTCTTATTCAGTAGTGCGCGGATGCGACCGTATTGTTCCTGTTGATATTTACGTTCCAGGCTGCCCCCCAACTGCAGAAGCGTTATTGTACGGCATCATCCAACTGCAAAATAAAATTAACCGCACCAACACGATTGCACGCTAATTTGGTATGGCTACTCATCAAGAAATTCTTACGGAAGCATTGCGAAGCGCGCTAGGAGATAAAATCGCCAACGTACAAGCGCTGTTTGGGGAATTGACCGTCACGGTGAAAGCGGATGATATTTGTGCTGCTAGCCGAGTATTGCGAGATGATTCCGCATTGAAGTTCGATACGTTAATGGATCTATGCGGTATTGATTATTCTGCCTACGGTAATGAATTGGCGGTCAAGCATAATCTTCGCAACAAACGCTTTGCTGTTATTTATCATTTATTATCGGTGACAAACAATCAAAGATTGCGTGTGCGGGTTTTGGCGGAAGATGATGAATTGCCCGCAGTCGATTCGGTGACGGAGATTTGGCCGGTTGCCAACTGGTTTGAGCGCGAAGCATTCGATCTTTACGGGATCGTCTTTACTGGACATCCCGATTTGAGGCGTATTCTGACTGACTACGGCTTTATCGGCAATCCGTTCCGCAAGGATTTTCCAATGACCGGCTATGTTGAGATGCGCTATGATTCTGAGCAGAAACGCGTTGTTTATCAACCTGTCAGCATTGAGCCACGTGAAATTACACCGCTTGTTATTCGTGAAGAGCATTACGGAGATTGTGAGTCGTAAGGCTGATATTAAACATTACTTTTTTGCATTTTCTAAGATAAGAATTACTTGAAGTAACTTATGGCTGAGATACGTAATTACACCATGAATTTTGGTCCGCAGCATCCGGCAGCGCACGGTGTGCTGCGATTGGTGCTGGAGCTGGATGGAGAAGTCGTGCGTCGAGCGGATCCACACATTGGATTATTGCATCGTGCAACAGAGAAGTTAGCGGAAAATAAAACATACCTTCAATCTGTTCCTTATATGGATCGCTTGGATTATGTCTCAATGATGGTTAACGAGCATGCTTACGTAATGGCCATTGAGAAGCTGCTGCAAATCGAAGTACCCATCAGAGCACAGTATATAAGGGTAATGTTTGACGAAATTACTCGTATTCTAAATCACTTACTGTGGATTGGTGCACATGCGCTTGACGTGGGTGCTATGACGATGTTCTTGTATGCTTTCCGAGAAAGGGAAGATTTGATGGACTGCTACGAGGCTGTCTCCGGTGCCAGATTACATGCTGCCTACTATAGACCCGGTGGTGTGTATCGTGATTTGCCTGACACAATGCCAAAATATGAGTCTTCAAAAATTCATAGCGAAAAAGAAACCCGGATACGAAATTCGAACCGAGAAGGTTCTTTATTAGACTTTATCGAAGACTTTACCAATCGCTTTCCAACTTATGTCGATGAGTATGAAACATTATTGACCGATAACAGAATTTGGAAACAGCGTTTGGTCGATATCGGTATAGTTTCTCCTGAGCGGGCTAAAGCACTGGGGTTTACCGGACCGATGCTGCGTGGTTCCGGGGTCGAGTGGGATTTGAGAAAGAAACAGCCCTATGAGGTGTATGATCGGATGGATTTTGATATACCGGTCGGTGTTAACGGCGATTGCTATGACCGATATCTGGTGCGGATGGAGGAGTTTCGTCAATCCAACCGTATTATCAAACAATGCGTCGATTGGTTGCGCAACAATCCTGGTCAGGTTATTACCGACAATCATAAAGTCGCTCCGCCTTCACGGGTAGGCATGAAGCAGAACATGGAAGAAATGATTCATCATTTCAAATTGTTTACCGAGGGTTTTCATGTGCCGCCTGGCGAGACTTATGCGGCGGTTGAGCACCCAAAAGGTGAGTTTGGTATTTATTTGGTTTCCAATGGGGCGAACAAGCCTTATCGATTGAAAATACGCGCACCAGGTTTTGCGCATTTGGCCGCTCTCGACGAAATGTCGCGCGGGCATATGATTTCAGACGTGGTGGCAATCATTGGTACTCAGGATATTGTGTTTGGTGAGATAGATAGATAACGATGTTAAGCGCGGAATCCCTGAAAAGAATTGATCGAGAGATCGCTAAATATCCGGCGGATCAGAAGCAATCGGCAGTCATGTCGGCGCTCGCAATTGCGCAAGATGAGAAAGGCTGGTTAGCTAACGAAACGATGAATTTTATTGCTGAATACTTGGGTATGCCGCCGATTGCGGTGTACGAAGTGGCTACGTTTTATAACATGTATAACTTGGAGCCCCTTGGCAAATATAAAATAACCGTTTGCACCAATTTGCCTTGTGCGTTATCCGGTAGTAACGATACGGCGGCTTATTTGAAGCAAAAGCTTGGCATTGGTTTCAATCAAACCACGTCAGATGGGAAATTCACCCTGAAAGAGGGAGAATGTTTCGGAGCATGCGGCGATGCGCCGGTATTGCTGGTGAACAATAGACGCATGTGTAGCTTTATGTCGAATGAAATGGTCGATAAGCTGCTGGAGGAACTGAGTAAATGAACCAGTATCCACAGACATTGATGAATGGCGTAGACTCATCCGATTCCGATAATTGGCGGTTAAAAAATTATGAAAAACGGGAAGGTTATGTCGCGCTGAGAAAAATTCTAGCAAAGAAGATTTCGCCGGAAGAAATTATTGAGGAAGTTAAAAAATCTGCGCTGCGGGGGCGCGGCGGCGCGGGATTTCCAACCGGATTAAAGTGGAGCTTCATGCCCAAAGGGTATGAAGGCGACAAATATATTGTTTGCAATTCCGATGAAGGTGAACCGGGTACGTTTAAAGATCGCGATATTTTGCGGTATAACCCGCATTTACTGATCGAAGGCATGATTATCGCCGCTTATGCGATGGGTGTTAAGGCCGGTTACAATTATATTCATGGCGAGATTTGGGAAACTTACGAACGCATGGAAGAAGCGGTCGAAGAGGCGCGCAAAGCCGGTTATCTCGGCCAAAATATTCTAGGCTCGTCGTTCAGTTTTCAGCTCTACAATCACCATGGTTATGGCGCGTATATTTGCGGCGAAGAAACCGCATTGCTGGAATCGATCGAAGGAAAAAAAGGCCAACCGCGTTTCAAGCCGCCTTTCCCGGCAAATTTCGGGCTTTACGGCAAGCCGACGACTATCAATAATACGGAAACATTTGCCTCTGTGCCGTGGATTATTCGAAACGGCGGAGAAAAATACCTTCAACTCGGCAAACCCAACAATGGCGGAACAAAACTATTTTCTGTTTCCGGTCATGTCAACAAGCCGGGAAATTATGAGATACCGCTCGGAACCCCATTTGCCACATTATTGGAAATGGCGGGCGGTATGCGCGGCGGCAGAAAGCTAAAAGGCTGCATTCCCGGCGGTTCATCGATGCCGGTGCTGCCTGGCGACATCATGATGCAGACCGATATGGATTACGATTCGATTGCAAAAGCAGGTTCTATGCTAGGCTCGGGGGCTGTAATCATCATGGATGAAACGACGTGCATGGTGAGAGCGTTGGAACGCTTGTCTTATTTTTATTTTGAAGAATCCTGCGGGCAATGCACGCCTTGCCGCGAAGGAACCGGCTGGCTTTATCGAATCGTGCACCGCATCGAACATGGCAAAGGACGACCCGAAGATCTCGATCTATTGGATAATATTGCCGACAACATACAAGGTAGAACGATTTGTGCATTAGGCGATGCGGCAGCAATGCCGGTACGTGCGATGATTCAGCATTTCCGGGATGAGTTTGCATACCATATCGAACATAAGAAATGTATGGTTTGACGAATCGACTAACAGAACATATTCATTAAAAATTAGTAAATAAGCCTAACGATGGTCAATATAGAAATCGACGGTAAGCAAGTATCTGTTCCCAAAGGGAGCACCATCATGGATGGCGCTAAGCAGATTGGTGTTTATATTCCTCATTTTTGCTATCACAAAAAATTATCGATTGCCGCCAACTGCCGCATGTGTTTGGTGCAAGTGGAAAAAGCACCTAAGCCGTTACCGGCTTGTGCAACTCCGGTCATGGACGGAATGAAGGTTTACACGCATTCCCAGCAGGCGGTAACGGCACAGAAAGGGGTAATGGAGTTTTTGCTGATTAACCATCCGCTGGATTGTCCGATTTGCGATCAAGGCGGCGAATGCCAATTGCAGGATCTTGCCGTTGGGTATGGTTCAAGCGGTTCGCGTTATATGGAAGCGAAACGTGTCGTCGTCAATAAGAATTTAGGGCCGCTGATATCGACGGATATGACGCGGTGCATTCACTGCACGCGTTGTGTTCGTTTCGGCCAGGAAATTGCCGGTATCATGGAGCTTGGAATGGCAGGTCGCGGAGAGCACTCCGAAATTTTGTCGTTTGTCGGCAAGACTGTTGATTCCGAATTATCGGGCAATGTTATTGATCTTTGCCCTGTGGGCGCATTGGTTAGTAAGCCTTTTCGTTATTCAGCGCGTACATGGGAATTGTCGCGTAGAAAATCCATCAGTCCGCATTGCGGACTCGGTTCCAATTTAGTCGTGCAAATCAAACAAAATCGAGTCATGCGTGTTTTGCCGCGCGAAAATGAAGCCATCAACGAGTGTTGGTTATCGGATAAGGATCGATTCTCGTATGAAGGATTAAACTCGGAAGATCGATTGACGCGTCCGATGATCAAGCGCGATGGCGAGTGGGTCGAATGCGAATGGCAGGAAGCGCTTGAGTATACAGCCAATGCATTGCAATCGATTAAGCAAAAATATGGTGCGAAAAGCATAGCCGCTCTTGGATCGGCGCATAGCACCACTGAAGAGTTGTATTTATTGCAGAAGCTGGTACGCAGCATGGGGAGCGGCAATGTCGATCATCGTCTGCGCCAATCCGATTTCCGTGCGGATACGCAATTGAAAGGCATTCCTTGGCTGGGAACCAGCATCGCTGAAATGTCGCAATTAAAATTTGCGCTCATCGTCGGCAGCACTTTGCGCAAAGATCATCCATTGATTGCCCAGCGGTTGCGTCAGGCTGTCAAGAATGGCTTGAAGTTAAATATCATCAATCCGGTCGATGATGATTTATTAACCAAAGTTGCCTATAAGGCGATCGTTGCGCCCGATGCGATGGTTACGGTGTTAGCGGAAATACTTAAAGCAATCGTTGAAATTAAGGGATTGAGTCAGAATCCTGAAATAACGCAACTGGTCAATTCACTAAAGGTTTCGAATACGGCGAATGGAATGGCCATTGCCGTGAGTTTGACCGAAAATAAACCGGCTGCGATTTATCTGGGCAATCTGGCGCAGCATCATCCAGATTATTCAAAGATCAATTTACTTGCCGGATTGATTGCGCAAATTTCCGGAGCAAGCTACGGCGTTCTGGGTGAAGCGGCAAATAGCGTAGGCGCTTATTTGGCAGGAGCAATACCGGAAGTCGAAGTATCGGTGACTTCTGCGAAAGCGGGGGAGAGGCATTCCGGGTTAAATGCTGCACAGATGCTCGGATTTAACGGCGATTCAGGCGACGAAAAATGCAATGCTTTTATTTTGCTGAATACAGAGCCTGAATTCGATAGCTATAATCCGCAACAAGCGTTGAAAACATTGTCATCTGGCGAATTTGTAGTGTCGCTCAGCGCGTATAAAGGAAACTTTCGCCAATATGCTCATGTGTTGCTGCCGATTGCTCCTTTTACGGAGACATCCGGCACGTATGTCAGTACCGAGGGTACGGTGCAAAGCTTTAACGGGGTAGTGTCGCCGTTAGGCGATGCTAGACCTGCATGGAAGGTATTGCGGGTGTTGGCTAATCTGCTTGGTTTGGAAAAATTCGATTATGAAACACCAGAACAAGTGCGCGCAGAGATTTTTTCGGATGATGCGGGAATCAAGCAGTTCCTGGATAACGGTTTCATGGTCATTGATTCTTCCGTCAGCATAACCGAGCAAAAAGGCATGCAGCGGATCGGGGAAGTTCCTATCTATCAGGCAGATCCGATTGTTCGGCGAGCCGAATCGCTGCAAGCGACGCACGATGCAATGTCGCCGAAGGTTTGGATGAATTCCGCATTGTTGGGAAATTTGGGAGTCGCTGTCGGCGAATGGGTAAGAATCAAGCAGGGCAATGGCGAAGCCCAATTGGAGGCGGCACAAGACGATAATTTGCCGACCAATTGCGTACGTATTGCAAGCGCGCATCCTAAAACGATAGGTTTAGGGGCAATGTTTGGCGAGATCTCTGTGGAAAAACTGTAATGAAGCTGGTTGGAGTTAATTGATGGAGTATTTTCAACAACAATTTATCGCGATATTTGGAGCGGAGTGGGGCGTAATGTTATATGCATTCGCAACCAATATGACGTTCATTTTCGCCATCGTTATTCCATTGCTGTTGGGCGTCGCTTATTTGACTTTTGCAGAACGCAAGATCATTGCTTATATGCAAATCCGCGTCGGACCGAATCGAGTAACCTTCTTCGGTATTCCGTGGCTGCGAGGATGGGGGCAACCCATTGCGGATGCGGTAAAAGCCATCATGAAGGAAATCGTCATTCCTACCGGCGCCAATAAGTTCTTGTTTGTCCTAGCACCGGTATTGGCCATTATGCCTGCACTGGCGGCATGGGCGGTTATCCCTTTTTCCCCTGAATTGGTTTTGGCCGATATTAATGCGGGTTTGCTGTACATTCTGGCAATGACTTCGATGGGAATTTACGGCATTATTATTGCCGGATGGGCTTCGAATTCAAAGTATGCGTTCTTGGGGGCGATGCGCTCCGCAGCGCAAGTTGTATCATACGAATTGGCAATGGGGTTTGCACTGGTTTGTGTATTGATGATGTCGCAAAGTTTGAATTTGGGCGATATTGTTAACGGACAACAGGGCGGTAGTTTTCTGAATTGGTATCTTATTCCGCTGTTTCCGATGTTTTTGGTGTATTTGATTTCAGGTGTGGCTGAAACGAATCGCGCACCGTTTGACGTTGCCGAAGGCGAATCGGAAATCGTTGCGGGCTTCCATGTTGACTATTCCGGGATGGCGTTTACGGTTTTCTTCCTGGCAGAATATTCCAACATGATTTTGGTCGCGACTTTAACTTCCATCATGTTTCTGGGGGGATGGCTGCCGCCGATCGATATGGCACCATTCACAATGATTCCGGGGGTCGTTTGGTTATTGCTGAAGATTGCATTTATCTTATTTTTATTCTTATGGTTTCGCGCAACTTTCCCGCGTTATCGATACGATCAAATTATGCGATTAGGCTGGAAGGTATTTATTCCAATCACATTAATTTGGATAGTATTGTTAGGCGCAATCATGCAATTACCGGAATCGATTCGTAACACATTTCCGTTAAGTATCTGGTTCTAAATAGAGATAATAAAATGGATCGCATAAAAAAGTTTTTTAGTACCTTTTTGTTATTTGAGTTACTAAAAGGAATGGCAGTAACCGGACGGTATCTGTTTAAGCCGAAGATTACGGTTCATTTTCCGGAAGAAAAGACACCGCAATCCCCTCGTTTCCGGGGGCTTCACGCTTTACGCCGCTATCCGAACGGGGAAGAGCGTTGCATTGCATGTAAACTGTGCGAGGCTGTATGTCCCGCGATGGCAATTACCATCGACTCAGAGCAACGCGCGGACGGAACACGCCGGACGACGCGTTATGATATTGATTTAAGTAAATGTATTTTTTGCGGCTTCTGCGAAGAATCCTGTCCGGTCGACTCAATCGTTGAGACCCGCGTATTGGAATATCACGGTGAGAAAAGGGGCGATTTGATTTATACCAAAGAAATGTTATTGGCTATAGGCGATCGCTACGAAGAACAAATAGCGAAGGACAGGGAAGCCGATGCGCGTTATCGTTGAATTTCGCTGGTAAATACACATGATTTTTCAAGATATTATATTTTACACCTTTTCGGCTATCTTAATTGCATCCGCACTGGGTGTGATTACAGTGCGCAATCCGGTTAATTCGGCATTGTTATTGGTGCTATCGTTTGTCACTTGCGCGGGGCTGTGGCTATTGCTCGAGGCCGAATTCCTGGCGATCGCTTTAGTGCTGGTTTATGTGGGAGCAGTCATGGTGCTGTTCTTGTTTGTGGTAATGATGCTGGATATCAATTTGGATCGATTGCGCGAAGGATTCTGGAAATGGTTTCCTTTCGGTGCATTGATTGCGTTGGTAATGGTTGTGGAAATTTCGATGGTATTAATGGGCAAGTATTTCGGACTCGAGGAAATGCCTATACCACGACCGCATGAAGCGGATTACAGCAATACGCGCGAATTAGGGCGCTTGATTTACACAGAATATGTGTATGCTTTCGAATTGGCTGCCGTGCTACTTTTGGTTGCGATGGTTGCTGCCATTGCATTGACACTGCGACATCGAGAAGACAAAAAATCGACCGATCCGGCAAAACAAGTGCAAGTGAAAAAAGAAGACCGGTTACGCATGGTTTCGATGCAAGCGGAAAAGAAAGAGTAACATCGGTACTTCATGCTTTATATATTTAGGTGCTATATAAAAAAAAGAGGTAGTTAGTTTTGATATCGTTATCACATTATTTAGTGCTCGGCGCCATTTTATTTGCAATCGGCGTAGTCGGTATTTTTCTGAACAGGAAGAATGTCATCATTTTACTGATGTCGATCGAATTGATGTTGTTAGCTGTCAATATGAATTTTGTCGCTTTCTCTCACTATTTGCAGGATATTTCCGGTCAAATTTTTGTGTTCTTCATTTTGACGGTTGCAGCAGCGGAATCAGCCATTGGCCTCGCTATTCTTGTCGTATTGTTCCGTAATATGCGCACGATTAATGTCGACGATCTGGATAAACTGCAGGGTTAGTTCCATTAGATAACTTACTATTGTTTTAACAATAACTCATTGATCGAGATGCAAAAACTTTATTTACTGGTACCGTTGGCACCGCTGATTGGCTCATTGATTGCAGGCTTGTGCGGACGTTTTATCGGACGCGAATGGAGCCACCGGGTAACCATCGGATTGGTGTTTGTTTCCTTATTGGCCTCCATCGTTATTTTTCTCGATGTATTGGAAGGCAATACCTATAACGGCAGTGTTTATACGTGGTTGGTGACGGGCGATACGCGATTCGAAATCGGTTTTCTGATCGATCAATTGTCCGCGACCATGATGGTTGTCGTTAGCCTGGTTTCGTTGATGGTGCATATTTATACCATTGGCTATATGCACGATGACCCAGGATATCAACGCTTCTTCAGCTATATCTCATTGTTTACTTTTTCAATGATGATGCTGGTTATGTCCAATAATTTCCTGCAATTGTTTTTTGGCTGGGAAGCGGTTGGTTTGGTTTCGTATTTGTTGATCGGTTTTTGGTATACGCGCCCTACCGCTATTTATGCCAATATGAAGGCGTTTTTGGTTAACCGTGTCGGCGATTTTGGATTTTTACTCGGTATTGCCTTGGTGTTGATGTATTTCGGTACGCTTGATTATGCATCCGTCTTTGCGCAAGCGCCTGGCATCGTTGAGGAAAAAATAGAACTGATACCGGGTATTTCGTGGCTGGTGATTACCCTGATTTGCATTCTGTTATTTATCGGGGCCATGGGAAAATCCGCGCAATTTCCGTTACATGTGTGGTTGCCCGATTCAATGGAAGGCCCTACGCCTATTTCCGCATTGATTCATGCGGCTACGATGGTGACCGCCGGTATTTTTATGGTGGCGCGCATGTCGCCGCTATTTGAGTTATCCGATGCGGCGCTATCGACAATCTTGGTCATCGGTGGAATTACAACGTTGTTTATGGCACTGGTGGCAGTAGTACAAAACGATATCAAACGCGTTGTTGCTTATTCAACATTGTCGCAATTGGGATATATGACCGTCGCATTGGGTGCATCGGCATATTCCGCAGCGATTTTCCATCTAATGACTCATGCATTTTTTAAAGCCGTACTCTTTTTGGGTGCAGGCTCGGTCATTATTGCAATGCATCATGAACAGAATATGCAGAAAATGGGCGGCCTTAAGCGTTACATGCCGATCACTTACGGGACGATGTTTATTGCGGCATTAGCCAGCGCCGGTGTGCCTGGCTTTTCTGGATTTTTCTCTAAAGACGCCATTATTGAAGCAGTTAATTTTGCCAATATACCAGGTGCCGGTTTTGCTTATTTCTGCGTTCTGACAACGGTATTCGTAACGGCTTTATATACTTTCCGTTTGATATTTATGACATTCCACGGGAAGCCGCGCATGGATCATCATACCGAAGAGCACTTGCATGAATCGCCTTGGGTTGTGACCGTGCCATTGATGATTCTGGCGATCCCAACGATTGCCGCCGGATGGTTTATCGGGCCGATGGTTTTCGGCGATTACTTTAACGCTGCGATACAAGTGCTGCCGCAACACGATGCAATCGAAAAATTAGGCGCTGAGTTTACCGGTATTGGCGGCATGATGCTGCATGCGCTTACTACCGCACCATTTTGGTTGTCAACGGCCGGTATTTTTACCGCTTGGTATTTATATACGGTCAGAACCGACATTCCGGAAAAAATAAAAAGTAATTTCACTGTGGTTTATAACATACTGGATCGCAAATATTACATTGACGAATTGTATTCGTGGTTATTTGCGGGAGGCACGCGTACTTTAGGCACGGCATTATGGAAATTCGGCGATGTAAAAGTGATTGACGGTTTCTTTGTCAACGGAGCAGCCCGTGTCGTTGCATTCACGGCCTCGATCGTACGTCGTTATCAAACAGGCTATATTTATCATTACGCATTTACCATGATTGTCGGCATATTCGTTATCTTGACGCTATGGCTCTTTTGATTTTCGGCGAAAAGGCTGTGGACGTGCTATAGGCAGGTTTCGATGAACTCAATACTTAGAACAACAAGTACTAACAAATAAAACGGAATAAGCATGTCGTTTGAATTCCCATTATTAAGCTTGATTATTTGGCTACCGATTTTGTTTGGTATCGCCGTATTTGCAACCGGAAGCGATCTTAATGCACAGCTTGCGCGGTGGATTGCGTTAGTTGGATCGATCTTGGGTTTTTTGGTAGCAATCCCTCTCTGTACGAATTTTGATGCTGCAACCGGTGCAATGCAGTTTGTTGAGAACCATGTTTGGTTTGAACGCTTTAATGTGAATTATCATTTAGGCGTTGATGGCATATCGATGCCATTGATTTTGCTTAACTGTTTTATTACGCCATTGGTTATCGTCGCAGGATGGGAAGTCATTAAAGAACGCGTGTCCCAATATATGGGCGCATTTCTGGTGATGTCTGGAATTGTGAACGGCGTATTCGCTTCGTTGGATGCCATTTTGTTCTATGTGTTCTGGGAAGCTTCGTTAATACCGATGTTTTTGATCATCGGAATCTGGGGCGGGCCTAACAGGGTTTATGCCGCCGTAAAGTTTTTTCTCTATACCCTGATGGGTTCTTTGTTGATGCTGATTGCTTTTATTTACCTGTATCAAGCATCCGAGGGCAGTTTCTCGATAGAGGAATACCACAAGCTGGCGATCCCTATGACGCCGCAAATTTTGATTTTCATTGCATTTCTGCTGGCATTCGCCGTTAAAGTGCCGATGTGGCCGGTTCATACCTGGTTGCCGGATGCGCACGTTGAGGCGCCCACTGGCGGATCGGTTGTTTTGGCAGCGATATTGCTTAAATTGGGCGGTTATGGATTTTTGCGCTTTTCATTGCCGATCGTACCCGATGCAAGTCAATATCTAGCGACGATGATGATCGTATTGTCGTTAGTCGCTGTGGTTTATATCGGATTGATCGCACTGATGCAGGTCGACATGAAAAAGCTGATCGCTTATTCATCGGTAGCGCATATGGGTTTTGTTACCCTGGGTTTCTTTTTGCTCAATGCCTATGGTATTGAAGGGGCAATGGTGCAAATGATTTCGCATGGGTTTATTTCCGGTGCGATGTTTCTTTGTGTCGGTGTGCTTTATGATCGGCTGCATTCGCGTCAAATCGCCGATTACGGCGGGGTTGTCAATAAAATGCCTGTTTTCGCCGCTTTTTTCATGTTATTTTCGATGGCTAATGCCGGTTTGCCTGGGACCAGCGGTTTCGTTGGCGAATTCATGGTAATCATGAGCGCGGTCCAAGTCAGCTTCTGGTATGCATTTTTGGCGGCAACGACATTAATCTTCGGAGCGGCTTATACATTATGGATGTATAAACGCGTTATATTTGGGGCTGTTGCGAGTCCAGCCGTTGAGAGTTTGCAAGATATCTCGAGGCGGGAATTTGTATTGTTGCTAATCTTGGCCATTTCAGTTTTATGGATCGGCGTTTATCCATTCCCGTTAACTGAAGTGATGCACACGACAGTCGAACAACTGCTGGCTCATGTCAGTAACAGCAAGTTGTAATACGGTAATTCCGGAATAGTGATCATTCCTGTTATAAGGATTTAGAGTTAATGAATTTCATACCACCTGATTTTGCGCCGGCCTCATCCGAGATTTTTATGCTCATCATGGTGTGCGTGGTAATGCTGGCGGATCTCGCTGCGGGCGATAACAGACGCTATGTGGCATATTTGCTCACACAGATTTCATTGTTAGGTTGCGCCATTCTTACTTATGTATCGTTTTCCACCGAAACCGTGCAAACATTCCATGGCATGTTTGTCGATGACGCGATGGCTGATATATTGAAATTAATGATATTCGGTACGGTATCGGCAGTGCTGGTGTATTCGTATTCCTATATAACCGATCGCGGCATGTTGCGCGGTGAGTTTTTCAGCCTGATTCTGTTCGCCACATTAGGTATGATGGTCATGATTTCCGCCAGTCATTTTCTGACGCTTTATATCGGATTGGAATTATTGTCGCTGTCGCTGTATGCGCTGGTCGCATTGCGGCGGGACTCGGTGGTTGCGACAGAAGCGGCGATGAAGTTTTTTATACTGGGTGCGCTCGCATCGGGTTTTTTGTTGTACGGCATGTCGCTGGTTTACGGTGCAACAGGAACACTGCATGTTTCTCAATTGGCTCAGGTTATTCAAAGCGGCGCTAGCAGCAAAGAAGTGCTAGTTGTCGGTTTGGTTTTTATCGTTGCTGGGATTGGCTTCAAATTAAGTACTGTCCCGTTTCATATGTGGGCTCCGGATGTTTATCAAGGAGCGCCCACCGCCGTAACGCTGTTCATCGGTTCAGCACCGAAATTTGCAGCATTTGGATTCGTTATGCGGCTGCTGATCGAAGGGATGGGGGAGATGGTTTCGGATTGGCAGGGTATGCTAGTGATTTTGGCTGTGATGTCAATGGCGGTCGGCAATATCGCAGCAATTGCGCAATCGAATATCAAACGCATGCTGGCGTATTCAACCATTTCGCATATGGGATTCCTGTTGTTGGGATTCATCAGCGCCGATTCGAACGGATATAGCTCCGCATTATTTTATGTCATTTCTTACGTTCTGATGACGTTGGGCACTTTTGCCATGATCATGCTGCTATGCCGTGAGGGGTTTGAGGCGGAGAACATTGATGATTTCAAGGGCCTGAGCAAAAGAAATCCATGGTATGCATTTATTACCTTGCTATTTATGCTCTCGTTGGCAGGCATTCCGCCGATGATTGGATTCTATGCGAAGTTTGCCGTGCTGCAGGCAGTCGTCAATGCCGGTTTTGTTTGGTTGGCGGTTGTGGCGGTACTGTTCTCGTTAATCGGCGCATTCTATTATTTACGCATTATTAAGCTGATGTATTTCGATGAACCGGAAACAAACGAGCCCATTCTGCCTAACAGCGATGTAAAAATATTATTTAGCGCCAATGGACTGGCGATTCTTGCATTGGGCATATTTCCGCAAGCATTGATGGGCTTGAGCCTTTTCGCCATTCAAAATTCAATGTGATTTTACCAAGGCATTTTAGTTGAGTGCCTTGGTATTCCATCGGTCAAAAATCTCGGCACGGAATTCTGGTTTTTTTAAGTAACCTCGCGGGTACACGAAGGTCAATCTATTCTGAAATTTGATTTTCTGCGCAATTAAGGAAACGCTGATTCATTCTGCGAACGAGATGAAGCACGAGGCGCACGGAACGCAGCAACCGAGACATATCGACAAGATAGGTGAGAGAGAGCGAGTGCTGCGCAACAAAGTGGTTTGCTCGTGCAGCCAATAAATCAGCGTGGAAATCGTTGTTCATTTGTTCCAGTCGCTTGAATTTCTCAGTGCAATCCCCATATCCCCGCAAAACATTCAAGGAGAGAAATATGCAAGCTGAAACGACAAAAGAACATTTAAGTTTCCAAACAGAAGCTAAGCAGTTGCTTAAGCTGATGATTCATTCCTTATACAGCAATAAAGAGATTTTTTTGCGGGAATTGATTTCAAATGCTTCCGATGCGGCGGATAAATTACGATTTGAAGGATTAACGGATGCAGCACTTTACGAATCCGATTCCGATCTTAAGATTCGCGTTAGCTACGATACCGACGCAAGAACTATCACGATCTCCGATAATGGCATCGGCATGTCGCGACAAGAGGTAATTGACCATATCGGAACGATCGCAAAATCGGGTACGCGGGAATTTTTTAATTCCTTAACCGGCGATCAAGCCAAAGATGCTCATTTGATCGGCCAGTTCGGCGTTGGTTTCTATTCTGCATTTATTATTGCCGAGAAAGTGGCGCTCATCACCCGGCGTGCCGGATTAACCGCAGAGCACGGAGTGCGGTGGGAGTCCAGCGGGGATGGCGATTACACACTGGAAACAATTGAGAAGGGAACGCGCGGTACCGATGTTATTTTGTATCTGCGCAACGACGAAGACGAATTTCTTAACGGCATGCGCATTCGCAACATCATCCGCAAGTATTCCGATCACATTACGCTGCCCATCGTAATGAAGAAAGAAGAATGGTCTCAGGAAGAGAAGAAAAACATCGTTACCGATGAAGATGAAACCATCAATCAGGCCAACGCATTATGGGCGCGCGCAAAGAGCGAAATTACCGCCGAGCAATACAACGAATTTTACAAACATGTAGCGCATGACTTCGAGCCGCCGTTGGCTTATTTGCATGCGCATGTCGAAGGAAAGCAAGAGTATACACAATTGCTCTATATTCCATCGCGTGCGCCGTTCGATTTATTCGACCGGGAACGGCGTCACGGGATTAAGCTATATGTGCAGCGGGTATTTATCATGGACGACGCTGAGAAATTGCTGCCCAATTACTTGCGCTTTGTTCGCGGTGTCATTGATTCAAATAACTTGCCACTGAATGTGTCGCGTGAAATTTTGCAGGAATCGAAAGATATCGAGTCGATTCGAGCTGGCGTAGTCAAGAAAGTTTTAGGATTAATCGAGGATTTGTCCAGAAACGACGACGAGGAAGGTACAGAAAAATACAAAACGTTTTACCGTGAATTTGGCCAGGTGCTGAAGGAGGGCGTTGGCGAGGATTTTATGAATCGCGAGCGTATCGCTAAACTACTGCGTTTTGTGACAACGCATAGCGATGGCGATGAGCCGCTGGTTTCTCTGGATACTTATTTGCAGCGGATGAAAGAAGGCCAGGAAAAGATCTATCATGTAACTGCCGATAACCTCAAAGCGGCGAGAAACAGCCCGCATTTGGAAGTATTCCGTAAAAAGGGAATTGAGGTTTTATTGTTGTCCGATCGTGTGGATGAATGGCTAGTCAGCAATTTGACTGAATTCTCCGGAAAACAATTGCAATCGGTCGCCAAGGGCGGTTTGGATCTAGGAAGTTTGGCGGATGAAGCGGAAAAAGAGGCGCAAGAGAAAGAAACCGATTCATTCCAGGAACTTATCGATAAACTGAAGCAGTCGCTCAGCGACCAAGTAAAGGATGTTCGCGTCACTTACCGCTTAACCGAGTCACCGGCTTGTCTGGTAGCGGACACTTACGACATGGGCGGCAATTTGGAAAGATTGTTGAAATCGGCAGGGCAAAAAGTGCAACACGCTAAACCGATTCTTGAAATTAATCCGCAACATCCGATGGTGCAACGGCTAAAGACCGAAGCGGAAAATTTTGACGATTGGAGTCATATTTTATTCGATCAAGCGTTATTGGCCGAAGGCGCAC
>Ga0007764_10068732_pt1 | contig 19544 bp, 33 predicted proteins | sample LauGreFa1BDMLBDN_FD_61633 | JGI IMG/M metagenome (GOLD analysis project Ga0007764, IMG submission 61633) | Metatranscriptome of freshwater lake microbial communities from Lake Michigan, USA - Fa13.BD.MLB.DN (Metagenome Metatranscriptome) | ecosystem: Environmental > Aquatic > Freshwater > Lake... | reverse complement strand
ACAGTTTTGCAAAGATATTTTGTATTTCTAGCAGTAGAAATAATTATTTTTTTCTAAAAAATAACTTACAGTTTTTAGATGTTACAAAAAGGTGTATGTATGCCAACAATTAATCAGCTTGTGCGTTTTGGACGCGAAAAAGTCATAACAAAGTCAAAAAGCACTGCGTTGCAGGGTTGCCCTCAAATGCGCGGTGTTTGTACGAGGGTGTTTACTGTAACCCCGAAAAAACCTAACTCAGCGTTACGTAAAGTAGCTCGTGTCAAACTATCAAATGGTGTTGAAGTAACAGCATACATCCCTGGTGAAGGACACAATTTACAAGAACACTCTATGGTTTTAATCCGTGGTGGAAGAGTAAAGGATTTACCAGGTTGTAAATATCATATTGTTCGTGGAGCATTAGATGCTGCGGGCGTAGAAGGTAGAAAACAGTCTCGTTCAAAATATGGAACGAAGCGGCCTAAGGCTGGACAACCAGTTGCAACAGGCAAAAAGAAATAAAGGAATTATAGATGCCAAGACGTAAAACGGTTATTAAAAAACGTGATATTGGAGTAGATCCTCTATATCAATCAGAACTTGTACAACGTTTAATTAATGTTGTTATGGAACGTGGTAAAAAAAATATTGCTCGTAAAATTGTCTACGATGCACTAGCTCAAATGTCTAAAAAGTTTGGAGAAGGTCCAAAAGCTTTAGATGCTTTTCAAAAAGCATATGATCAAGTAGTTCCTTTGGTTGAAGTTCGCTCTCGCCGTGTTGGTGGTAGTGTTTATCAAATCCCAACAGAAGTAAGTTTAGTTCGTGGTAGATCTTTAGCATTGCGATGGATTATTACTGCAGCTGCATCAAGAAATGATAAAACTATGGGTCTACGCTTAGGTCATGAACTGCTTGATGCTTGCGAAGGAAGAGGCGGCGCAATGAAAAAAAGATTAGATGTGCATAAAATGGCTGAAGCAAATCGTGCGTTTTCACATTATTCTTGGTAAAAAGGTAGAATCAAATGAAATATTCTCTAGATAAATATAGAAATATAGGTATTGCTGCTCATATTGATGCTGGTAAAACGACTGTTACTGAACGTATTTTGTTTTATACAGGCGTGTCTCATAAGATTGGTGAAGTGCACGAGGGTGCAGCTGTTATGGACTGGATGGAACAAGAGCAAGAGCGTGGTATTACTATTCAATCTGCAGCAACAACATGTTTCTGGAAAGATTGTCAGGTGAATATTATCGATACTCCAGGACACGTTGATTTCACCATTGAGGTGGGTCGTTCCTTGAGAGTATTAGATGGAGTTGTTGGAGTGTTTTGTGGTGTAGCTGGGGTTCAGCCTCAGTCAGAAACTGTATGGCGACAAACTGAACGGTATGAAGTTCCTCGTGTTATTTTCATTAATAAACTAGATCGCATTGGCGCAAATTATTTTAATGTAGTTGCAGATATTAATGAAAAATTAGGTAATGGAAATGCTATTGCTGTTCAAATACCAATAGGTGAAAGTGAAGACTTTAAAGGACTTATTGATGTTATTACTGGCAAGATGGTTTCATTTGAAAACGAAAAAGAACTTTTAAGTTCAAAAGTAACATGGATTGATGCTCCAGCAGAATATGCTGAACAAATAGCTGATATGCGTAATGCTATTATTGGTAAAGCTTCTGATTTTGATGAAGCTTTAGCTGAAAAATATTTAAATGAAGAAGAAATTTCTGTAGCTGAAATCAAAGCGGCTATTCGTAAGGGTGTTATTGCTCGTGGCATGTACCCTGTATTTTGTGGTACAGCATTTAAAAATAAAGGTATTCAATTATTATTGGATGGAGTTGTTGATTATTTACCATCTCCGCTTGATGTTCCATCTATCAAAGGTATCGATGCTCAAACAGGTGCTGAAGTTACAAGATCAGCAAATCCAAAAGGTCCATTCGCTGCTTTAGCTTTTAAAATTATGACCGATCCTTTCGTGGGCGTTTTGACGTTTACAAGAATTTATTCAGGTACTTTACAGTCAGGTTCTTATGTATATAATGCATCTAAAGGCACCAAAGAACGTGTAAGTCGCTTAATTAAAATGCATGCAAATAAACGAGAAGAAATTGCGAGTGCTCATGCAGGTGATATTGTTGCTATCGTAGGTATTAAAGATATTAATACTGGTGATACATTATGTGACCAAGATTCAGCAGTCTATTTAGAGTCTATCGATGTTCCAGCTCCAGTTATTTCATCTTCTGTTGAACCAAAAGAAAAAAGTGAACATGAAAAAATGGTTTTGGCTTTGAAAAAAATGAGCCAAGAAGATCCTTCTTTCCACTTTACTTACAACCATGAAACAGGACAAACTGAGATCTCTGGAATGGGTGAACTTCATTTAGAAATCGTTGTAGATCGTTTAAAACGTGAACATAAAGTTGAAGTTGTTCAAGGTCAATTGCAAGTTGCTTATAAAGAAACTATTCAAAAAGCAGTTGATGTTGAAGGTAAATTTATTAAACAATCTGGTGGACGTGGTCAATATGGTCATGTTTGGTTGAAACTTGAACCATTAGAACGTGGCGCTGGTTATCAGTTTGAAAATGAGGTTGTTGGTGGTACTGTTCCAAGAGAATATATTCCAGCTATAGAAAAAGGTGCTTTAGAAGCGATAACAAGTGGCGTGTTATTAGGCAGCCCTGTTGTTGATATTAAAGTTATTGTGTATGATGGTTCTTATCATGATGTCGATTCATCAGAAATTGCATTTAAAATGGCTACAAAAATGGCATTTAAATCTGGTATGGAAAAAGCATCTCCAGTTTTATTAGAACCTATTATGCAAGTTGAAGTTGATACACCAGATGATCATATGGGTGATGTAATTGGTGACTTAAGTTCTCGACGTGGTAAAATATTAGGTATGACAGCAAAAGGATCAGCTCAGATTATTAATGCCGAAGTTCCACTTGGAGAAATGTTTGGATATGCAACTGATTTGCGTTCTATGACAAAAGGTCGAGCTGGTTATACCATGGAATTTAAACTGTATCAAGAAGTTCCTCGAAACGTTCAAGATGCATTAGTAGAAAAAAAGAAGAAATAAAATTATAGTTTATTGTTGTTATCGGGAGAAATATAAATGGCAAAAGGTGTATTCGATAGAAGCAAACCGCACGTCAATATAGGTACAATTGGTCACGTTGATCATGGAAAAACTACTTTGACCGCTGCAATTACATGCGTTTTATCAAAAAAAGGTTGGGCTGAAAAAAGAGATTTCAATCAAATTGATAATGCTCCAGAAGAAAAAGCTCGTGGTATTACAATTGCAACATCTCATGTTGAATATGAAACTGCAAATCGTCACTATGCTCACGTAGATTGTCCTGGACACGCTGACTATGTTAAAAACATGATTACTGGTGCTGCTCAAATGGACGGTGGTATTCTTGTAGTATCTGCAGCTGATGGCCCTATGCCTCAAACAAGAGAGCATATTCTTCTTGCAAAAAACGTTAACGTTCCTTCATTAGTTGTTTTCTTGAATAAAGTAGACATGGTTGATGATTCAGAAATGGTTGACATGGTTGAAGAAGAAATTCGTGAGCTTTTATCTAAATATGGATTTCCAGGTGATCTAACTCCTGTGGTTCGTGGTTCAGCATTAAAAGCATTACAAGGTGAAGAAAGTTTCCTTGGAGCTCAATCAATCGAAAGATTGATGGATGCTGTTGATACATTTATACCATTACCAAAACGTGAAATAGATAAGCCTTTCTTGATGCCAATTGAAGGTGTTTTCTCTATTGCTGGTCGTGGTACTGTAGCAACAGGTAAAATTGAACAAGGTATTATCAAAGTTGGTGATCCAGTTGAAGTTGTTGGTTTAGCAGATACAATGAAATCAACCGTAACAGGTATTGAGATGTTTAAAAAAGAACTATCTCAAGGTGAAGCTGGTGATAACGCAGGATTGTTACTTCGCGGTATTAAAAAAGAAGATATCGTTCGCGGTATGGTTATTGCAAAACCAGGTTCAATTAAACCTCATAAAAAATTCAAATGTGAAGTTTATATTTTAAGTAAAGATGAAGGTGGTCGTCATAGTCCATTCTTTACTAACTATAGACCTCAATTCTATTTTAGAACAACTGACGTAACAGGTGTTGTAAGTTTAGAAGCTGGCCGTGAAATGGTTATGCCAGGTGATAACGTAACATTAATTGTTGATTTAATTGCACCAATTGCAATGGAAAAAGATCTACGTTTTGCTATCCGTGAAGGTGGAAGAACTGTTGGATCAGGTATTGTAACAGAAATTCTAGCATAATTGAGGTTGGATAAAATAGATGAAAAAGCAGAAAATTCGTTTGACGCTGAAATCGTATGACCATCAATTGCTTGATAAAGCTGTAAAGCAAATTGCTTTAACTGCAAAAAAAACTGGGACCGACTTAGTTGGCCCAGTAGCTTTACCAAATAAGCATAGATGTTTTACGGTATTACGCTCTCCGCATGTTAATAAAAAATCAAGAGAGCAGTTTGAACTGATTACGCATAAGCGTATCTTAGAGATTATTTCTCCATCTGATCAAACTATGACAGCTTTGATGAAATTAAATATATCTGCCGGCGTTGATGTCGAGATCAGATAGATCAGAAAGGTTTAAGAAATGATACAAGGAATTTGGGGTCGTAAAGTTGGTATGACTCAAGTATTTGCAGAAGACAGTTCTGTTTTACCAGTAACTGTTATTAATACTGCAGGTTGGTTTGTGACCCAAATTAAAACAGAAGAAGTAGATGGTTATAATGCAATTCAAGTTGCATGTCCTCGTAAAAGATATGAAGGTCAACCATTTGCACAAGAATGGCTGAAAAAGTTAAAGCAACATTGTTTATTTATTAGAGAAATAGCGATTACTCAATTACCAGAAGGTCTTACTGTAGGTTCTTCTATTGATTTAGCATCTATTTTAGCTAAAAATGATTCTGTTGATGCAACTGGAGTTACAAAAGGCTGTGGTTTTGCTGGTGTTGTAAGACGTTGGGGTTTTGCTGGTGGTCCAGAAAGTCACGGTTCTACATTCCATAAAAGACCTGGAAGCTCTGGTAACATGCGAGCAACCGGTAAAGTTATTAAAGGAAAAAAACTTCCTGGACATATGGGTGATAAACAAGTAACAGTTCAAAAATTACAAGTTGTTCAAGTGCGTCCAGAAGAAAATATCGTACTCATTAAAGGATCAATGGCTGGTAAGCCAGGTGCTTTAGTGTTTCTTAGAAAACGTGGATAGAAAATGACTAAGCAAGATATAAAAGATACAAATAAAGTAAACTCTGAATCTTTAGCGATAGATTTTCTTTCTATAACAGATTTAGAGTTAGTTGCTCCTGAAAAAGATATGTCTCAAAGCTATGCTGTTTGGGTTCGAGCTCTTTTACAAAACTGGCGCCAAGGTACTGTAGGTTGTAAAGGAAGAGCAGATGTTTCTTTATCAACAAGAAAACCATGGAAACAAAAAGGTACAGGGCGAGCTCGTGCTGGTATGGCGAAATCTCCATTATGGAGAGGCGGAGGTGTTATTTTTGGACCTCAACCAAGAATTCGTACATTAAAAGTAACAAAACGTGCTAAATATGATGTTATGAAAGCATTGTTTGCTACATATGCAAATAATAATAAAATCATTTCATATGATTTGCAGCTTATTGATGGTAAGCCGTCAACAAAATTAGGTTTTGCTGCTTTGAAAGATATGAATATTTTTGGTAAAAAAGTAAGTGTCTTTTTACAAAAAGATGATTATGCAAGTTGGTTATCATTACGTAATTTACCAAATGTTCAAATTTTATCTTTTGATGCTTTAAATGCTTACGTTTTATCAAACAGTGATTATTTAGTGGTATTAAAAAAAGATTTTAGCAATTTTAAAGATATGGTGGCACAATGGAATTAAGCATTTATGATATTATCCAGGGGCCAGTCGTTTCTGATAAAGCGTATCAACAAAATCAAAAGTTACAAAAGTTAGTTTTAGAAGTTCATATGCATGCCAATAAACCATTAGTTCAAGAAGCTGTGGAAAAATTATTTGGTGTGCAAGTTCTAAAAGTTGCTATTTTGATTCGTAAAGGTAAACGCCGCATGACGAAATCAAGAATTGTAACTCAAGATAAAACTTGTAAAAGAGCAATTGTAACATTAAAATCAGGCTATAGTATTAATTTATTTGGAGACGTCGCTACGAGAGCGGGAGCTTCTTCATCAGCGCCTGTTGCACAAAATAACGGTTAAGGATAGTTGAATGGCTATAGTATCAAGAAAACCCGAAAATCCATCGTTACGATTTCAAACTTTTTTGAGCAATACTGATATTACTCAGACTACACCTCATAAAAAGTTAACGATTGGTTTGAAAAAAAAGGGTGGAAGAAATGCATACGGTAGAATTACTATGCGTCATCAAGGCGGCGGAGCTGCTCAAAGATATCGCGTTATTGATTTTAAGCGTAGCGAACGTAATGTAGAAGGTGTTGTAACAACTATAGAATATGATCCGAATCGAAATGTTCGTATTGGTTTAGTTGTGTATAAAAATGGTGTTAAGCGTTATATTCTTTTGCCAGAAGGTTTAGTAGTTGGTTCTCAGGTTATTGCTGGAACAAATGTTGAGCCTACTGTTGGGAATTGTTTACCTCTTCGATTGATTCCTGTTGGTTTTGTTATTCATAATATTGAAATGAAACCAGGAGTTGGTGGAAAACTTGTACGAAGTGCAGGGTGTGGTGCTCAAATTATTGCAAAAGATGAAGAGTTTGCAACATTAAAAATGCCATCAAATGAAGTTCGTCTTATTAACTTAGATTGTTGGGCTACTGTTGGAGCTTTAGGAAATGCTGATTTTAAAAATATTTCTTGGGGTAAAGCAGGTCGTTCAAGAAATCGTGGGATTAGACCATCGGTACGTGGTATGGCTATGAACCCTGTTGATCACCCACATGGTGGTGGTGAAGGTAGATCTAAATCTGGATCGCATCCTGTAACTCCATGGGGTAAAGGATGTAAGGGTACAAGAACTCGTAAACGTAAAGATGCGAAAATTATTAGAAGACGTAAATAAAATAATTTAATATAACGTAAAAGAATGGGATAGTTATATGTCTCGATCTGCCAAAAAAGGACCTTTTATAGATCCTTCTTTAATGAATAAAGTGCAGAAAATTAAAGCTAGTAGTAAAAAAGAAACTATAAAAACTTGGTCTCGAGACAGTGTGGTTTTACCTACATTTGTTGGATTAACATTTGCTATTCATAATGGTAAAAAGTTTTTAGAAGTATTCATCACAGAAAATATGGTTGGACATCGTCTTGGTGAATTTTCTCCTACTAGAACATTTAAAGCTCATAGTGGACAAAAATAGAAAAAAGTAATGATGAACTTGGTTAAAAGTTTGAGTTACACTGTTTTTGTGTTAGAATATAATATATAGAGAGAAAGTTAGACATGCAATTTAAAGCAATAGCTAAGTATGTAAAATATTCTCCTTACAAATTACGTCCAATTGTGGATGTTGTAAGAGGGAAAAAGGCTCAGTACGCTTTAGACTGGTTGACTGTGTATCCAGCACAGAAAGCTACGCCAATTAGAAAGGCGATAGAGTCTGCTGTAGCAAATGCAAAAAACGTATCACAAATTGCTGCTGCGGATTTGAAAGTTTCTGAAATTAGAATCGATGCTGGTCCTGTTCAGAAATATTTTAAACCTTCTGCAATGGGTAGATCTTCAGTACAACGGAAACGTTCGAGTCATATCGTAGTGGTACTTGAACAAATTAATATAGTTAATACGAAGTAATTTTTAAAGGAAACTTGGTGGGACAAAAGGTTAATCCAATTGGTTTTCGCGTAGGGGTGTATCGTGATTGGGATGCAAAATGGTTTCCGCGCGACGGTCGCAAGGGTTCTTATGCAAAAGAACTTCTTGAAGATTTAAAAATTAGAAAATATTTAGATAAAACGCTAGAAACAGCCGAAGTATCTCGAGTAGAAATCGAAAAAACAGGAAATGCTGTACGTATTATTATACATACAAGTCGTCCTGGTCTTGTTATTGGTAAAAAAGGACAAGAAATCGATAATCTACGAAAAGATTTATCAAAAATGTTGAAAGTGACAAGCGTTGATATTTCTGTAGAAGAAATTAAAAATCCAGAAGTGGATGCAGTACTTGTAGCTAAAAACATTGCTGAACAACTAGTTAAGCGTGCAAGTTTTAAAAAAGTAATGAAAAAAGCAGGTACTTCTGCAATGAAATCAAGTGCTAAGGGCATTAAAGTTTGTTGTAAAGGTCGCTTGAATGGTGCAGAAATTGCTCGAGCTGAATGGCTTCGTATGGGTTCTGTTCCGTTACATACTTTGCGATCCAACATTGATTATGGTTATGCAAGAGCATTAACAACCTATGGAATCATTGGTGTGAAAGTTTGGATCTGCAAGGGTGATTTTCAACTTGTTTAACAAAGTAGAGAAAGAGTTCCTATGTTAATGCCTAAGAAGACTAAATTTAGAAAAATGCAAAAAGGCCGAATGGGTGGTCTTTCAAAAGGAGCTCGAGAATTAGAGTTTGGAACTTTTGGATTGCGATCATTAGAGCCAGTTTGGTTTAGTGCTCAGCAAATCGAAGCTGCTCGAATGACAATTGCTCGAGAAATTAAGAAAGAAGGTAGATTATTCATTCGCGTATTTCCAGATAAACCAATAACTAAAAAACCTGCTGAAACTCGTATGGGTAAAGGTAAAGGTAATCCAGAGTTTTGGGTTTCTGTTGTGAAACGAAATAGAATTATTTTTGAATTGTCTGAAGTAGATGAAGAAAAAGCAAAAGCTATTTTTAAAAAAGCTGCTTATAAACTTCCTATGAAAACACAATTTGTTAAGAAAGAAGAATAGCTATGGCTATGCGTAAAGCTTTTAAAAAAGAGCTACAAAAATTATCTGTTGCGGAGCTTGCAGCTTATGCAAATGAGATAAAAAAAGAAATTTTTACTATAAAAATGAAAAAAATTTCAGAGCCGGTGAAAGATATTAATTTAGTTAGAAAGTTGCGAAAAAGTCTAGCTTGTACTTTAACTTTTTTACAACAGGGAATAGTTCATGGAAACTAAAAAAAAGTTGATGCTTGGAGAAGTCGTTTCTGATAAAATGGATAAAACTATTGTTGTCAAATACGTTCGTTCTTTTAAGCATGATAAGTTCAATAAAATCGTGAAAAAAACAACGAAGTATAAAGTTCATGATGAACAATCTTTGGCTAAAATTGGTGATACTGTAGAATTTTATATCGGTGCTCCAAAATCAAAGACTAAATTCATGTACTTGCACCGTATCGTTAAATAAGGTAGTACATTATGATACAAAAAGAATCTTTTCTTGAAGTAGCTGATAATTCAGGCGCAAAACTATTACAATGTATCCACATTGTAGGAAGTACACATAAGCAGTTTGCTTATTTGGGCGATTTGATTAAATGTGCAGTAAAAGTTGCTGTTCCTCATGGAATCGTCAAAAAAAGTGATGTTGTTGATGTTTTGATCGTACGAACAAGAAAAGAATTTCGTAGAAAAGATGGTTCTTATATTCGTTTTGGCGATAATGCAGGTATCATTGTTAAAGATGGTAAAATGGTAGCAACACGTGTTTTTGGACCAATTGCTAGAGAAATTCGTGCAAAAGGTTATGCTAAAGTAATTTCATTAGCTCCTGAAGTTTTGTAGGAATTATAAGAATATGAAAAGTTTGAAAAAAGATGATAAAGTTATTGTCTTAACAGGTAAAGATAAAGGTAAACAAGGCGAAATCATGGCCTTTGACTTTAAAAATAACAAAGTCAAAGTAAAAGGTATTAATATTATTACCTGTCATGTTAAAGCAAAGCGTCAAGGTGAAACAGGTGGAATTCAAAAGCGTGAAGCTTTTATTCACATTTCTAATGTTTTACCGGTTGATAGTTTAACTGGACAGCCTGTTAGATTAAATAAATTAAATAGAAAATAATATCAAGGCGTCATAAGGGTTATTAAATGAACAAGGCATATCAACCACGCTTAGAGGAATTTTACAGAAATACATTGGTTGCTCAGTTGCAAAAAGAATTAGCATTGTCTAATGTTATGGAAGTTCCAAAAATTTCTAAGATTGTTTTAAACATCGGTGTTAAAGAAGCGGTAACTGACAGTAAAGTTTTGAAAAAAATAGAAGAAGTTTTATCTGCTATTGCAGGTCAAAAAGCTGTTCGTACGATTGCTAAAAAATCTATTGCTGGATTTAAAATTAGAGCTGGCATGCCACTTGGAACTATGGTTACATTGCGACGAGACAGAATGTATGAATTTCTCGATAGGTTGATAAACTTGTCTTTACCAACAGTTCGAGATTTTCGTGGATTACCAGGTAAATTAGATGGTCGCGGTAACTATAATATCGGAATTAAAGAATGGGTTGTATTTCCAGAAGTGGATTACGATACAGCTGGTAAAATATACGGTTTGAATATTTCTATTCAAACAACGACAAATAACGATAAGCATGCATACGCATTATTAAAGAGTTTTGGTATGCCATTTGCTCAAAAAAATAGTTAAGGTTATAGGGTTCGTATATGGCAAAAAAGTCATCTGTAGAAAAAAATAACAAAAGAATCCGTATGGTCGAGCTTTATAAAGATCGACGTGCGGTATTGAAAAAAGCGACTGTCGATCTTTCATTATCATTGGAAGAGCGTATGGCAGCTCAAGCAAAACTTTCAGACTTGCCTAAAAATTCAAGCGCTGTACGAATTAGAAATCGTTGCAGTCAAACAGGCAGAGCGCGTGGTTTTTTAAGATTTTTCGGTGTGTCTCGTATTGTTTTTCGTGAACTTGCTTCTGCTGGTGTATTGCCAGGTGTAAGAAAAGCTAGTTGGTAGGGAATAAGGAAAAGTTATGTCAATTGATATATTAGGAAATTTTTTAACAATTATTCGTAATGGAATTTCGCGTTCTAAAATTTCTGTAACAGCACCATATTCATCTTTAAAACATGAACTTGCTTTGATTTTGCAAGAAGAAGGTTTTATTAGTGGAGTTCAAGTTCTTAATGAACATGATGTGGTAACTAAACAGTTAAAAATATTGTTAAAATATGTAAATAATGAATCTGTGATTCATGAAATTACTCGAATAAGCAAGCCAAGCCGTAGAATTTATGCTGGCGTAGGCCACATGAAACCAGTTATTGGTGGATTGGGTATTTCGGTATTAACAACCAATAAAGGATTGTTAACTGATAAAACAGCAAAAAAATTACATATTGGTGGCGAAATTATTTGTACCGTTTGGTAGTCGAAAGGGCTCGTGCATGTCTAAAGTTGGTCGACGATCAATATCAACAGCAAACGTCAGTGTCGATATTGATGGACAAAATATAAAATACAAGGGATCCCAGGCTGAAGGTACACATGTATTACCAGACTGTTTACAAGCAACGCTTGAAAATAATGAATTAAGCCTAAGTCTTAAAAATCCTACAGATAAAAAAAATAATAAATTCTGGGGATTACATAGAGCTTTGTTGTTTAATGAAATTTCTGGATCTCGTGAAAAGTTTAAAAAAGAAGTTAAAATTGTAGGACTTGGTTTTAAAGGAATATTACAAGGACAAGAAATTGTATTTTCTTTAGGATATAGTCATAAAATTAATTTTGCTTTACCACAAAATGTTTCTGTTGAAATAGATAAAACAGGACAAAATATAGTTGTCAGTTCATTTGATAAATTCTTAGCTGGTGATGTTGCTCAAAAAATAAGAGCTTTGCGTTTGCCAGAACCTTATAAAGGTACAGGAATTAGATTTTCAGATCAGGTAATTATACGCAAAGCTGGTAAAACAAAAGGTGATAAATAATAGCTAAGGTTTTTGGATATGAATCAAAAGAAATTGCAAAACAATCGTATGCGCCGTGCGCAACGAGTGCACTATAAAATCCAAATGACAGCTGCAGGGAAGCCTCGTATTGTTATTTTCAGAAGCTTAAATCAAATCTATGCGCAAGTTATAGATGATACAGTTGGAAAAACGATTGCTTCTTCTTCAACATTGATTTTGAAAAATGATCAAGTTGATAAAACAGCTGCTGCTCGCTTAGTCGGTATCGACTTGGCAAAAAAAATAATACAAGCTGGTATAACACAAGTTTGTATTGATAGAGGCAGATTTTTGTATCATGGACGAGTAAAGTCAGTTGTTGAAGGTCTGCGTGAAGGTGGATTGCAGATCTAAATAGATTATTTAGCAGTATATAATGGTGAAAATATATGAATAAAAAAATTGCCCAAAAACAAGAAGAAACATCATTTGAAAGTGTAGTAAGCGTTCGTCGTGTAACAAAAGTTACTAAAGGCGGAAAACGTTTTGCATTTTCAGCATTTGTTGTTTCAGGTGATCAAGATGGAAGCATTGGAATAGCTCTGGGTAAAAGTAGAGAAGTTTCTTCTGCTATTGCAAAAGCAACGGTAAAAGCGCGCAAAGAACGTATTAAAATTTCTTTACGTGGTAATACTATTCCTTATAACGTTACAGGTAAACACGGAGCGACAACTGTAATTTTATGTTCAGCATCAAAAGGTACTGGATTAATTGCAGGCGGATCTGTTCGAGCTGTAATGGAAGCTTTAGGAGTAAAAGACGTTCTTGCTAAATCATTAGGTGCTTCTTGTAGTCAAAATGCGGTAAAAGCAACGTTGAATGCTTTATCAAAGTTACGTTCGCTTCAGCATATTGCAAACCTTCGTGGCAAAACAACAGAAGAAATCATTAAGGGAAAAGATGTTGCAGCTTAATAGTTTAGTTAAATTAACTAAAAAAAGAAAACGTGTTGGTAGAGGTGGTAGTCGTGGTGGTACATCTGGTAAAGGTGGTAAAGGACAAAATGCTCGTTCAGGTGGTGGTGTAAGACCTTCATTTGAAGGTGGTCAAATGCCAATATCTCGTCGATTACCAAAACGAGGATTTAGTAATGCTCCTTTCGCTTTAAAAATTGATATTGTTACCTTGCGTCAACTTGAGTCGTTTGTACAAAATGGTGATGTTGTAACAAAAGATCTTTTAATCGAAAAGAAATTATTGAAAAAAGGTTGGTTGTTAAAAGTTTTAGCAACTGGTACCTTAACTAAAAAAGTTACAATTGAAGCTGATGCATTTAGTCAAGGTGCAGTGGAAGCAATTTTAAGAGTAGGCGGAGAAGCTAAAGTCATACAGTAGAGAGGTAGGCCGTGGTTTTATTGAAAAGCTTTCGCAATATTTTTGCTATTTCAGAACTAAGAAAAAAAATATTCTTTGTTCTGGGAGTGTTGATTATTAATAGATTAGGAACTTATATCCCTGTTATTGGAGTAAACGTTCCTATGTTGTCAGACTTGATGCAGCAAAAATCAGGTATTGGCGGATTTCTTGGTTATTTTGACATCTTTTCAGGAGGTGCATTGAGTCGTTGTACTGTATTTGCATTGGGAATTCAACCATATATTACAGCTTCGATTTTTATGCAAATTTTAGGGATGACAATTCCTTCTTTCGAGCAATTAATGAAAGAAGGTGAATATGGTCGAAAAATTATTAATCAATATACGCGTTATTTAGCCCTTATTTTAAGTGTTGCGTATAGTTTTTCGTATGCCATGCTTTTGGAAAGTAAGGGTATAGTTCTTGTTCCTGGATGGACATTTAGAATCATTTTTGTTTTAACATTAACAGCAGGTTCTATGTTGGTAATGTGGATGGGTGATCAAATATCTTTACATGGTATTGGAAATGGAAGTTCTGTTTTAATTTTTGCAGGTATTGTATCGAGTTATCCAGCTCATGCATTAAAGCTTATGGCTATGGTAGAACAAGGTCATACGCATATTATTATGGCTCTAGCTGTATTGGTTGCATATCTTGTTATAACTGCTGGCATTGTGTTTTTAGAAAAAGGTGATCGTAAAATACCGGTTCACTATGCTCGACGTGTCGTTGGCAATAAAGTATATGGTGGCCAAAGTACTTATATTCCTTTTAAAATTAATAGTGCTGGAATTATGCCTGTAATTTTTGCATCAACTGTAATTAGATTTCCTTTAATTATAGCAGGAATGTTATCTTCATATTTTCCATCGCTTCAAATGATTATACAATCGTTTTATGATGGACCTTTATTAACCGTAGTAGATTTTATTTTAGTTATTATGTTCTCATTTTTTTATACAGCTTTATTTGTTAATCCAGAAGAGTTGGCTGAAAATATTAGAAAAGGTGGTGGTTTTGTTCCAGGCTTGCGTCCAGGTAAACAAACAGCAGAGTATTTTAATTATACTTTAACTCGTATAGGTTTAGTTGGAGCTATTTATTTAGCAACGTTAGCGGTATTGCCAACTATATTACAAGGGGTTTTACATATTCCATTTGAAGAATCTGGAACAAGTATGCTTATTGTAATTGGTGTTGCTTTAGAACTATCCAATCAAATTGAATCATATTTAATTGAACGTCGCTACGAAGGTTTTTTACGTAATGGTCGCTCAAAAAGTAAGGCTTTACGTTCATGAGTAAGAAGGCAGTTATTTTTCTAGGACCTCCAGGAGCTGGAAAGGGAACGCTTTCCGCTTTCTGTGAGAAAGAATTTAATTGGAAACATTTGTCAACGGGCAATCTTTGTCGAGAAAATATAGTAAATAACACTGATTTGGGGCAAGAAATTGCAGCTTTGATTGCGCAAGGTAAACTTGTTCCTGATCAGATTATTATCCAGATGATAGCGATGTGGATTACCAATAATCAATATAATCTTGATGGGATTATATTTGATGGAACTCCTCGCACCGTTGACCAATCTGTTTTTATTGATAAAATGTTAGATGTGGAATTTAAAAATTTTGAAACATTAGTCATTAAATTTGAAGTTAGTGATGATGTTTTAATACATAGAATTGAATCAAGGGTTGTTTGTGGGAATAAAACATGTCAAAGAGTTTATTCATTGCAAAATGATAGTCCTTTAAATCCTAAACAGTCGATGAAATGCGACGTATGTATGAATGATTTAATACATAGACCTGATGATTCACGAGAAACTTTGAAAAAACGCCTCTTTGTCTATTATCAACATGAAAAAGATATGGTACAATATTATAAAGACAAGGGCACTACGATTCTTGTTGTCAATGCTCAAGAACCGATAGACCAAGTGTTTGAAACTATTAGACAAATCTCGAATTGTTAAATTATGGTAATAAAAAGCAAAGACGCTATTTTTAAAATGAAAACAGCAGGAAAGCTGTTGGCTCAAATTTTTGAAATGGTTCATGAAATTATAAAACCCGGTGTGACAACATTGATGATCGATCAATGGATTGCAGAACAACTAAAAATAAATAATTTAGTTTCTCAATCTAAAGGTTACATGGGCTATCAACATGTAAGTTGTATTTCTGTTAATCAAGTTGTTGTTCATGGGATTCCTTCTTCTCGAGTTGTTTTACAACAAGGTGATTTGGTAAAAGTTGATGTTTGTGCTGCATGGAAAGGTTATTGTGCAGATATGGCAAGAGCTTATCTTGTTGATCTTGCAGTTGCCTCTGTTGAAATGAAGAAATTTATGGATACAGCTCAAAAAGCATTGCAAGCAGGCATTGACCAAGCGGTTGAAGGTAATAGATTATTTGATATATCATACGCTGTGCAGCATGTAACTGAGCAACAAAACTATGGTATTGTTCGTGATTTTGCTGGACATGGTATTGGTAAGCGTATGCATGAAGAACCGGATGTGCCAAATTTTGGTAAAAAAGGTACAGGCATGTTATTGCGAGCAGGCATGACGTTTGCTATTGAACCTATGATTACCATGGGACATTATGATGTTATCGTAATGGAAGATGGATGGACTGTGCAAACAGTCGATCAAAGTTTAGCAATGCATGTTGAAGATACGATATTAATCACACAAAATGGTCCAGAAATTTTAACAAGGTTACAAGGGTAAAGTGTATGAGCAAAAAAGATGATATAGTTTGCATTGATGGTGTAGTTCAAGAAACATTACCAAATGCAATGTTTAGAGTCGTCATAGATGGAGGACATACAATTTTAGGACATGTTTCTGGAAAAATGCGTATGAATTATATTCGTATTTTACCTGGAGATAAAGTTGCTTTAGAATTGTCTCCTTATGATTTAACTCGTGGTAGAATTGTAAGACGATATAAAAGTTAATAAGTTATAACAGCTTGATAGATAGAAAGATGCGACTATGAAAGTAAGAACATCCATAAAAAAAATATGCTCAGAATGCAGAGTCGTGCGTAGAGCTGGAGTTGTACGAATTATTTGTGTAAAAGATCCTCGTCATAAACAGCGTCAAGGATAAGAGAAAAGTCAGTACAGAATAAAGGTAATATATGGCAAGAATATCAGGTATAAACCTACCTTCTAGCAAACGCGTAGAATATGGTTTGACATATGTATATGGCATTGGGTTAAAATCTTCAAGAGATATTTTAAATAAAGCAAACATTAATTTTGATATGCGTGTTAAAGATTTAACCGATCAAGATGTTGCTATTATTCAAAAAGCAGTTAATGAATATTGTTTAACTGAAGGTGATCTTCGTAAAGAAGTTGTGATGAATATTAAACGTCTGCAAGAAATCAATTCTTACAGAGGTTCTCGTCACAAAAAAGGATTACCTTGCCGTGGACAACGTACAAAAACAAATGCAAGAACCAAAAAAGGACCTAAAAAAGCGGGTTCAGCAGTTGCATTGAAACGAAAAATAACTAAGAAATAGTATAGTTAGATAAAGGTAACAATGGCTTATAAAAAGAAGTCCAAAAAAATCAAACGTCAATTGAGCAATGCTGTTGTTCATGTTAAAGCAACATTTAACAATACGCTTGTAACTGTTACGACTGAAGATGGCAATGTAATCTTAAATGGCAGTGCAGGAAAATCAGGTTTCAAAGGCTCTCGTAAAGGTACTCCTTTCGCGGCGTCACAAATAACATCAGTGCTAGCAAAAGATATGGCGTTAATGGGTATTAAATCTGTAGAAGTAAATTTACAAGGTGCTGGATCAGGTCGTGATTCTGTAGTTCGTTCGCTTCAAGGAGCAGGTTTAAATATTACTGTTTTACGAGACGTAACACCATTACCACATAATGGTTGTCGTGCTCCTAAAAAGCGTCGTGTATAACAAATAATTTATTACGGATAGATTAATTATGAAAACAAATCCAAAAACACAAGCGGATGGAAATTCTTCAGAGAATCAATCAGCTAAAAAATCTTTTAAACGTGTTTCTGAATATGGTAAACAGCTTGCAGAAAAACAAAAAGTAAAAGAAATGTACGGCATGCGTGAAAAACAATTCCGTCGTTTTTATTACCTTGCTTCTACAGCAACACAAGGTGCTCCTGGTGAAAACTTACTGAATTTATTAGAACGTAGAATAGATAATGTTGTGTATCGTTTAAAAATGGCAACAACTCGTGCACAAGCTCGTCAAATGATTGTTCATGGACATATTAAAATCAATGGTAGAAAAGTAACATCGCCATCATGTTTTATTCATGTTAATGATGTTATCTCTTTGTCTGATAGTGCATTAAATAATAGTGCTTTACTTGAACAGGTAATCGATAAACGTATGAGCATTGGTATTAAAGTACCAGAATGGCTTGAATTACTCAAAAAAGATCGTGCAGGTAAAGTATTACGTCTTCCAGTTCGTTCAGACTTACAGGCGCCGATAGAAGAGTATTTGATTGTTGAGATGTACTCTAAGTAATCGTTTAATTAAGGGTTAGGGCAATTATTATGAGTAGAGAATATAAACCATTGACGCTACCAAAATTAGGTTGGGACAAACAATCGATGTCTGCTACATTTGGTAAATTAGTAGCAGAACCATTAGAGCCTGGTTTTGGTATTACACTTGGTAATGCGATGCGTCGTGTTTTACTTGGTGCAATTGAAGGAACTGTGGTAACGTCTGTAGTAATTCAAGGTGTCAATAACGAATTTTCATCATTACCGGGTGTTGTAGAAGACATTATGCAAATTGTTTTAAATATTAAACAAATTGTTATTAAAAATTCTACGAATACTGCTGGTACCATGAGATTATCAGTTTCTTCTCCTAAAACAGTAACTGTTGCAGATATTATCTGTGATGAACATCTAGAACTTGTTAATCACGATCATGTGATTGCGCATGTTTCACAAGGTGGGGTACTCGATATAGAGTTTACTGTAGAATCAGGAAGAGGTTATCAAGTTGCTCAATGGCCTATTGGTCAATCTTTGCAAGAAGATGGACGAATTTATCTTGATGCGATGTTTGCACCAGTGCGTAATGTTACGTGTCATGTTGAAAAAACTCGTGTTGGTAAAGATATTGACTTTGATAAAATGACGCTTGAAGTTACGACAAATGGAGCTATTTCTTCTGTTGAAGCATTAAATTATGCTGTTTCAGTGTTGCGCACTCAGCTTGAAAACTTTTTAGTTGGGCCAGAAATTCCATTTAATGAAATTTCAGGACAAGAAAGCAGTACACATCCTGTTGAAAATAATGAAATAGAAGATATTGGTCTTAAAGGTATATCTCTTGAACTGTTAATGAAACCGATTGATGAATTAGAATTTTCTGCTCGAGCTCATAATTGCTTAATTAATGCAGATATTCGTCGAGTTATTGATTTGGTGAATTTTACAGAAGATGAAGGTTTGAAAATTAAAAATTTTGGTAGAAAGTCTTTAGACGAAGTAAAAGAGATTTTACGATCTTTAGGATTGCGTTTAGGCATGGATATCAAAGAAGAAGTTGTTGTTAAAGCATTGCAAAAACAAAGCAAATAGTAGATAGACAACTAAGTAAGGAAATAAAGGCATGAGACATTTAAGTGGTAAAAAAAAGCTGAACATGAAAGGTTCATACCGTAAAGCTTTTTTAAGAAATCAAGTTATTCATTTTATTAACTTTGGTCATATTACGTCTTCAACGGCAAATATTAAAGAAATTCGTCGTTTGGCTGAAAAATTAGTAACAGTTGCTCGCCAAGGTAACGAGTTCAATCCTCGTAGAAAAGCTCAAGCAATGTTGCCATACAGCACACAAGCAATTTTGAAATTATTTAAAGAAATAGCACCGCAATACGTTGATCGTCCAGGTGGGTACACAAGAATTTTACCATTAGGTAAACGTCCAAGTGATACTGCATCGATGTCTCGTTTGCAATGGGTGTAAGAGACGATCATAATCAGCTGTTTGTTCAAGTTCAACAGGAGCTTGAACAAATGCAGCCCTATGCACAGTCGCATGGTGGTCAAATCGAACTTGTTTCGATTAAAGATTATAACGTTGCTCTACGTTTAAAAGGGGCATGTGATACATGTCCTCTTTCTTTTTATACCATCACGCTTGGTTTTGAACAGCAATTAAAAACTAAAATTGATAATCGTTTAACCGTTACCAT